>ENA-UESI01001412-UESI01001412.1-human-gut-metagenome-genome-assembly--contig:-NODE-1412-length-15315-cov-4.829111_pt1 | contig 15315 bp, 18 predicted proteins | sample MGYA00243005_ERZ508006 | MGnify/ENA primary metagenome ERZ508006 (study PRJEB26167, sample SAMN06115436) | human gut metagenome | host: Homo sapiens | place: China:Shandong | collected 2015-06-10... | reverse complement strand
ACATATGCCCGAATTGAGAAGTTCATAGATGGCGAGAAGAAACCTGACCCCAGCGAAGCCGTTGCAGGCGGCTCCGGCAAGGATGCACCTATTCTCAATTTAATTCATGAAGATGGATTATATACAAAAGGGTATGATGTAGTACCTAAAAATAGTAAATATGAAGAAAGAATTAAGAACTGCCCAGCTAATCCCAGTACTAATGGATATTGGACAGAAGAGAGAGGAGAGTCTGTATTTATCTCAGATGATCCTAGAGTTAAAGATATTTTAGATAAATATGGGGTAAAGGGTGTAGAGTATAAAAATGGTATTCCAGATTTCTCACCTTTTGCAGTTGCAGAAGTTAAAATTTCAGGAATGACAGATAAACGTGTAGATAATTTTAAATCAGCGGATGCAAAATTAGCAGAGCAATTGAGTACAGATGGAAAGGTGTATACGGCTAAAGATATAGAGAAATGGCGGAAAGAAAATAACTATACATGGCATGAGCTAAATGATGTTGAGACAATACAGTTAGTTCCAACCAACATAAATGCACCTATATTTAAACATTTGGGAGGTTGTTCTGAATATAAAAAAGGAGGAAAGTAGATGAAACAAGATAGTATTTTTGGCGATTTGTATTTTCAAGTTACTTGGAAGGGAAAATATGAATATGTGTTATTTCAACAGGCATGTGTTGTTGAGCTATCAGTAGAAGGAAACGAAGATGAAGAAATAGCAGAAACCCAAAGGCAGGCATTTATAAATTTTAACGAAAGTAAAGGCATATTAACAAATCAAATAGAAAATATGATATATGATTATTACCAGAGTCAGTGTCAAGAGTATAGAAATATGTTTGAGGAACAGGCAGATATTTATGCACCAATCATTCATAATAAAAGTGAAATGGCACAATTAGTAAAGCTTCAATCTATTTATTTACCATTAGAAGAGGATAGAGTAGTTATTCTTTTATTGGATACAAAGTGGGATGAAGAGGAAGGGATAGGAATTAAAATAGTAAATGAAAAAGTAGACTTTTTAGGGACGCAATGCGAAATTTTATAAAAAAGACATTAATCTGAATACATCTGAAAAACTGGAGTTTATAAGACAAAATGAGCGCAGAGAGTTGAAGAAACTGCGAATCTTTGCACAGGAAGATAATGTATTGGACATAGACCTTGTAAAAACGGATGTTATAGATGATTGGACATTTGGAGTAGAAAGAACCGGAAAAAGGATAAGTAAAAGATATGTTTAGAAAAAAGAAAGTTTCAAATGCGGAAAATGGAGCAGTCGTCATAGAGGCAACTTTATCTTTATCTGTATTTATGTTTTTGATAGTAATACTGCTAAGTATAGTGAATATATGCACTGCCCAGGCGAAAATTGGAATTGCACTGAATCAGACTGCGGAGGAAATGTCACAATATCTGTACTTCTATAGTTTGAGTGGGTTGAATGATATTCAGGCAAAAGTTTATGCTGATTCCAGCGAAACGCGTCAGCAAATAGAGGGGTTGGAAGACGGTATAACGGATGGTATTAAATCTCTGCAGAAATTTGGTAGAGGCGGTTCAGAACTTAGTGACACAATATCAGAAATAAAAGAGGATGGCAGTAACGTCAAAGATATAGTTCAGGAAATTGCTTCGACTGATGATAAGACCGCGTGGATCAAATCATTGGTTAAAGTAGCAGGAAATGAAGGATTTGAAATTGGCAAGGGATATTTTGCAGGAGCACTTTCCAAGGGGTTAATGGTAAAACATTTGACGATAAATGACGAAATTGACTGCGATAGAAATCTTCGGGATATGGGAGTGATAGATGGTCTGGATGGTTTGAATCTTAACAGCTCTTCTATCTATACTAATGGAACTGAGGATATTACTTTAATCTGCAAGTATAAAGTAAAACTGCTAAATCTCCTTAATAACGATATTACATTTAGCTTTGTCCAAACTGCTAAGACTAAGGCATGGGGGGCGCAAGCTCTGGTATCTTCTGATAAAGAAGATGATAGTAATGCAGTAGAAGGTGACAAGGTAACGTTAGTTGGAGCCGGAGAAGGCGAAAAGTTTGGAGAGTATGCAGCTAAGGCAAAACCGGTAGATGGTTATGTAGATGTTATTATTCATGCATCGAGTGATGGAAAAATGCAGATATATGCAAATGGCGCGTGGGTAGATATTAACTCCAAAAATTTTGAAAAAATAATGAAGAACAGAGGATTAGAAGGCAAAAACATTCGACTGGTTTCCTGTGGAGCCGGAGCTGTTGACAGCGGAATTGCTAATAGTGTGGCAGATAGATTGAATGTAAATGTATTAGCACCTACAGATACGGTATGGGCATATCCTGATGGTACACTTACTGTAGGACCTACAGCAGATTCCAATACAGGAGAATGGGTAGTTGTTTCACCGAACAGTTCGCCGAAGAATCCTAATAAATAAGAAATAGGATAAATATGAAAGTTAAAATAAAAGATTATTTGAATCATTATTCTCATTATTTTGGATATGTTATTTTTCTCATGATCTGTTGTGTTGGCGTGTATAAGATAAACCAATCATTTGAGATGAATGATGCATTCTGGCATATCAAGACAGGAGAATGGATCGTTCAACATGGTATGGTAAAAAACTGTATTGGAAGTTGGATCATTGGTGATAAGCCCTGGATGGCACATGAATGGTTATTTGGTGTATTGATTTATCTGGTATCCTGTATGGGCATGCGTTGGATAGTGATAGGCTGTCATTTGCTATATCTTATAGTTGTATATTTGTGCTGTAAACAGGCGGGGCTATTTAGAAAGAATCAGAATCCACCTGCATTATATTGGATGCTGGTTCTTTTGCCGCAATTTGCAGTTTATGCAAATATGACAGTGGCAAGACCACAGTATGTATCAGCGCTTTTTGTAGCTGCTTTTTGTGTAATTCTACGTAATGCTGTTTTAAATAAAAAATATAAACCAATGTATCTGTTACCGATAATAACTGTACTGTGGGTAAATATACATGGAGGTACAGCAATGCTGTCTTATTATATGGTAGGAATAGTAATGTTAATCTCCGTAGCAGGTATATTTGTAAAGAATATAGGCAAGATCAGTTTTGACAAACCGGATGGACAGTGGATAGGTCATATTTTTATTGTGTTTGTCCTGGTAGTTGCTGCCAATCTGATAAATCCATATGGATGGCATATGTTAATATACCCATATGAAAATATGCAGGACAGTATGATGTTGGCTTATATATCAGAATGGGCATCACCTGATGCCAAAAATGTGCTGACTTTGGTATTGGAGATTTTGCCTTTATTGTTGGGCATATTTACAATAGTTCAGACAGATAAGCAAATCAATGCATCCATGTTGGCACTCTTTTTCCTATATATTGTTTTGTTTTTGCGAAGTGAAAGATTTTTAACTTATCTTGTAATTGTACAGACATGTTTGATCGCACCTTATGCTTTTCAAATTGAATTATCTCCGGGAAAAAGTAAAACGCTGAAAAATGAGATAAAACTGAAACAGACGCATGATAAAATAAATAATGGTTTACTATTGGGAATTACTGTCATTCAGGTAATCTTTGTTATAATTACGGTATCTGGCAGTCAGTATTCACAGGAAAATATGCAGGGTATTGTTCCAGATGAACTTATGACAATATTAGAGCAGGATAAACCAATGCGTATGCTGAATCATTATAATGTTGGAGCATATCTTATGGATCATGATATACAGGTATTTGTGGATGGAAGGTATGAGCCATATAAACAGCAGGGAGTTATTCAGGACTATTTAGACATTATGAATCCTGAATCAGTAACAAAGAGCGTTCATATGCAGGAACTATTAGAAAAGTACCAATTTGATGCATATTTACTTTCTACAACGAATGTACCTTTGATAATGTATCTGAATAAACATCCGGATAAATATAGTCTTGAATATCAGGACGAGAACTGGCTCTATTATAATGTTAAAGCTGGGGAAACATAAATATGCAAAAGACAATACAGAGCAAATATGCTAAAATTATTATTATTTTTTTATGCTCACGAATTACATACGGAATAATTATTGCAGCGTGTGGTTCATCAATATCACAGTTGTGCACACAATGGGATAGTGAGCATTATCTGTCAATTGCTCAAAACGGCTATACGTCGGTATGGCAGACAGCTTTTTTCCCATTAATTCCTGTTTTGATCAGATTTATAGGAGTAAAAGGGTTGCTGATAGTGAATCAGGCAGCCTTTTTTGCAGTCCTGTTTTTATTATACTCTTTAACAGCGAAGAAAGAATCATATATACTACAATTATTTGCATTTGGCTCCTGCGGTTTTTTTTCTATGATACCATACACAGAGGTATTACTGCTCTTTTTAACATTGCTGGTGTACTACCTTTTTACCAAAAGAAGATTTGGCTTCATATTTGGTTGTATTATGGGAATTGCCGTTACTGTTAAGAGTATTGCGGCAATGCTGTATTTTGCTGTATTTATAGGCATGTGTGTATTGTGGCATGCTCATAAGTTAAAGTTCCTGGACATAATCAGAACTTATATTCCAGCAACGATTATCAGTTGTCTGTATCCATTTTATTTACAGGTTACATTTGGAAGTTGGAAAAGTTTTATCGACTGCCAGTATGATTACTGGAAAAGAATGAAAATAAATCTTGTTCAGGAATTATATATACAGTTAAAAACGATATTTGGAAACATAGAAGGAAATTGTGTACTATTCAGAATAAACGAAGTACTTTCATTGACGATAGTTTGTTTTATTTTATATGAAATATATTGTTATATCCGCTCATACAAAACCAGACAAAATGACTTATCAGATATGTTAGTACTTATTTTGTATGTATTATTTAGTTTGGCAGCAATTAATGCAACAATTCGCATTCCAAGTTATAATGCGCCAACAACCAGCTTTTACAGATATTATTATAGTCTTTTTCCGATTTATCTACTTGCTGAAAATATGTCACAAAAAAAGAAAAATGTAGTATATGCCTGTTCTACTGCTATTTCCTTTATAACTGCGATTATATTTATAAAAAACTGTTATTTTTATTAAAGTGCATGAGATATCTAACGAGAAGTATAAAAGCTATTGTAAGATTTTAAAGTAGGTTATAGGAGAAACAGATGGGCAAGATGAAGAAGAAAAGAAAAATAATTTTAAATTACAATGTGATTTTGTATGTCTTTGTGGTTGTAATTATTATATTGCTATGTAGTCTTAAAATCAGGTATTATAATATTATAGAACATGGAATTCCTGTACAATGTGAAATAATAGAAACAACCACAGAATGGGAGGAAATGGAAGCTGTAACAAGAGGTACTGAAAATGGAACATATACTGATGTAACCTATGTAAAATATAATATTGACGGAAAAGAATATAGGTGTAAAGTTCGATCAAATCTGGGAAATTATGGAGATAAGGTAGAATTAATATATTTGCCGTCAGAACCGGAGCATGTATTTTCACTGAAAGGAGCCATTGCTTTCTCTGAAGTTGTAAATTATGTGCTGATCGGATGGATTTTGTTTTGGGTATTTGGAAAACTCTTTATAGACTGGATATTTGACCGTTTTTACGAACCGTAAAAGGATAGTACATAAAGAGGGATAAACAATTGACAATGTTTTTAATACATATTAGGAAATGTGTACAGAAATGAGGATTAGTATGGATGAAAATAATAAAACTGATTTTCAGGAAGCCATGAGACAGATCAGAAATGTGATTTTGACAAGGGATGCTAATACGGATTTTAAATATTCTTCGCCTAAGAATGACGTAAATGCAGATGTTAAAAATGGTATAAAAAAGAAAAAGGTATATATAGTCCTTCTTGTAGTATGGTTTTTCATATTATCTGTTATTGTAGCAGCAGGAAATGTACTGATGTTAATTAGTGGTTCGCATAATTATGGAATTTTGGTTGCTATTGTAATTGTAGGATTTCTTGTCTTTGCTCCGGTTGCATGGAACTGGTATCGTTCATCGAAAAGGACTAAGGAATTATATGATAATACAATTGTTGTAAAAGCTGTGGAAGAGAGTATTCCGGGAGCAAAATGTGATCCTAATGGACACATAGATACTGTTAAATTATATGCGTCAGGTGTAGTACCGGCATTTAGCAAGGCAGATGGAAATTATCTAGTCAGTTACAACAAAAACGGGAAAATGTGTTATTTTTCGAACATATCATTATCAGAATCAGTATACAATAGCAACAAAGATGAATATGTATATGAAAATCTTTTTACAGGACAAGCATATGTGCTTAGTTTTAAATCCAATTTACAGGGAAATGTAAGAGTATTTTCAAAAAAATACAGAGGAGCTCAATATTACAAAGGCAATAAAAAAACAGATCACAGAATACATATGGAAAATTCAAGATTTGACGATGTTTTTGAAGTGTATGCAACAAATGAACATGAAGCTTTTTATGTTTTAACGCCTTATGTAATGGAGCAACTATTGTTGATATATAATCAGTATGGTGGCTTTGGAATGGCTGTGGTAGGAGATCAGATTGCAATTGCATTGAACACAGGATACTACCTGTTTGCAATGCCCTGGGAATATAAAGAAATTGACAAAATGTCTCTTGAAAATTCCAAAGAGATGGTTCGACAGATTATGTCTTTTGCTCAAAAATTGGAAAATGCTATAAATAGCAAATCTGAAAGTGAAAGTATGTAAAGTATATGCAATATATTATAGATTTGGGAAAACAATTGGTAAACTCATTAAAATACATAGAGAAAAGAACAAATATGAAAGTAAAAACTTCTTTTTTGAATTTGTTTGTATTTGATGACATATATACACTTGATAGCATTCCGGAAGTACTTATTTTTTTAGCGGGTGCACCTAAAGGATTATACGATGCCAAAACAGATGATAAAGAAAAAGAAATAAAGAAATTATGCTACCAATATTATCAGACCATATATAATTTGCCTTTAAATATAAAGGAAATGTTAAAATATAATAAGTTGTAGATATATTGAAAACAAAAGGTTTAGGTGAAGATGCAATAAATGATTTGATTACTTCGTTTGATGGCCCAATATACAAGAGAACAGGTTATGAAGGGGAAATATTTACAATCACAGAGTCGAAGGTTGGAGACGCCTCTGGTGTATTTGTAACAAGATGTTCGGCAGGAAGTACACCAACGGAAAGAATTAATAATTTGGCATTACCACCTAATAATTCAGCATTAATAGAGAGTCAAGTGGAATTGACAAGAACTCAGATATTGCTAGAGGGAAAAGTTGCACCTCAACGAGAATGGGCATTGATAGCAAATGATGGAATACCAAGAACAGGTGGTGCATGGCAAGTTGTTACTGATGGTGGAAAATATAGTAATGCAATAAGGAGATAGCCATGAAAAAGGAATTAGAATTATTATGTGATTATCTAAAAAAAAATGGATATGAAGATGATTCAAAAAAAGTAGAAGAGATTATGCATGATATTACGAAAGCGAATTCAGAAAATGCAAAAAAACGTTTAATAGCAATGTGTAATCCAAGATATTTAGGAAATTTGAATATTGATGAATTTGATAACGTTTATGAATGGTGGAATTTTTTAGCAGATATATCCTCAAAGGCAAAAAGTGAAGATATATAATTTAATTATGTATCCACATAGAGTTTGTTAAGTAAAGTGTGCAAGTTTTTTATTTTTTGGGGTTGTCGCTTTAACAAATGAAAATTCGTGAAGCGGTAGCTTCAGTTACACTGTTATTCGAATTATTTATTATATTTTTTCTGATATCGTCAGAGGTGAGGATAAGGAGAGCGGAGTATCAGAACAGGGCAGAGAGCAGGACAGAGAGCAGGACAGAATACTCAACCATTATGAGTATGATGCCTTTGGGAATACCATAAGCTGCAAGGAGCAGGTAGAGAACCGTTTCCGTTATCAGGGCGAGCAGTATGATCCCATTACCCGGCAGTATTATCTCAGGGCACGTTACTATAACCCTGTGATCGGACGGTTCATACAGGAAGATACCTATTATGGAGACGGACTGAACCTGTACGAATACTGCAGGAATAATGCCATAACGTATAAAGATCCGACAGGGCATAATATCTGCCCGACGCAGAGAGACTTATACCACAAGTATAAAGAAGAGGGAATGAGTCTCCAGGAAGCCTACCAAAAGATGCGTAAAGAATTAGGACTGGACAGTAAGTCCGGGTATAAAGACAGCGGGGTAGGTAATGGAAATGATCCTTGGAGAAGTTATGAGACCAGCTATGGGAAGTCAAGTAGTAATTGTACGGAATTGGTACCATATTATCCCGCAAATAATGGAGCTGTGCCAGGAACAGAAAAGAAAATCTATTTAATGGCTGGAGACAAAATTGATAGGTTTGGTGGAAAGAAAGGAAAATTCTTTTCACCCACAGGAACACCTATGGAAATGAGAGCATTACCATATGATGCAGATTTATCTCAATATAGACAATTTGAAGTTGTTAAACCATTTGAGGTTGAAGCATCGACGATAGCTCCAGCATTTGGGAATATAGGATTAGGAACACAATATCGTTCTTCGGTTAGTGTTGATGTCTTATTGAAGAAAGGCATAATAAAACAGGTCGGGGGAAATTAGTAATGAACAGTGAAGAATTAAAAAACAAGCTTGAGGAGTTAAATGTACCAGGCAGGTATTATTCAATAAATAGTAGTATATCATCAGATAGATATGTTTTTCGACAGGTGCATATTTATTGGGAATGCTTTTATATTGATGAAAGAGGAGGACAGAATGATTATCATAGATTTGATAATGAAAATGATGCATGTGAGTATTTCTTAAAAACATTAAAAGCAGAGTTAAACCAATAATTTATCACACCACAACCAAGCCGCCCCACAGGCAGGCTTAAATCCTAGTCTTACTACCATACATTAACAAAACTTCTTAGGTTCATAAGGCTTACCATCCCGTAATACGGCATAGATTACGGTGGTAAGCTTTCTTGCTACAGCTCCGGTGGCAGTTAAGTGGTGTTTGCCTTGGTCGCGTTTCTTTTTGTAATAGGCATTCAAAGGGCTGTTGTGGAAAGAGCAGGTAGTCGCAGCAAGAAAAATGGCATGCCGTAGGTAAGGAGAACCGCGCTTTGACATATGGTTATGTATGCTGTTAAATTCGCCGGACTGTCTTACCGTTGGATCAATACCGGCAAAGGCAACTAAGGCTGATGAACTCTTAAATCTTTTTGTATCACCGATTTCAGCCAAAATAGTAGCGGCACCAATCATGCCGATTCCAGGAATGGTGTGCAGGTAACAATCAAACTTCTCATAGTAACCAAGAATCTGACAATCAAGAGCTTCTATCTGCTGATCCAGAAAATGCATTCGGTCAATAAGCTGTTTTAACTGGAAAGAGAAGGCCTCCTGTGCTATCTTAATACCAAAGGTATCAGCCGCAGCTTCCTTGATGGAAAGGGCTTTATCCATAGTAAGCCGGTTGTGGCTCTTATCTTTTATGATTCCATAGAGCTCATCTAATGGGGCGTTCTGAATGTTCTCAGGGGTGAGGTATTTTTCCAGAATGCCCATGGATGTGCTCAGCCAAAGCGAGGAAAACTGTTTTTCGTACTCCGGAAAAATCTGTTCCATAATCGTGCTGATGCGGAGCTTGATTTCGGTTCTGGAGGAAATGACAGAATCACGATAACGGCATAACTGGCGCATGGCAAGAATGTTTTCGTCTGCCATGGAAGTGGTGGAAAACTGACCGAATCGTATCACTTCTGCAATCAAAAAAGAATCTATGGAATCGTTTTTGGTTTGTCGTATATACATTTTTCTCAAAGAATCAGACTGGATAGGATTAATTACATAGATGGTATACCCTTTTGCTTTTAGAAAGGAATAAATGGGATACCAGTAATGGCCGGTGGCTTCCATGCCAAAGACACAAGGAGAATCGCCAATGTTTTTGAAAATGAAGTTCATAAGCGAGTCAGCACCCTTGTGTGTAGTTGCAAAGCAAAGGGAATGCCCGATTTGTTTGCCCTTGGGAGAAACAATGGAAGCTTCGTGATGATTTTTACCGATATCAATTCCGATGATGTACATAAGAAATCTCCTTTCATTTGTGAATTGTAAGTAGATAGAATCCTCACTTCAATGCGGGTTACAATCTGGTCAGATATACGAAGTACAGCACATATGCTGCCAACATCCAGCTAATACGCAAAATCCTGCAAAGCAGAGGGAGCAGTCTCACGGTAACGAAGTCACAAGTGCTTCAAGAGTGGTGACGCACACCTCTATCTATTACAGGATAATTGTGATATAGGAATGACAAACAAGCAATAGATAGAAAAGACTGCTTTAATTCCTATGTGTTTAGCATACCAGAGTGGTAGAAAGGCTGATTTTTATGTAACGCCTAGTGGTGATGTTGTACCTGCAACAGGTTATAGATATATGGATTCAGGAAGAGCAAATGATGCAATAATCAGTGGAGAGCAATATACTACATATATTGGATTCAAAAAATATGATTCGGCATCTCAAGTAAAAGATGCATTTCAGATTGCGGACTCGTGGAGTGATTGCAAAGTTAGAGGTGAATTTGATACGTTACAAGTCATTGACGATTTATATGTTCCTACAACAAAAGGTAATACGACAGCTATTCCTGAACCTATTACATTTAGCTATCCTGAATATGGAAAAGGGGGAGAACATCAATTAAGAGTTGATAAAGTTATTAAATTTACAAATGTAGATTTTATAGGAGATTAAGATTGAAAATGAGAAGTAGAGGATAAGATTGAAAATGAGAAGTAGAGGATATCCATAAACCTGGGAGCATAACAAATAAACCATCTTACGGTGGTCGCTTTAAAAATTGAATATTAGAAATGTTAAGGTTATGTAGTTGCTGACTTGATTTTATAACCTTGATTTCGGATCAACATAAGGGCCTGCTCTATGGTGATTTCACGCCCTGCTGGAGGAAGATCGGTTTTCCGGTAAAGTTCCGGATTATAGTTTTCTCCGTTCTTCAACATGTGGTATAATGCGGTAAGAAGCATTCTTGCTATCGCAATGATTGCTTTCTTGTGACCGCGACGCTTCTTGAGACGGAGATAACGGTTACGCATTTCTGGATGCTTTGTGCTTTTAATAACAGCGTTAGCACACTGGACTAAAAGCGGTTTGATGTAGCATCCGGCCTTGGAAACCCGGACAGATTTTTTCTTCCCTGCACTTTCATTGTTAGTCGGAGTAAGACCGGCCCATGAGCATAAGTGTTTCGCCGAAGGAAAAGCCTCCATATTGGTACCGATTTCGGAAATAATTCCGATGGCAGTGAAATCACTGCTGATACCAGGAGAGGTTTGAAGAATGGCAAGTTCCTGCTGATAGGGAGCGGCGAGCGCAAGAATGAGTTCTTCAAGCTCTGCCTTCCGGGATTCAAGGTCCTCGTAATGAGTTTTGATTACTTTGAGCTTACCAGCCTGTTCTGGGGTGATATATCCATCAATGGCATCACGGAGTTCAGGAAGTTTCTTTTTCAAACTTTTGAAAACAAGAGGTTCAAGGTCAAAGGAAGTATCTGCGGGATTTTCCAAAATCTTATCCAGTATCGCCTGAGCAGATTTGCCGAAGGTGTCCGAGACAACGTTTCCCAACTGGATATTGGAAACCGTGAGACAGTTCTGCAAACGATTCTTTTCGCTTGATTTAAAGCAGGTCAGTTTGAAACGGTAGCGCATAAGGTCACGAAGCTGGCGGATGTCAGAAGGGGGCATAAAGCTACCGGCAACAAGATTATGCTTAAACAGGTCAGCAATCCATTTGGCATCTTTCTTGTCAGTTTTCTTTCCACGGATAGCCTTAACATATTTGGGATGAGCAAGGACAATCGAACAACCCTTTTCGAGGATGTTATAAACAGGGATCCAGTATTTACCGGTAGATTCCATACAGACATCCTTGCAATTCCGGTCGATTAGCCATTGTAACAGAGTTTTCAGACCGCTCGTGTAGGTCGAAAACCGGTGGCTCTCGTAAGAAGTAACGCCTTTATCGTTTGTAGAAGCGATGCAGGCGACTACAAAAGTCTTGTGGACATCAATGCCACAGCAGATTTTGTACACGATTTTTAAAGCCATAGGGACTCCTTTCTGAACCGGAGGTTCAAAGAATTATAGGGAGAGACGGCATTGACTGAACGCCTAAGCCATAAACGAGAATGTTTAAACAAAGATAAGATTACGTGCTCAGAGTCACACTTATTTGTGCTTGAAAAGGCGGACTACACATATAAAGATACGGTCATCCGGCAAGCCGGACAGCCCACTCACCTCCCCGTGATTTGTAGTATACCGAGCTCCCTATAAGAAGAATTATAAAGAAAAAATAGGCTCAGGGAAACATTTTCATAACGTTTTGTGCCTGAGCGAAGCGAAAGGAATGGATATAAAAATGAGTGAAGATAAAATAATAAAAATAATAGATGAATTGTACGAGAAATATGGAGTAGAGAGAATATTTTACTCTGATATGGGAACAGAACAAATTATACGAGGTATGAAAGGTATATTAGCTAATCTTGATTTGAACAAACAGAAATCTTATACTAAAGAGGATGCGGAGTTAATCAAAGATATATATTTCATGTACTGTTGAAAGTATAAAAAAATATTTTCAATAAGGTCTGCAACAAGTAAAGGAGGATGTAGACAGATACTTTGCAAATTGGGACAGCTACAGTAATGAAGAAAGGCTGTTTGAAGCACAGATACTATCCCAGCGGACTTCGCAGAGAGAAGAGAGCCAGTGGCAGAACGCTGATGTCCTATACCTATGATCTGGATGGAAGAAAGATTTCACAGAGGATATTGGTGGATTAACGCCACAGGAAATACAGAATAAATTTGCATTGCCAAATATACCTAAATAGTGTCTGCTGATTAATCCGCAAACACTTGATTTTACTGACTTTTGCTCCATTTTCTGGTATAATGATTGCAAGGATTTTGACGAAAACAAATCGTTTTTCTTGCAGTTTTTTACAGATTTTGAGCATATAGGGGCTAAAACAATGTACAAACCGATCGACAAGCTACAGCATTCCTTCCTTGATTTCAACCAGCCTTTGGGTCTCCACATGAATCCGGATAACCGCTGGATCAAACTGGCTGACCGTATCCCATGGGATACGTTTGAAGCCAAATACGCTGAACTTTTCCCAAGTGATACCGGTAATGTAGCCAAGCCTCTTCGCATGGCGTTAGGAGCTCTGATCATCCAGACCAAGTTCCAGTATTCTGACCGTGAACTCGTGGAGCAGATCGCTGAGAATCCGTATCTGCAATACTTTATCGGACTTCCCGGCTTTCGGGAAGAAGCTCCGTTTGATGCAAGTACACTGGTTCTTTTTCGTAAACGCATTTCCGCAGAAATGCTGATGGAAGTAAACGAGTATCTTCTTGCGCATAAGGATGATGACAAAGATGACCATACTCCGCCATCCGGAGGAAAAACCAATGATGATGGTACTGCAAAAGAAGATACACACAAAGGAACGCTGACCCTTGATGCAACCTGTGCGCCTGCAAACATACGTTATCCGCAGGATATCTCACTGTTGAATGAAGCAAGAGAAAAACTGGAGACCATGATTTACCGTTTTTGTAAATGCTATGGTCTTAAGTTGCCAAGAAGATACCGTAAATGTGCCAGAAAAGAGTATCTTACATTTGCTAAGAGCAGGAAGCGCACGGCAAAGAAAATCCGCAGCGCACTCCGCAGACAGTTTGGCTACGTAAAAAGAGATCTTGGCTATCTGGAACAGTTCATGAGTGATGGATACGCCATGACAGGTAAGGATATCGGTCTGTATCTTACCATCATCAGGCTGTATGAACAGCAACAGTATATGTATGATAACAGAGTCCATTCTGTGGAGCATCGCATTGTAAGTATTTCGCAGCCATGGCTCCGGCCGATCGTCAGAGGTAAGGTCAAAGCACCTGTTGAATTTGGTGCAAAATTTGATCTCAGTCTTGACAGCGAAGGTTATGGGCGTATCGAAAAAATATCTTTCGAGGCATACAACGAGAGTACCTGCCTGATTGAAGCAATAGAACGATTCAGAGAGCGTACCGGTTATTATCCGGAACGTGTTTTGGCAGATCAGATATACCGGACCAGGGAAAACAGGAGTATCAGGATAATACCGATAGAATCGAAGTGGAGCGCACCTTCAGCCTGAGCAAACGTTGTTATGGTATGAGCTGCATTACCACAAAACTGGAAGAAACGCAGTTGACTTCTATCGCATTATCTGTATTCGTGACGAATCTTTTCAGGATTCAGAGGCGAATACTTTACGCTCTTTTACATCTGTTCCGCTTCTGGCATGACTGGAATAGATGTAAGAGCTGGAAGTTGCGGATATCTGCTTAATCAGCAGACACTAATTAGAATAAATTATATTTCATCCATAACCTAATATCCATTTATTCAAAAACAATCTGCACCGTATTTTCATTCATACTTTTTTTCACTTCATAAATGATCCTCTCTATTTGTTCTTTACCGATTTTCTCACTCTCATGTGGTGACTCCCATGTTTTCATAGTATCCAAATATACCACAGATTTTCTCCCTACAAGCATTTCTCCTTCTGCTTTTATAACATAACCATTTTCCAAATCAAACTTAATATAATTCATGCTACCTGTAACTTTCATTTTATCGCCTCTCAAAAATGACATGCTCTATACCTGTTTTCGGGTCGATTGTTGTTATTTTTGTAACCTTATGGTTATTCTTATGGTAACTCAACATTTTTCCAAATGTTCCCTGATCTTAATTCTGAACCTATGACTACTCCGTTCTCCTTATCCTCACCTCTGATAATATGGCTCACGCTGCCTTGCTCATCATAGTGATTCTTCTGAATCTGTCCTGCCTTGTCATAGCCATAACTCTTTTGAATGTATGATCCTGCTTCTTCTGCAAGCTGTCCAAGCTTATCATATGCATATGTTGTTGTTCCTGTCAAGCTTGTCTTTCTTACACGATTTCCGTTTGAGTCATACTTATAGCTGTTGCCTACTATTAAGATGTCTTTGGCTTTATGCTCCATGTCTTCTGTCCAGTTCATCATAATCATAAACGGTTGTCTTTCTTATACTTCTTGCAGATTTTCACAACCGTACTTTTATATTTGGCTGCAAAAGTCTTATACATACTGTA
>ENA-UESI01001409-UESI01001409.1-human-gut-metagenome-genome-assembly--contig:-NODE-1409-length-15381-cov-4.058743_pt1 | contig 15381 bp, 16 predicted proteins | sample MGYA00243005_ERZ508006 | MGnify/ENA primary metagenome ERZ508006 (study PRJEB26167, sample SAMN06115436) | human gut metagenome | host: Homo sapiens | place: China:Shandong | collected 2015-06-10... | reverse complement strand
TGTCGAGCTGTGTGCGGAGCATCTTGATCAGGTTGTCATAATCGTTCCGGTCTGTGTTTACCTGTCACATTCCGCTATGACATACGGCGAATACAACCATCCTGCGCCGTCGGGTCGAGTATCCCGCCTCGGACTGCCCTTAAAGCAGTTTAGCCTTGCTCCTCATTCACAATGTTGCGTCTTGCCGCTCAGTCGTGGGTAGATGGTTTTCCCAACTTGCGATTTTTCCGATACGCTATTGTCCCCCTTGTGGTTTCCCTCCGAGGTAAATCGGATGACGCTAAAGTGACGCTTTTCACGTCTTTGATACTTTTCTTTACCGGCTTGCTAAAGCCGGGTTCCCAAAATGCCCGCACACCGCCTTTGGATGAAAAGCGGCGCTTCTGGACGCGCGGTAAATTTCCACCATTCGGCCATACACGATGACAAAGATGATAGCCGACAACGCCAGCATCGTGACCTGAACCACAAAGGTCTGCAAATACAGTCCCAGCAACGGTCCCAAGTCCATTCCTTCCAGTGTAGCCTGCATTGCTGTCAGGGTCGCATCACTGACGGACGTACTGCCGGAAATCAGACCGCCGCTTCGAGAGATCACTTGCTGTGCCACATCAAAGACAGCCATCGTGATATTGAATGTGTTCGAGATCAGAGTCACTGCCAGAAAGGTCTTAAAGACCCATTTGAAAAATGTCCAGGTCTCGAAATTTGCCAGATTGTTATGCTCGATAAGCATCTGGATCAGCTCATAACAGGCGATGAATGTCAGCACCATTCCGGCAATGGGCAGGATCACGGATTCCGAGATGTTGCGGATCATAGAAAAAACCGCAGGTGAAAAGTTCGCCGGTGTGGTTCCCACATCTCCTGCGATCTGTCCAACCTGCTGGTTGACCGAATCGAACATCCCTGAAAGATTTCCCATGATACCGCTGATGATCATGCTCTTGAGCCAATCTGTGATCTGTTCAAGGATACTCTGCATGAGCCGCCTCCTTCCTTACGCAAACACGCCGAACAGCTTCGCCATCCGGGACAGAAGCATGAACAGCTGTGAGAAAAGAGACAGTGCCGATGCAGTTGTAGTAAGAAACGCCATAGATTTGTCCTCCTGTAACTTGTCCGGCCTATCAGCCGTGCGATTCTAAACTGCGGTCCTGCGCCATACTTCCAACATGTGCACCTGCCGGAGAGCGCAGAAAATAGCCAGCTGCGGAGATTGCCTGCACCTGACTATGTAACAGGCAGCTTTCGCCGCCCGGTCGGAATCTTCGCTCCGACAGCCTTTGCTTAACCGAACAGACCGGAAAGCAGCGGCACCAGAGTCGTGCCGATCAGTGCTACACCGCCACCGGCCATCAGCTGCTTCATGCCCTGAGACTTGGCACCGGGGTTGTCGTTGCCGTAGCCTTCCAGCAGGTTGATCGCTCCCCAGATGCCGAGGCCGGCACCCAGTGCGATAACGAGGGTCTGAAGAACGGTTACTGCGCTGTTGAAAAATGCCATAAATGTGTACCTCCTTGTACGTTGCGCCCTTATGGGCTGATGAATAGTGATTTTCCATCTGCATGTGCACCTGCAAATGGGCAAACATATAGCCAGATTTCCAATCCCAATCAGAAACCTGGCTATGTAAAGAGGCGGCAGCTCGCCGCCCCTTCTTATTCTGTTGCCAACAGCACACCTATGACATCTTCGTCACCGGAACGAACTTACTTGGCATGATCTGCATCAACCACTTCGTACTTATCACCGGGCTTGAGTTTCAGCCGATGGTCAAGAAACGCCTCGATGCTGAACGTGTTTTTCTTATCAGCACCGGCAGTGAGCTTGTAGTTCGGATGCTGGGTCAGATCATATTTATCTGACTTGAACGGTCTCACACCGCGCAGCTGCAAAATGCACTTACCGCCATCCAACACAGCCAGTTCATCCACCGAGGCCAGGTCATGCCCAACTTTTTGGTAATTGGTGCCGTAGGATGGGCTATTACCTCTGGTATCGGAAGTGTTGTACAGATCAATCGTTTCTTTCCCCAGTGCCTGATTCAGCTCTTTCAGCGTAGTCGGCTCCGAACCGCCAAGAAAAATACGGGAATCCATATTGCCGATGATGGTATCGGCATTGTCCTTGTAGATTGCCTTCAACTGGCTCTGTGCCTGAAGCACCAGACACGCCGAGATTTCTCTTGATCGGATGGTGGCTACCAGCTTTTCCAGATTCGGAATCTGACCAATGTTCGCACACTCATCAATCAGGCAGCGCACATGCACCGGCAATCTGCCGCCGTAGACATCATCCGCTTTCTCGCACAGCAGGTTAAACAGCTGTGTATAGATCATGGAAATCAGGAAATTAAAAGTCGGGTCTGTATCGCTCATAATGAGGAACAGAGCCGTTTTCTTATCTCCCACCGTATCCAGCGACAGCTCATCGTACATAGTGATATCACGGACTTCCTCAATATCGAAGGGAGCAAGACGTGCGCCGCAGCTCACCAGAATCGACTTTAAGGTCTTGCCCGCCGCCAGCTTGAACTTGGCATATTGGCGGACAGCAAAGTGGTTCGGTTTTTTCTTTTTCAGAGCTTCAAACATCTGATCCACTGGATTCTGAAAGGTTTCATCATCCTCGCGTACTTCCATCGCATTCAGGAATTCAATCAGCGTTGCAAAGTTCTGCTCTTCCAGCGGTGCCTCATAGTGGATATAACCAATCAAAGCACAATACAGCAAGGTCTCTGCCTTCGTCCAGAATTCGTCACCGGCCTTGCCGTCCCCTTTGGTGTTGGCAATGAGGGTTGTGGTCAGCTTCAAAATATCCTTTTCGCTGTGAATATAGGCGAAGGGATTATAATGCATCGACTTTCTGAAATTGATGGTGTTAAAGATCCGGATACTGTATCCGTTCTTCAAAAGGGCTTGGCCGCAGTCGATTACGATATCGCCTTTCGGGTCAGTGACCACATAGGAACTGTGGCATTGTAAAAGATTGGGTTTAAGCCAAAACCGGGTCTTGCCGCTGCCGGAGCCGCCCACCACCAGCACGTTTTTGTTTCGGGCATTTGCCGGATTCTTCGGGCGGTTGCCCATCATCAGCCGCTCCGTCCGGGTCAGAATCACATTGTTTGCAAACACTGGATCTTCAAACGGTTCAATGTCTTTCTGCGTACCCCAACGAGCAGAGCCATACTCCATGCCATGGCGATATTTCTTGGCATTTTTGCCTTTCAGGTACACAGCAAGCCGCAAACCCGCTCCGCAGCACACACCAATCAGCAAATCCATCGGATGCAGACTTGGCATCGGATTGGAAAAGGCTGCACCCAGGGCAGAAAGAAAGCCGAGGAGCTTTTCAGACATGTCTGCGCCCTCGGCAATTCTCCACGCTTCTCCCAGATTGGTACATACAAGACCGGCAATGAAGTACGGTAGGTTCAGGAGCAGCTGCTTCTTTGTCTTATTACTCATAGATCACGCTCCTGACTTTTGTGGCGAACCTTATCCGGAAGAATTGCAGCAACCAGCTCTTTGAGCTTGTTAAGCTGCTCCAGAGCACTCGGTTTTTCCTTTGTTTTCAGCTTTCGGTTGGTGAATTCCTCAAAAGCGGAAGTCAGTGCATCCGCATCCTTCGCCTTAAAGAACACCGTGTACTTGGGTGGCATTACATTTTGGTCTTTCGTAATGGCATAATCCACACCATATTTCCGTGCCACCTGTTCAAAGCCTTTCAAATCCGTTTTCTCAATGGGGATACTGCTGACTCCCTGATTCTGACCGATCAGTTCTTTGATGCTCTGCTTTCCAACCGGCAGCTGCGCTGTTTTCTGAGCCACCTTTGCCTGATGGTGCCGTTTCCACGCATTATAGCCATTCACGATGGTGCGAAAGGTCAATTTCGTGGTGCTGATTGCCAGATTGACGGTACGATTTTCAACTTCTTCCTGCATGAATCTCCGCCTCCTTCCTTACAAACTGTCCCGGTCCGGTGCAGGTTTGCTCTTTTCTTGGGGCTTTGCAGCCTTTTCCTCCATCTTCTTCAGCATGTCATCCGGAACCGGAATCGCCATGATGCTGTGACCCATACGAACGAACATCTGGGGCTGATGGAACTGTTCCTCAAATTTCTGCATCTGCTCCGAAGTCAGAGAACCAAAGTCATCCTCTGTCAGCCCTACCACCAGAAAATCACCGGCATAAATGTCCTGCATATCCCCGTCTTCGGTGTAAATCGCACGGTTCAGCGGCAAGCCATTGATTTTACCGGATTCATTCAGAATAATGGCCACTTCATCCTCAAATGGATAGGTTACTTCAATATCGCCGCCGACCATTGCCTGCAAATCTTCCAGCTCCGTGCCAACGCTGATTTTCTTCGGGTAGGCGTTGGGCTGCACCAGCAGCACATCCATTGTCCTGGTCTCTGCCAATTCATGTTCTCCCACGGTCTTGAAATCCACATCGGTGAAATCGCCGGAATCCAGAACATAGTCCTGATTGTTCCACGCCTGCGTCACCATGCGTTCCGCATCTTCCTGTGAGGCAGCTTCCACGGAAACCTTTCTCTGGAGAGTCTCTGTAATCTCCACATCAAATTTCTTCATAGGCACCTCCTTAGATCAGGCGCAGTGCCGGAACCAACTCGCCGCCAATGGAAACCACCGTCAGGTTCTCGTTCACATAGTCGATGGTGCGTTCCAGCGTAAACAGATTGATGCTGCATTCGTTGCCGTTCTGGTCGATTTCCGAAACCTCCGCAGCTCCCAACAGATAGCGGGTTCTGTCAGTCTCGATCACATCGCTCTTATCATAATGGAGAAGCAGTTCCCCATCTGCCACCAGATCAGCCTCCATCTCATCGATGGTCATCTGCACGGGCTTATTCTTGGCCTGCTTCTTCTCGATCCGCTTCGTGGCAATATGGTTCACCACGGCGGCAGCAGGCTCCACATAGTCTGCCTCTTCCTTCTCCCAATCCTCTTCTCTGGGCCGCTCAGCAATGGCCTTGATAAGGCTGGGGATGGTGATCTGCACAGAGCCCAGCAGGGTCAGCAAAGCGCCCAGGCCGAAGAGCAGATAAGAAATCACATTGCCGCAGGCCCAGCGGACCAGCATTGCCAGACCGCCGCAGAGCACGCCGCCGGTGGTCCCGGCAGCGCCGCCGGTATAGAGGTCCGCAACGACACCGATTCCCTCTGCCATGCCCTGGGTCTGCACGGCCAGATGGTAAATGCTGCCGCAGAAGAATACAAAGCAAATCACGCACACACTGCGCATAACCGGCTTCTGCTTCCTGCCGAAGGTCTGAATCACGAAAATCGCCGCCAGAGCGGGTATGGCGAAATAAAAGCCCACCTGGCCCAGCAGGCCCAGGATCACGGATTTCAGCACTTTCAGCAGGGCCCCATCCGGATTAATGGCGATGACCAGGAACAGCACAAACAGGCAGGCGCAGAGAACCGCCGCCAGAACATTAGGCGACAGGCCCCCTGCAAAATCCTGGTTACTCTTTTTCACCTTTTCGGGATTTTTCTTTTTGGGTGGGGTAGATTTGCTGCCGGATGACCCGGCGGGCGTCTTCTTTTGTGCACCGGCGGCCTTGATTTCCGCCTGCGTTGGCTTCTTTTGTGCCATGAATATCCTCCAAACCATAAAAACTGAACCGTATGCGAAAGCCAGAACTTCCCTGACCGGGAAGTCTGGCTCTCATGCTACCAGATTCAGGAAGAATGCAAACAGGGCAAGGCCCCAGCAATAGAATGCAAATACAGAAAAGCTATGCTCCGCCACAATGCGCCGCAGCAGCTTCACACCCCCAAGGGCGCCCAGGAAGCTGGCAAAGCCTGCGCACAGATAGGTCAGCACCAGGCTGAAGGTCACGCCCTCAAATCCCCCGGCGATCACCCGGGCACCGTCGCAGACCACCGTACAGGCCTCTATAACGATTCCCACGGCCATGGCATTTTCCAGGGCATACTTTCTGTCCACACCGCATACGGACCCGATGGACACCATGGCCCCAATGCCGGAAATGCCCGGCAGCACAGAGGCCGCACCGCCCAGGCCCATCAGGAGGCCCTCCACCCGGCTCATGGTGCGGCAATCCTTATTTCCTGTGGGCAAAAACTGCGGAATATAGAGGATCGCTCCATTGAGCAGCAGCATCAGCGAAACCGCCAGAAGGCTTTGGCCAAGGCTTTGCGTAAGATTGTAAAGGAAATAGGCCGGAACCACCGGAATAACCATGGTCCTGAGCAGGCGGAAGTCCATGAGGCTCTTGGTATCCAAGGGCCGTCTTCGCTTCTTTTTGGGAATGCGCGCCAAAGCCAGGGCCCGGTTGATGCGGGTCAGCTGGGGGCGGCATATCTTGTACAGCGCCAGAAAAATGCCAAGATGCATCAGCATCAGCATCAGGTCGCTATTGCCGGAGGCACCAAATATTTTCAGCAGCAGAATGCCATGGGCTCGGGAAGAAATCGGCAGTACCTCTGCTGCACCGGACAAGAAACTATAGACAAAATTTTGCAGCCAAGTCACACCTGCCGCCTCCTTCACAGAAAATTTCAATTTATAATAACATAGATCTGCGGGAATTTCCAGTATTATTTTTCCTTCCCACAAAATGCAGGCAGGACGCGGCATTGCGTCCTGCCTTATTGTTCAGATATTCCCGAATGCAGGGACCGCCGATTTCTGTGCTATTGCGTTCACATAGCACTGCTCGACCCGCCGGGCGAACTGTTCCGTGCTGTAGGGTCTGGCCGCCTCCACCGCATTGCGGCGGATCCGATTTCCAATGGGGCTGAAGGACAGCATCAGGCTCTCCAGCAGCTGCTCGTCACTGTCCCCGGACAGGACCGCGCTGACGCCGTCTGTGAAGACGCCCAGAAGGCAGGGATCGTCCACCGCGCAGACGCACAACCCGGAAGCCGCCGCTTCGATATAGGTCAGGCCCTGGGTCTCGGAATGGGAGGCACTGACGAACACATCGCCGATGGCATAGTACCGGTCGATCTCCTCCCAGGGCTTGGAGCCCACAATGGACACACTGTCCGCCATCCCCAGGGCCAATGCCTGCTCCTGCAATTCCGCCCGCAGCGGGCCTTCGCCAATGATGACCAGCTGCACGTCCGGACAGTGCTCATGCAGCTCCGGAAAGACCCGCAGGATCTTTTCGATATTCTTTTCCTTTGCCAGCCGCCCGATGTTCAACAGCACCCGCTTTCCCTCCGGAATGCCGCATTCCGCCCGGGTTGCCGCCTTTTCCTCTGCGCTGTGCCTTTCCGGCGAGAAGCGCCCCAGGTCCATGCCGCTGGGGATGATGTCAATGGGTGCTTCCACCCCATACTGCCGCAGCAGATTCTCCGTTTTGGCCGTGGGTACGATCACCCTGTCAAACCGGTCGCACCACCACTCACTATAGCGCTTGGCAAGGCTTTTGGCAGTGTTGTCCCCGTGACCGTGGGTAACATAGTATGTATAGTCTTCCCACACCGTGTGATAGGTATGCACCCGAACGCAGCCCGTATGGCGGGCAACATAGGTGCCCAAAAAGCCCATGACAAACTCACTGTTGGTATGCACCACATCAAAATGCATATCCAGAGCCTGTCGGATGGTCCCCATGCCGGGGAACGCCACATTTCTGTCCCGCAGAAGGATAAACTGTGCCGATTCCAGGTAATGCAGGGTGTCGCTCTGGAATTCCTCCCACCCCTTGCACTTGGGTGCATAGACATGGACCGTATGTCCCATTTTCTGCAATTGCTGATATAGATTCAGGCAGGAGGTAGCCACGCCGTTGATTTCCGGATAAAAGGTATCCGTAAAAATGCCAATAATCATAGCTTATTCCTTTCAGGGTCTTTTTTACCATTCCCAAGGATTATAGCATAGACAGCCCGGAAACGCAAACCGCATATGCAAAAATAAAGAAATCTTAATTGATTTTCCCGATCCATTCCTCTTTTTTCATTGATTTACCCTCGTAAATGGATTATAATGGAGAAAATAAAGCAAAAAGGAGGCTGTCCATGAATTCCAAAGAACTCTCTCAAACCGGCAGACAGCTTTTGAACAAAGGAAAAAAGAGCTTCATCCGGGCCGTTTTTAACAGAAAAACGCTGCTGTTCGTCTCTTTGCTGCTGCAAGCCGGGATTCTGTTTTCCCTGTACTTCTGGTTCGAAGACAATATTCCATTGTTTTTAGGCGGCAGCGCGCTGTTTACCGTTGCGGTCATGCTGATTCTGGTGAACAGCTCCATGGATGCCAGCGCCTTGAACAGCTGCTGGCGCTTTTTATCCTTATAAATGCCGAATCCGTCGGTCAGAAGGATCAGCGCGTCTGTCAGGTGGGAAAGGCGTGCCGCATCGTATTTGCCTTCCACCACCAGCACCCGGTCGGTGTGGAGAAGTTCTCGTTCGCTCATCGTCCGCTCCCCGCCAGCGCCAGACGGCAGAGAGCTGCTTCCAGCAGTACCTCCGCGTCTACGGGCTGGCTTTTCAATGATCTGTCCAGATCCAGCAGGACCTGCAAGCAGGCTTCCAGCTGGCCGAGGGTGTAGTGGCTGGCGGTCTCGGCCGAGCGCTTGAGCCGGTAATCGCTGCCCTTGTAGCCGAACTCCTTGAAAACGGTGCTGTAGCTCTTGCGTCTGGCGCTGCCCAGCTTGACCCGGTAGAGGTCCACATAGCTGCCGATGAGTGCCGCTGTGATGGCGATGGGCTCCTGCTGCAGCCGGAGCAGAGCCTGTAATTTTTTGCAGGCCCCGGTGGCGTTTTTGGCCGTGATCATCCGGGTCATCTCGAAGACATCGGCCTCCAGGCTCACGGTGCCCATCTCAGCCACCATGGCCGCAGTGACGGTCTGGTAGCCGGAGAGGGCGCAGAGCTTGTCCACCTCGTTTTCCAGCAGGAAGGGGTCTTCACCGCAGCGCTCCAGCAGGGCAGTGGCGGCACCTTCGGGCAGGGTAGCACCCTGCGCTTTGGCCCGCTCGATCATCATCACCTTGAGCTCGTAGGGTTTGGGCTTGGCCAGCTCTTCGGCATAGCCGAGCTTTTTGCAGGCAGCGGTGAGCTTCTGCGCCCGTTTGCCGGTCTTGAGCTTGCCGCGCTCCAAAGGAAACACGCTGCCCAGCACGACGACGGCATTTTCGAGGCTGGAAAGCGTTTCGCACAGCGCATCCAGATCTTTGTCGCTGTAGGCGGCGGGGTCCAGTTCGGGCAGGACCACCACGCGCCGGGTGCCGAAAAATGAGATGGTGCCCGCCGCCATGATGAGCTGTTCCAGCTCCGGAGCGGCACCGTCCAGCACGGTGGTTTCTTCGTCACTGTCGGCCGAGAGCAGCCGCACGGCAGCCGCCACGGCCTGCCGCACCAGATACCGCTCGCTGGAATAAAAATAGTAGACCGGGCAGCTGCTTTCTGCCAGCTGCCGGAGCTTTGCTTCCGTTGCCAAAGGGGAGACCTTCTTTCGTTTTTGCGGGGGATCTTCTGCCCCGCAGATGCCGGGAGATTCGATATCCATAGTGTAGCGGACTTGCGGGGCGTTGTCAATGCACAGTGCACAGGGGCCTGGCAAAAAAATGCTGCCTGCCCGGACGCAAAAAAAGCCGGGGCGGGGCTTTTCGGGAACGGAAAAACATGATATACTGAAAACGCTTTTCTCAAACATTCGGCAAAGAGGAAACGAATGAAAATGCAGGGGGCCGACCCTGCCGGAAGTAAAAAATGCCCGGCCTCCGCGGGCCGCGAAAGGATGAAGCCATTACGAAACGTGCCAAATTTACGTTGCAGCTGCAATACAACTCCCCGGTGATCCTCACCTTTTTTCTGCTGTCGCTCCTGGTGCTCTTTCTGGGCCAGTGGACGAACGGCTGGACGACCATGCACCTGTTCTGCGTCTATCGCTCCTCGTTCAAAGACCCGCTGTTCTATGTCCGGCTGTTCGGCCATGTGCTGGGCCATGCCAGCTGGGATCATTTCCTGAACAATATGCTCCTGCTCCTCGTCATCGGCCCGCCGATGGAGGAAAAATACGGCAGCATCCCGCTGCTGGAGGGCATCGTCTTCACGGCGCTGGTGTCCGGTGTGCTGCAATGCGCGCTCTTCCCCCGCACGGCCCTGCTGGGCGCTTCCGGCATCGTGTTCATGCTCATCATGCTGGCGTCGCTGTCCGGCTTTTCGGGCGGCATCCCGGTCACGATGCTGCTGGTGGCGGCGCTGTATCTGGGCCAGCAGGTGTACGATATCGTCTTCGTGCATGACAATGTCGCCAACTTCATGCACATCGTGGGCGGCATCTGCGGCACGGGGTTCGGCTACTTCTACGCCCTGCGCCCCCAAAAACGCCGCAAGGCGTCCGGGGCAAAGCCGGGCCTGAAATTTGAAAAGACCTCCCGGCACAGGAACCGGTAAAATAAAAAATCCCCTTCCGCGCGGCAGGACCATGCGGAAGGGGATTTTTGTGCAGATGCGTTACAGCGTCTTGCAGAATTCTTTCAGATAAGCGCGGAAGGCCTCGCCGATCTCCGGGTGCTGGAGCGACAGCTCCACCTGTGCCTCGGCAATCTTGAGCTTGTTGCCCATGTCGTAGTGCTTGCCGGTGAACTCGACTGCGGTCATGCCGCCATAGTTGCGGGCGAACTCGGCCATGGCGTCGGTCAGCTGGATCTCGCCGCCGGCACCGGGTTTGGTGCGGGCAAGGATGTCGTAGATCTCCGGGGTCAGCAGGACGCGGCCCAGGATGGAGTAGTTGCTGAACTCCTGGCCCTTCTTGGGCTTCTCGATCATGTCATCTACGAAGAAGTAGTTGTCGTGGATGGGGGTGGTCTTCAGGCTGCAATAACGGCTCACATCGGCCCAGGGCACAGCGGAGACGCCTGCGGCCGGGCGGCCGAACTCCTCGTAGGCGCGGATGAGCTGGGCACAGACCGGGTCTTCGCCCCAGATGACGTCATCGCCATAGATGACCACGAAGGGGTCGTCGCCGGTAAAAGCTTTTGCCATGCTCACGGCGTGGCCAAGGCCCAGGGTCTGCTTCTGGCGGACGAAGTAGATGTTGGCCAGGTTGGAGATGCCCAGGCACTCCTCCAGCATCTTCTCCTTGCCGGGTGCGGCCAGCTTCTCTTCCAGCTCCGGGCTGCGGTCGAAGTGGTCTTCGATGATGCTCTGGTTGCGGCCCAGAATGATGAGGATGTCAGTGATGCCGGAACGGACGGCCTCTTCCACCAGATACTGGATGGCGGGCTTGTCCACAAGGGGCAGCATCCCTTTGGGCATGGCCTTGGTGGCGGGCAGCACACGGGTGCCAAGGCCCGCAGCAGGGATGACAGCTTTCGTGACTTTTTTCATGATTCAAAACTCCTTCGCAAAACTATCGCAGGCTGGGTGCATCAGCCGTAGACCAGATTGAGCAGGGCGTCCACATTGGGGCCCAGCAGCAGGGTGCTGGCGCTGCCGATGACCATCAGCAGCAAAAAGCAGCCGAACACCGCCGCAAAGCTGACGCCGCCCTGTGCGGCCAGAACGGCCTTGCGCTGGGCTTCGTCCGGGAACTCGGAGCGGATCTTCCGGATGCGGTCTGCCGCGCTCTTGCGGTAGAGCCACTTGCCGTACATGCCGCGCACGACCATGAGCAAAAAGCTCAGGGCCGAGCACAGGCGGGCCAGCATGACCATCGTGGAATCGCTCAGAGCGGGGGCCATGGTGCTGCCGGTGAGCTGCATCAGCTGCAGCAGGGTGGGCACGGCCAGCAGCAGCTCAGCTGCCAGGAAGCCGAATGCGGGCTTCCATGCCTTGCGGTAAAAGAAATAGAACGGCCCGAACAGCAGTGCCGAAAAACTCATGGAGATCTTGCTGTGCGCCAGCTGCATCCGGCAGTAGGTGCTCAGGTAGGCGGGGGACGCAGGGCCGATGTAGCTGGCCCAGTCCTTGCAGGGGATGCCGTCCAGCATCTCGTCCTTGCCAAAGGCGGCCTCATAGGCCTGCCGCATGGGGTCCTGGGGCATGGAGCCGGTCTCCTGATACTGGCGGTACAGGCTGGAATAATCAAAATTGCCCTCGCCGGGGCCGGCCGTGCGGTCGGCAGGCTCTTCGGCCCCTTCCGGCGGCAGCACGGCACCGCAGCAGCGGCAGTGGTCCTCGCTGCGCAGGGTGCGCTCGCCGCAGGCAGGGCAGGTGCACAGCTCGGATTCCTGATACGGGAACTTCCATTCGTATCCGGCGGCATGAGCTGGGCTGTGGATGCAGCGGCCCAGTTTTTCATAACAATCCCGGTGGTACGGTGCGCCGCAGTCGGGGCAGACGACGATATCGTCCTGCAGCGTCAGCGGCTTGCCGCAGCCCTCGCAGGGGCAGCCATAATATTTTGGCATAACTTCCTCCCATAAATGGTACTTGATGCTATTATACTCCCATCCCGGAGAAAAGAAAAGGTGAAAATCTTCAAATTTCCAGCATGATGGTGATTTTTCCTCTTTACTTTATCACGGATTCCCGGTATACTAATGAAGTATCTGTGTATAAACTGTATCTTTTTGTAGCCCTCTCAGCCATCGCTGCGCGATGCCAGCTCTCCCGCAGGGAGAACCTCTGGCGGCCGGCTTTTGTGTTTGCCAGAATGCAAAGCGCGATGGACCTATGAGAAATAAGGGCGATACTTCTTATTTTTGAGAGGATATTGAGAATGATCACGACTGAAGAACTGAAAGTGAAGCTGGCCGAATACGGCACAGCGGTGAAGGACCTGGAAGAGGCCCTCGCCATCGAGGCCTCCCGCAAGCGTGTGCAGGAGCTGGAGCACACCATGTCCCGCCCCGGCTTCTATGACGATGCTGAGCTGAGCAAAAAGGTGTTCGACGAGGTGGGCGACCTGCGCGGCAAGCTGAACCGCTTTGAAAAGCTGCAGGGCCTGTACGATGACGCCGAAACCATGCTGGAAATGCTGGACGAGGAGTACGACCCGGAAATGATCCCCGAAGCCGAAGAGGCGGTCAACACCGTGGAGAAGGCGGTGGATGAACTGCAGCTCATGACCATGCTGAATGGCGAGTACGACCACAGCAACGCCATCCTGACCTTCCATGCCGGTACCGGCGGCACCGAGGCGCAGGACTGGGCCGAGATGCTCTACCGGATGTACAACCGCTGGGCCGCTGCCCACGGCATGACCGTGGAAGTGCTGGACTATCAGGACGGCGACGAAGCCGGTCTGAAGAGTGCTTCGATGATGGTCAAGGGCGCCAACGCCTACGGCCTGCTCAAGAGCGAGAACGGCGTGCATCGCCTGGTTCGCGTCTCTCCGTTTGACGCCAACGCCCGCCGCCAGACGAGCTTTGCTTCGCTGGAAGTCATGCCGGAGCTGGACAACACCATCCAGGTGGACATCCGCCCCGAAGACATCGAGATGCAGGTCTACCGTTCTTCCGGTGCCGGCGGCCAGCACATCAACAAGACCTCTTCGGCTGTCCGTCTGATCCACAAGCCCACCGGCATCGTGGTCAGCTGCCAGACCCAGCGCAGCCAGTTCCAGAACCGCGACTACGCCATGGAGATGCTGAAGGCGAAGCTGTATCAGATCGCCCAGCAGCAGCACATGGACAAGATCGAGGACATCAAGGGCGTCCAGAACGAGATCGCCTGGGGCCACCAGATCCGCAGCTATGTCTTCATGCCCTACACCATGGTCAAGGACCATCGCACCAACTACGAGACCGGCAACGTGGACGCTGTTATGGACGGCGACCTCGACGGCTTCATCTTTGCATACCTCAAGGCCGCCAGCCGCGGGGAATTGCAGGACACCTAAATCTTACCGATAAGCAAAAAAGCCACGCGAAAGCGTGGCTTTTTCGTTTGTGTGTCTTACGCCAGATCCGCCAGGATGTCCGGCCAGAGAGCCTGCTCCTGGTGCATGACGGCAAATGCGCAGTCAAGAAACATCTTGTTGACGGCGGCGATGATGGTTGTAGACGAGGAAGGCCGCAAGCCCGCCGACGAGCGCCGCCGGGAGCAGCGCGAGCGTCGTCTTGCCCCAGAGCCACGCGCAGACCGCGAAGAAGGCCATGACCGGGATAGTGACACTGGACGAAAGGCCGTCGACACCGTCGGTCAGGTTGACCGCGTTGACGCAGCCCACGATGACGAACATCGCGAAGATCAGATAGACAAGCCACGGAATGTCAAGCGTCACGTTCCAGAACGGAATGTAGAGGTCGCACGTCAGGTCGCCGTTGTAGCGCAGGAGCGCCAGATACGCGCCCGCCGCCGCCAGCTGGAGCACCAGCTTTTGCAGCGCCGTGAGGCCGAGGTTGCGCTTGAACTTCACCTTTACAAAGTCGTCGATGAAGCCAATCAGGCCGAACACGAGCGCGAAGGCCAGCACATAGAGATGCGTCCGGTAGCCGGCCAGCATACTGCGCCAGCCCGCGGCCACGACGCAGAGGATCGCCGCCGCGATGAACATGATGCCGCCCATCGTGGGCGTCCCGGCCTTGGAGTTATGCCAGCTCGGGCCGATCTCGCGGATGGACTGCCCGGCCTTGAGCGCGCGGAGCGCGGGAATGAGAAGTCTGCCAAAGACAAGCGCAAGCACGAACGTGCAGAGCGCGACAACAGCAATTTGCATGGGAAAGAACCCTTTCTATATCGGTTACTATCGGTTACTTTTTATCGTCCAGGAATAGCTGAAGCACTTTTTCCATCCGCATCCCGCGGCTGCCCTTGAAGAGCACGACGTCACCCTCGCTCACGCGCATCTTCAGCATGTGGGCCATGTCCTCGTGGGTGTCGAAATGGTCGGTGTTCTTGGGGTTCATGCCGCCGGTGATTGCGCCGGTCAGTGTACGGACGGAATGTTCGCCGTAGGTGAGCAGCAGATCGGCCTTGCCGACGGCCAGACGGCCGATGCGGTAATGCTCCGCAGCCGAGCGGTTGCCAAGCTCGAGCATGTCGCCGAGGACGGCGATGCGGCGGCCGTCGGTCTTGATGCCGGCGAGGACGTCAAGCGCAGCCTCGGTGGACTCCGGGCCGGCGTTATAGCAGTCCTCAATGATGGTGACGCCGTTTTTCACGTAGATCTTCTGGCGCATGCCGGTGTTATGGAACGAGGAAAAGCGCGCCTGGATCTGCTCCGGCTTCACGCCGAGGAGCAGGCCCACGGTCGTCGCCGCGAGGGCGTTATAGACCGCATGGCGGCCCAGCATGGGCACGAACAGCTCGAACTGCTGGCCGAAGCCGTGTACCACGAAGCGGACGCCGTCGTCCAGCTCGACAATGTCGGTCGCGGTGACGTCACAGGCGTGGTTCTCGATGCCGTAGTAGTATTTCTTATGCTTGCCGATGGCGCGGATATTCCATGGAATTTGTACGCCGTCCCCGGCCGGAAG
>ENA-UESI01001397-UESI01001397.1-human-gut-metagenome-genome-assembly--contig:-NODE-1397-length-15467-cov-5.403704_pt1 | contig 15467 bp, 14 predicted proteins | sample MGYA00243005_ERZ508006 | MGnify/ENA primary metagenome ERZ508006 (study PRJEB26167, sample SAMN06115436) | human gut metagenome | host: Homo sapiens | place: China:Shandong | collected 2015-06-10... | reverse complement strand
TATTAATATCAATAATTGGGCAGTCAGAATACGAAGGAACATGGATACCGGATACACAGTAGAATAACCTACCGCCGCATTTGCAGCTCCATCAATTCGGAAGCATTTCCGAAGCGCGCAGAAGTTTCGAAACATGACCTTTCCAGCCCCATGACCCAGACTGCCGTTACTACAAGTGTCGTTTTAGCCAACACCCTTGCGGTTGTTTGCATGGCGACTTCAGAACTCAATCCCCTGCTTGAATACGTTCAAAACGGTGCCTCCGTGGCAGCCGTGATGGGCATCTTCCTCTGGAGGGAAATGAAACGCGCCGAACGCTACGAGAAACTTTACGACCAGGAGCGCAGACAACGCATTACCGCTGAAAGGAAATGTTCCTCCTGCATGTTCATGAAGCTGGCGCATGAACAATTCGCAGGCATCCACTCCCAAAAAGGCAACGCCCCCTCCCCTGAAAACCACAGGCGTTCCTTAACAACGGAGCAATAATCCTTATCCAGCCCCTTCACCAATCTTCCGGCGTTGCGTCAAAGCCAATGCACGAATACATCATAAAACCAGTAAGGCCCTGCAAGCAGTTAACTTGCAGGGCCTTGTTTGGTGCGCCCGAAAGGACTCGAACCTTCACGGGGGAACCCCCACTAGAACCTGAATCTAACTCTGGCTACTGATTATCAATAAAAAACTACTGTGTACACAGATTGTACACACTTTCGGTCTGTCAATAGAAATAAGACATGGGATACTGTGAACCGTGAGAAGATCCCGGAAAAAGCTGTATGGTTCACATGCCTCTCTTTCCCCGAGAAAGCACCGGGGCAAGAAAAAATGGCTGGTGCGCGATATGTCCGGCGACCGGGAAACTCATCGACTTTTTGATTCCTACGAAGAAGCTCTTGAAGCCTATCAACGGCTTCAGCATCAGTCTTTGGATGATATGCTACCGGAGCACTTGCGAAAGCAGGAATGGCGGGAACATGTCGATGAAAGCGACTATAACGCCATCCTTTTGTGGCACTCGTTCAGATCACAGAGCGTCTCGTTCCGTTCATGGCAGCGATCTACATTATCGCTGGTCTTGCAGTTGTAGTATTAAATATCGGTAACCTCATTCCGGCAATCGTAAGCATCTTTAAGGGAGCCTTCACAGGTACTGCAGCAATCGGCGGCTTCGCAGGCGCAACGATCTCCGCAGCGATCCGCAACGGCTGTGCACGTGGTGTTTACTCTTCTGACGCCGGTAACGGACAGTCCTCTATCGCATACTCCCAGTCCTCCGAGACAGACCCGGTTAAACAGGGTATGTGGGGTATCTTCGAAGTATTCTTCGATACGATCGTTGTTTGCACATTCACATTCTGTGTTATCGTCAAGCATAAGAGTTACTGTGTTATATTCCTGATTATTATTCTCCATAATGTCTCCGTTCTGCCAGTAATGGCTTTAGTATTTTCTCTACTCTAACAAATATTATGTATAAAAGCAATGAAAATAATGAAAATAAAGAAAAAACACTTGCTATTTTATTATGTAAGGTGTATATTATGTATAAGTTAATAATTTAAGTCAAAGGGGACGATTTTAGCAACAACGCTAGGATTGTCCCCTTTTGGTTAAATTAATAGCATTTACAACGAATATTATAATCTGGAGGTTCACGCCATGGATAAAATCGATAAGAAGATAATTACATTATTACAGCAGAATGCAAGAATGCCATTAAAGGCACTCGCCGAGAATGTTTTCCTTTCATCACCGGCTGTTTCAGCAAGAATTGAGAGACTTGAGAAGGAAGAGATTATTGAAGGATATGAAGTTAAGATTAATCAGTTAAAGCTGGGATATCATATAACAGCATTTATTAATCTTGAAGTTGCTCCTGTGCAGAAACCGGATTTCTATCCATTTATCAAGTCATGCCCTAATGTTGTTGAATGTAACTGTGTAACAGGCAATTATTCAATGCTATTAAAAGTTATGTTCCCAAGTACCATGGAACTTGATACATTTATCGGCCAGCTTCAGAAGTTCGGAAGAACAAGTACACAGATTGTGTTCTCAACACCTGTTGCTCCAAGAGGTATTGATGTTAATCAGGAGATGCCTACAGATAATTAAATTCATCAAAAGTTCATAATTATTTAACCTATTAACACTGTCAGACACTTGCTGTTCTGGCAGTGTTTTTGTTATAATTATCTGAGTTTAAATTTCGTGTTACGAGGAGGTATTATGAGTAAGGCTTCAGATATATTAGATAATGTAAGTAAGGTGATTGTGGGTAAGAGAAATGTTTCAGAACTTGTTCTGACAAGTATTATTGCTGGTGGACATGTTCTCCTTGAAGATGTTCCGGGTACAGGTAAGACTATGATGGCGAAAGCATTTGCAAAGAGCATTGATGGACAATTTTCAAGAATTCAGTTTACACCAGATCTGCTTCCTTCAGATATTACAGGTGTGCATGTGTTTAACCAGAAAGAGGGGGAATTCGTATTCAGAAGAGGTCCGGTATTCGCTAATGTTATTCTTGCAGATGAGATTAACAGGGCAACACCTAGAACACAGTCAGCATTGCTTGAATGTATGGAGGAACATCAGGTTACTGTGGATGGTGAATATTCTAAGTTAGAAGAACCATTTGTTGTAATTGCAACACAGAATCCTATTGAGACAGCAGGAACTTATCAGCTTCCTGAGGCACAGCTTGACAGATTCCTTATGAAGATTAACATGGGTTATCCAGAGAAAGATGATGAGGTACTTATTCTTAACAGATTCTTAAAAGAAGATCCTTCTAAAGAACTTTCAACAGTTGCAACATGTGAAGATATTGTTGCAATGAAAGAAGATGCGAAAAATGTATATGTTCACCCAGTGCTTATTGATTATATTGTTGAACTGGCAAGGATGACAAGACAGCAGGATAATGTATCAATCGGTGTAAGCCCGAGAGGAACTCTTGGTATGCTCAATGCGGCGAGAGCATATGCGTATGTTGCAGGCAGAGATTATGTTGTACCAGAGGACATCAAGATACTTGCACCTGTAGTATGGGCACACAGAATTGTGTTACAGACAGGTTACATGAATATGGATAATAAAGAACAGATTATAGAACATGTTGTTAATAACACAGCAGTTCCTACTGAAGATTGGAAAAGATAATGAATGTATTATTGATGCTTATTGGTGTACTTATAGTATATCTGGCAATTAAGCTTGTATTTCGTTATAACTGGAATAAGGGGCTGGGTGTCGCTCTTGAATTTGAGAAAAAGCATGTTGTAAATGGCGAAACAGTTAATGTTGTTGAGGTTATATCCAACGAAAAACGTCTGCCGCTGCCATGTGTGAATCTTAAGTTTCAGGTGGACAGGGAACTTGGATTTCCTGGAACAGATACTAATTCAAGTGTGTCAGACCTTACATACCGCAATGATGTGTTCTCATTTCTGGCTAATCAGAGAATTACAAGAAGAATTCCTGTTAAATGCAATCACAGAGGTGTGTTCAAAATATCAGGCGTACAGCTTACATTTGCCGGACCATTTATGAATGAGATTAATGTTCTCAAAGTGGGTAGTACCTGTGAGATAACAGTTTATCCTAAGACTGTGGATAGTAAGAGATTCAGCTTTATAAGAAGCAGAATATCAGGAGAAGCAGAACGTAAGAAATATATGCTTGAAGATCCATTTGTGTTCAGAGGAATAAGAGATTATACAAGCAACGACAGCCTAAAGAATGTGAACTGGAAGGCAACAGCGAGAACAGGTAATCTGTGTGTTAATGAATATAATGAGTCAGTCAGCCGTAATGTATGTATTCTTCTTAATCTTGAGGATGATGGAATGCTTACATATGATTCGGTTAATGAAGAAGCAATAAGTCTTGCAGCTTCTGTGGCGGAAGAATTCATCAGACAGGGAATTAATGTCTCTCTTATTAGTAATGCATGTGATGTTGACACAAAGGAAGCAGTTGGTATAAGAGAAGGAGCAGGAGTTGGACATCTTGGAAGTATTAATACTGTACTTGCAAGAATGGATTTAAAGCTTGAAAAAGAAGAGTTTGCAGCGCTTATTAACAGAACATTTATAGAAAATGTTTCTGTCCAGAGTAGTGACAACAGTGTATATGTTGTTATATCAGCGAGCAGAAGAAAGAAGCTGCAGCAGACTATGCAGAAGTTTGAGAAAAAGTATGGACAGGTTATATGGATTGTTCCATATATGACTGGTGGAGAATACAGCCTTGATTATTGTGGTATCAGACCAGAGGGCTGGGAAGTGAAATAAGTTTATCAGGAGATAACATATGAATGAGTCGGGACAAGTTTATAATTATAATAAACTGAGAACACTAAGAACATTGACAGATATAATAAGCCAGTGTATTGTAGCGTTCGCATTTTCTGCATTTGTTATATTGGGACTTACGAATAAATCTGACAGTTATATTATTGCAACACTTCTTATGGCAGTTCCGGTTATTATAACTTATGCGGCAAGAAAGAATATACATAAGAATTTTCTATTTATGCTGATTCATGCTGCTTTGCTTATAACAGCCATTATAATTGGTAATGGAGATGCAGAGTCTACAGCATATTTTGTAAGTGTACTTGCTGTGTGTATAAGGTCTGTAAGCATAAGAGTGGCTAATGCAAGAAAAACTGAATATATGAATGAACCGCTTTATGGGAATCAGTTTGCTGATGTAACTCAGGAAGACAAGAAAGCTGCCTTGCAGGCAGGAGAGAGAATGTCACCTCTGTATTGTCTGGTTATGGTCGCAGGAAGTCTTTATGGCGGTTCAGCAGGCAACAGACTGCTTGTTAACTATGAAACAGTATTATTTGTGCTGTTTGTTCTGCTTGCTTTTCTTGCTAACCAGTTAAAAGAGCTTAATTCTCTGTTTATAAGTAATGCTGGCAAATCAGAATTTCCTGCTGAGAGAATTACAGGAATTAACATGATAATGGTCATGGTTGTGTCAGGACTTATGATTCTTGGCATGATTCTGTTCTATAGTGGGGATTATGGCAATATATTTACACTGATTGGTTCAGGTTTTGTAGCAGTTGTAAGGATAGTGCTGAAGCTGCTCTTAAGACTTATAAGAGAGAAAGAAGAAGTCTCTACGATGCCCGAAGATTCCGTGAATCCAGTCACTGATGATGATGTGGTAAAGGGAGATAACGACCTTGCATTTACTGATAATCCTGTTATGAGTGCATTGTTTACAGCATTTGCAATAGTTCTTGTAATTGCACTTGTTGTATTTATTGTCTATATGATTATCAGATATGCCAAGAATTTCAAAAAGTCACAGGATAATAATGGTGATGAGATTGAATTCATTGGCAATGACAGAAGAACAGAAGCAAGGATAAAGAGACGTCAGAGAGCAGAAGAAGCTAAGAATATGCCTGTTAATATGCAGTACAGGAAGGCATTCAGAAAAGCAGCAATAAAATCATCAAAGGCAGCCAGGGATTCGGATGGTAAATCACTTGAAAATATGCAGCCACAGGATATAACAATAAACAGAATAACTAACGATGCTGATGCTGCAGACAGAATTACAGCAAGTTATGAGAAAGCAAGATATTCTGATAAGAATATTTCCAAAGAAGAACTTGAATTTATGCTTGACTTTATAAAAAATGACAAGTATAATAAGCGTACATAATAAGTAAATGCTGTGAAGAGGACTATTAGATAGGAACCAGAGTCAGAGAACTGCCGGGTGGTGCGAGGCAGTCGAAGGAACTTATTGAACTCGCCTTGGAGCTGCTACCTGAAATCATTATGAGAAGTAGGAGTAGCCGGAAGCCAACCGTTATAGTGGACAGAATATAATGCAGCACATTTGTTGTACGTATTCAGTGAGTGCATAGCATAGCTATGAAGAAGAGTGGTAACGCGTGAGATTTATCTTTCGTCTCTTTGGGTGGAATTGCCCATGGACGAAAGATTTTTTTATGCTTATCTTTAAGGAAGCCTTTACTTATTAACAATACATATTTATATTTTCAGGAGGTTTTAGGAATGTTTGATTACAGACAGTATGAAAGAGGCTATTTTATGCCACCAGTTAAGTGCAATGACTGGGTTAACAAGGAGTATGTTGATAAGGCACCAATCTGGTGTTCGGTTGATTTAAGAGATGGTAACCAGGCTCTTGTTGAACCTATGAGTCTTGATGAAAAGCTTGAATTCTTCCAGATGTTAGTTGAAGTTGGATTTAAAGAAATTGAGATTGGTTTTCCGGCAGCTTCTGAGACAGAATATGAGTTCTGCCGTACACTTATTGAGAAAAATATGATTCCTGATGATGTTACAATCCAGGTTCTTACCCAGGCAAGACCACATATTATTAAGAAGACATTTGAAGCTGTTAAGGGAGCTCCAAGAGCAATCGTTCATGTATATAATTCTACTTCATTAGCACAGAGAGAACAGGTATTCAAGAAGTCTAAGGAAGAAGTTAAGCAGATTGCTATTGAAGGTGCCAAGTTATTAAAGGAACTTGCTGAAGCTGATGGAGGAAACTTCCTTTTCGAATACAGTCCGGAGAGCTTTACAGGAACAGAACCAGAGTATGCACTTGAGGTATGCAACGCTGTTGTTGATATCTGGCAGCCAACACCTGATAAGAAATGTATCATCAATCTTCCTGCTACAGTTGAGATGTCACTTCCACATGTATTTGCAAGCCAGATTGAATATATGTCTAAGTACATGCACAACAGAGAGAATGTTATTATTTCTCTTCATCCACATAATGACCGTTCGACAGGTGTTGCTGATGCAGAGTTAGGACTTCTTGCAGGAGCGGACAGAATTGAGGGAACACTTTTTGGTAATGGTGAGAGAACAGGTAATGTTGATATAATTACACTTGCTATGAACATGTATATGCAGGGTGTTAATCCTGAGCTTGATCTTTCCGATATGCCACATCTTGCAGAAGTATTTGAAAGACTTACACAGATGAAGATTGATGACCGTCATCCATGGTGTGGTAAGCTTGTATTTGCAGCGTTCTCAGGTTCACATCAGGATGCTATATCTAAGGGAATGCATTACAGAATTGAAAATGATCCTAATAAATGGACAGTTCCATATCTTCCAATTAATCCGGAAGATGTAGGACGTACATATGATTCAGATGTTATAAGAATTAACAGCCAGTCTGGTAAGGGTGGTGTTGCTTATGTTCTTGAACATAACTATGGAATGGTTGTTCCTAAGGCTATGAGAGAAGATCTGGGTTATGCTGTCAAAGATGTATCAGATGTTAATCATAAGGAGCTTTCAGCAGATGAAGTGCTTGAGATATTTGAGAAGAGATATAAGAAATATACACCAGTATTCAAGATTTCTGAAGTGCATTTCAAGCAGATTAATGGAATCCAGACTGTTGTGACTATTGATGAGAATGGTAAGAAATGCAATGTTGAAGATGGCGGTAATGGTCGTCTTGATGCTGTAAGTAATGCTCTTGCCAGTCACTTTGGAAAGCCTTGTGATATCTTCTGTTATGAAGAACATTCATTAAAGAAGGGCTCTGATTCTAGTGCCATTGCATATGTTGGTATTACAGGAGAGGATGGAAAGAATTACTTTGGTATTGGTATTGACCATGATATCATCAGAGCTTCTATTGATGCGTTAGAGTCAGCTATGAACAGAAGCCTTGAAGCATAATATTTAAATTGAATAATGTGTAATATAACCCATGTCCGGAACGTATACTAGAATGATACTGATTCAGGATATGGGTTGTTTTATTTATGTAGAATTAAAAAATCCCCCTCAAAGGGGGAAGCGGTACTATAGTACTAATGCTATTATACGCTCAGAGGGGAAAAGAAATATAGTTAAGGGGAAACTGTTGATTTAGACATTTTTGGAGGGATAGTAATGTTTTTTAGAAAACTATTAAGTAGTTTGAATGCAAAGGTTAAGAAAACTGCAGTTGGTGTTCTTTCAGTTGCAATGGTTGCAGGTTCTGTGTTTGCCGGTACATCTTTAAAAGCTGGTGCATACTCGAAAACACAGGATGTCCTTAATGAATTATTAGGAGCAGCAAAACCTTATGGTGTAGTTGCTGAAGAATTTAAGAATAGTAATCACAATCAGACATGTTTCGCGACTAACAAGCTTCTAATAACAGATCAGTGGATGAGTGCATGGCTTGATATGAGCGTTGGAACAACATATATCAAGAGTTTTGATAATTCTGGTTCATCAGAAGTTAATGTGGATAGAAATGCATTTAATAATCTTGTACTTGGAACTGATTATGATTATGAACCCAGAGAGAATAAATATTATATTAAAGATTCTGACGGAAAAAGAACAGGTGCTGTTATTAATGTGGCTAACTGCAAGGATACAATCAATGTTTATTATGCAGAGGATTATATGGATGTAACGGCAGCACTTGATAATGTATACGATAATTTCAAGGCGTATGCTGATACACCAGATTCGGAGGCTGATATAGTTATTGATGCTTATGATGAGAGAAAGATTGATCTTTCTTCATTTAAGAATAAGCAGATTGTAGTGGTAAATATGTATGCTAATAATTATATTGACTGGCAGGGAAAAGAAGTTTCATCTTATTATGGAGAAGGACAGCTAAACATAACAAATAAAGCACAGGGACAGTTTGTTATCATTAATCTTCTTGGCGGTGATGGTGATGCAGATATCAAAAGATTCAGCATTAATGGTAAGAATACAGGTGGATTAACAGATGTTGATATATCAGACACAGTTATTTTCAATGCTGTTAATGTAACTGGTAATATTAATATGGGTGAGGTATGTGGTATAGTTGTTGCACCGAAAGCGGATGTTACTTTAACATCTACATGTAATGGAAGAGCAATTTCTAAGTCATTTGTTAATGTCAATGGACAAATGCATTTTATATCAGATAATCAACAGCAGGAGACGACACAAAAGGAAACAACATCTGTAGCACAGTCTTCATCAGAAACAACAAAGTCAGAAGAGACAACAACTGCACAGGAAACAACAAAGTCAAACGAGACAACAACTGCACAGGAGACAACAAAGTCAAACGAGACAACAACTGCACAGGAGACAACAAAGTCAAACGAGACAACAACTGCACAGGAAACAACAAAGTCAAACGAGACAACAGTTGCACAGGAGACAACAAAGTCAAACGAGACAACAGTTGCACAGGAGGCAACAAAGTCGAATGAGACAACAGTTGCGCAGGAGACAACAAAGTCGAATGAGACAACAGTTGCGCAGGAGACAACAAAGTCGAATGAGACAACAGTTGATGCTGGTAAGGAAACTAAGCCGACAAAACCAGAATCAAACGAAACAACAGCTGTTAATGAGACAACAAAGTCAAATGAAACAACAGTAGATTCTAATAAACAGACAAAAGAACATACAACTTCATCAACTCAGGTCACAAAGAAGACTGGTGAAGTTGCAGGAGATGAAGAATTAGTTACAGGAAAAGAAGATGAGACTGTTGGTGGCTCAAGAGTCAGAAAAACTGGTGAAGTTGCGGCTGATGAAGAGGTTGTAAAGACTGGTGACAATAATCATGTATGGGTATATATTGTGATTCTTGTAGCAGCAGCTGTTATTTCTGGAACTGTTATTGTGATAAGCAAAAAGAGCAATAAAAGATAATAAATGTTAATGATATCAGAGAGGCACAACAGTTATGTTGTGCCTTTTTTATTGGGGTGGTATTGAAGCACTCTGCTTTTTTATGCTATAATGCAATATGTATGAGTTGAAGTAGGCTTTGAACACAAAATACAGTGAAGAACAAGGAGATGGAAGTTTTATGAAACATTTGATACTTGCATCGGGTTCACCAAGACGAAGAGAATTAATGAGTCAGGTAGGACTTGATTTTACTGTTGTTACAAGTGATGCAGATGAGAATATTAAAGAGATGGAGCCTGAAGATTATGTAAGAGAATTATCTTCTGTTAAGGCACAGTCTGTATTAGAGCAATATGCAGATAAAGATGATTCTGTAATCGTTATAGGTGCAGATACTATTGTTTATCATAAAGGAGAGATTCTTACCAAGCCTAAGGATGAAGAGGATGCATTCAGAATTCTTAAGTCTTTAGAAGGTCAGATACATCAGGTGTATACAGGTGTAACTATATGTAGCACACATAAGAATGTAAGTTTTTATGAGAAGACTGATGTGTGGGTATATGATATGACTGATGAGGAAATCAGGGATTACATAAGCACAGGAGAGCCTATGGATAAGGCTGGTGCATATGGTATTCAGGGAAAATTCGCAGCATACATTAAGGGTATTGAAGGCGACTATAATAACGTTGTCGGTCTGCCTGTTGCAAGACTTGTACATGAGCTTAAAACATTTTAAGGAGAAAATATATGGTTAAATTCGTAGCAAGTGACCTTGATGGGACATTGCTTCTTAACGGAGCACAGAGCGTCGACGAATCTGCTATACAGTATATCAATAAACTTGTTGACAAAGGCGTTATATTTGCACCGGCTAGTGGCAGGCAGATAACGAGTCTTAAGAGACTTTTTGGGGCTGTCAGTGATAAGCTTGCATATATTGCAGAGAATGGTGCACTTGTGGAATATAAGGGTGAAACTATTGGAAAGACTGCGATGGATAGGAAGCTTGCGTTAGAGATAATTGAGGATGTAATTGAACAGCCCAATTGTGAGGTGCTTGTATCAGGAGAACATACGGCATATATTAAGCCTAAGTCAGAAGAATATTATTACAGAATGACCAAGGTGGTCAATTACCATACTACATTAGTTGATAAGTTCACAGACATTGATGAGGATATATTAAAGATAGCTGTGTGTGATATGACAGGAATTAAGAATTCCAAGGAGCATTTTATTAACAAATGGAGTGATAAGGCTTCAGTACTCGTATCAGGAGAACTTTACTTAGACCTTATGGATACTAATGTCAATAAGGGAAGAGGAATTGAACAGATACAGAAATATTTCAGCTTAAAGCCTGAAGAATGTATGGCATTTGGTGACAACTATAATGATATTGCAATGCTAGACAGGGTGTATTACTCATATGTTATGGAGAAAGCTGTAGATGATGTTAAGAAACACGGACATTTCATAACAGGATGGGTAGAAGGAACATTAAGGGAGCAATTTAAAGAGATAAGATAAGGAGATTTAAGTTATGGATAAACATATTGATGAGTGTGCGAAGGTGTTTTTAAGAGATCAGAAACAACTTTTCGATGAGCCTGTTGCATATGATTTAGAGGAAGCTAAGGAATTCTTAGAGGACTGTATGGCGGTATACTGCAAGGATATTAAAGAATTAAGAGAAGTGATGGATGTTTGAAAGATTGATTGTGGGTAAAAGCGGTTATAGGTAAGCCGAATGTTCCATCATGCCTAAAGCAATATCTTACATCATAGGGAATCTGATCGATAATTATACAAGATGGTTCACACAAGAAGGTTGATTTAAATTTCATGTTTAGGTCTTGCCTTAATTAGGTAATGGATGTTGTAAAATGGCATAGTGACTTAATGACCAAATTGGCTGAAGGTCAAATTAATTGTCAAAATATGTATAAAACACTACTAGCATAGAATAATTAGAAAGTAAATATATGAATAAGCAGAAACTTGCAAATAAAATATGGGCGTCGGCGAACAAGATGCGTTCGAAGATCGATGCCAACGAATACAAAGATTATATCCTTGGTCTTATTTTCTACAAGTTCCTCTGTGACAACGAGGAGCAATATCTTCGTAAGGATGGATGGACTGACGAGGATATGCCTTTTCTTGTTGAAGACTATGAAGATGCTAATGCAAAGGATACTATTGAGTACTGTAAGAACAATATCGGATACTTTATCGAGTATAAGTATCTGTTCAGTACATGGTTGAAGCCTGATTCTATGTTTAATGTGGCAGACCTGAGTGCTGCACTTAACAATTTCGACCGTTTGGTAAGTGCGAACTATCGCTCTGTCTATGAAAAGATCTTTTTGACTTTGCAAGCCGGTCTTAGTAAACTTGGAGAGAATCCAGCTTCGCAAACTCGCGCACTAAAAGACCTCATAAAACTCATTAAGGATATTCCTACTGTTGTTTTCCGAAGCTAAAGTTGGCAATGTGCCAGCATATAAAGAGAAGAAAAGTCCTTTGCAACGTGTTGTTCAAATACTTAAACGTCACCGTGACTTAATGTTTAACGGCGATGAAAGCAAGCCAATCTCTATTATTATCACAACACTAGCAGCACGTGCTTACAACAAGGAAACAGATGTACTTGATGCGTTGGTAAACGTAGTCAACAGCATGGAGAGATATATCGAACATGAACCAAATACCGATCTGTGTATTGTGCGTAATCCCGTAAATCCTGATGAGAACTTTGCCGACAAATGGGTAGAAACACCGCAGAAACAGTTAAACTTCTTTGCATGGTTAAAACAAGTAAAGCAAGATGTGGAGCAAATCATTGAAAAAAGAGGCGGTTTGCAATTAATTGCTGAGTCGATGAATAAACCTTTCGGTAGAGATGTAGTGCAGAGGACTTTTAGTGCGATTGCCGACAATCAGCGTAAGAACAGAGATAATAACACATTAAGAGCTACGATAACAGGTACTTTAGGAATTGTTGGTACAGTTGTAAAAGCTCATACATTCCATGGAGACGAATAAATGCAAAGAGAAAAGAAATTTACAAAAACACATCAGAAGGCTTTTTTGCAACAAGCGTATCCCAATGGACACTTCTATGCAGAAACTCCAACGAGTTTCTGCTGGAAGTATTCCGTGCAACCATCCTCTTTAAGCGGAACCTATCAATTCAAGATTTGCTACAAAGAAGGAAAACATGTGGATGTGTTCGCTCTAGATAAGTTATCTCTGTGTGAAGGAGAAAAAGGATTGCCACATGTTTATAATACGGATAAGCAGCATCTCTGTATCTACCATCGTCCATCAGAAGAGTGGAATGCTTCGCACAAAATAACAGAAATTATTCCTTGGATTTCAGAATGGTTTTACTATTATGAAAACTGGCTTGTTACAGCCAAGTGGCTTGGAGGAGGAATCCACAGAGGAAAGAAAGAGTGATATTGTATTTAAGTATAATATAAGAGCCTTCTAATATCCACTATGATTGCTCAATCGAATACAAAAGTATTTATTTGTCCACCATTTCCTCCCATCGCCTCAGACCGTCTCAGACGGTGCGGTTTGTTTGTGCAAATTTCATTGTTTTCTGCATAATATATTGATAATCAATATAGATAAATTTCTTCAACGAGGACGAGTATTGATACAAAAGACGCTAAAATGAGCTGAAACAATGAATTACGAAATGAAAGACCACTGCTAAACGGTGGCCTTTCTCGTTTTTATCTGCGGCATATTCCGGCATAACTGCAAGTCCGGCATTTCTTTTCGTTATCGGTTTGGCAAAAAGGATGTTCCGGGGAGAATAATTCTTCCAGTAACTGCCGGAGATGATCCGAAAATTCCTGCTGATAATACCGGAAATTTTGTATCAGCTCTTTATCACATTTTAACCGGAAATCATAATCTTTCCCGAATAACAGTTTGGTACTGTAAATTCCAGGGATCAGAGGCTGTTCGCTGGGATGAACATGATCGTACATCAGGCAATACACCATGGTCTGAAAAGCTGCTTTATTCCGGGTAGGATTTGCCGGATCGAAAACCGAAGCGATAGTTTTGAAAGCCGTCGTATCGGCTCCTGTTTTGTAGTCTATTACCCGGATGCCTTGATCGGTACGGTCTATGCGATCGATGAAACCTCCGACGAAAACTGTCTTTTCCTGGCCTTCGATACCGATTTTTACAGGCACGTGAAAACGGTTCTCCATAGCCAGCAACCGGAAAGGACATATCTTTTTATCGTAAGAAAACATCTCCCGGAGGTATTTTTTGATTACTCCCAGGATCAGTTCGTTGCTGCCGCTATCGATCAGCCTGGAAATTTTCGGGTCGTATACTTTTAGATAAGAACGGCGGATGTGTTCTTCGATCAGAGATCCGTTAGCCAGAATGGTATCGATGGCCGCTTTCGTGATTTCGCCTCCAGGTATCGTGGCATACAGTGATTCGGAGCATTCGTGAAAGATATTTCCCAAAAGACGGTGGTCCAGTTCTTCGGCCAGTTCTTCTTTCTCTTTTATTTGTGCTATGTATTTGAAATAAAATTTCAGTGAACATTCCATATAAGTGTTTAGGGCCGAAGGAGAGATCGTCTGATCCTCCGATCGGGTATACCGCTCCAGAATATGGAGTATCGGCGGGGTTTTACCGATTCTGATTTCTTTGGGATTTTGGGTAGAAATCGGGTTTTGGAAATTCCTTTCCACTACGGTAAGTCCCGATTCATATTTGATTTGATAGAGAAAACGACTCATTTCCCCTCCGTTCATCCCTTTTACGCCTGAAGTATATAAAATATGAATGTCTCTGGAACGTTGTAAAAGCCGGTAAAAGTAATAGGCGAAAACAGCGTCCTGGTGTTCGGGGGTGGGCAAACGGAAACCGAATCGGAGGTTATAAGGAATAAACGAAGCGGGAAGTGTGGTTTTGGGTAAAATACCTTCGTTGGCCGAAAGGATGATCAGATGATTGAAATCCAGCATACGGGTTTCCATTAATCCCATCAGTTGTAAGCCTTCCAGAGGTTCTCCCGAAAAAGGAATACTGAGATTACCGATCACTTTATTGATGATTTGCATATAAAGTTTGTTCTCCGGCTCGATGCCTTCTTCTTCGAATGTATTTTGCAGGTTTTGGATTTGGGTATATACCGTAAAGACAAATTCTTTTTCGATAGGATCGGCTTCTTCTTTCAATACCGACCGGGTCAGCAAATTCAGGATTTTCAGTAGATATACAGGTATCTTTTCGTGCTGGTCGGAGGAAAAAATAGCTCGGGTGAGCTCATGAAAGTGTAAACTTTTTTCTATAACATAGACGATGTTCTTTTGATTGATATAGTTGGTGATCTGCTGAATCTCTTCAGGACATAGGTCTTTGATTAATTTGTGATTCAGCAGAGCGATGACCGGTTTGTAATAGTAGTAGGTGGTGTCGCCTTCCTGCCTGGCATAATTTTTTAAATCGCATAACATAGAAATGAGGGCCGCCACCGAAGTGTTGCGTGCCGGATACCCCATCGTAACATTGATTTTTGAGAAATACTCCGGAATCGAATGCATCACGGGAATCAGCATCTGTTCTTCACATAACACGATGGCTGTCTGTCGCGGATTCTCTTCCCGGAGACTTTCGGTCAGGGCAGGAAGAAGCTTGGCCTGACCGATCGTCGAGGGGACAGCCAGGTATTCGATGGTTTTGCCGTTGTATTCGAAGTTATTGAAATGTTCGATATCCAATTCGTGTGGA
>ENA-UESI01001392-UESI01001392.1-human-gut-metagenome-genome-assembly--contig:-NODE-1392-length-15504-cov-9.193362_pt1 | contig 15504 bp, 16 predicted proteins | sample MGYA00243005_ERZ508006 | MGnify/ENA primary metagenome ERZ508006 (study PRJEB26167, sample SAMN06115436) | human gut metagenome | host: Homo sapiens | place: China:Shandong | collected 2015-06-10... | reverse complement strand
AATTCAGAAATCCATGATAGACTGCCTCCATCTTGACGGAAAGGATTTGCTGCAATGAAACGAATTGCTTCTCTCTTCCTGTGGACGGGGAGGGGGTCTCCACATCACACAGCCCGGCACTACCCCCTCAGAGACATCCAGCTGGCTGGCAGCACGTCCGCCGGCATGGACGGCCCCGGCGGTGGAGAGGGCGGCCAGAGCGCCGCGGGCCTGTCCAAGACATTCACTTTGTCGGATGGCGGGAGCTTCTTTAACGGGCTCTCACCGACGGAGACAACAGAAGCCTCTGAGACGTAAAGACAGCGGGGCCGGTTTCCCGGCCCCGCCTGCTCATATATTTTTTTTGATGGTGTTGATGGCGCCCTTCTCCAGCCGGCTCACCTGAGCCTGGGAGATGCCGACCTCCGCGCTGACCTCCATCTGGGTCTTTCCCTCGTAGAACCGCAGGGAGAGGATGCGCCGCTCCCGGTCATCCAGCCGCTTCATGGCCTCTTTCAGGGCGATGCGGTCCGTCCAGGCCTCGTCGGTGTTCCGGGTGTCGCTGACCTGGTCCATGACGCAGATGGCGTCGCCGCCGTCGGAGTATACCGGCTCGTACAGCGACACGGGATCCACGATGGCGTCCATGGCGAAGACCACTTCCTCCCGGGGGATGCCCAGCTCCTGGGCGATCTGTTCCACCGTGGGCTCCCGCTGGTTTTCCGCCAGGTACTTGTCCCGGACCTGCAGGACTTTATAGGCCGTGTCCCGCATGGAGCGGGACACCCGGATGGCGCTGTTGTCCCGGAGATATCGGCGGATCTCGCCGATGATCATGGGCACGCCGTAGGTGGAAAACCGCACCGGCTGATTGATGTCAAAGTTGTCGATGGCCTTGATGAGCCCCACGCAGCCCACCTGAAACAGGTCGTCGGCGTTCTCGCCCCGGCCGGCGAAGCGCTGGATGACGGAGAGCACCAGCCGCAGATTTCCCTCAATCAGTTCCCGGCGGGCCTCCTGGTCCCCGGCCTTGGTACGGCGCAGGAGTTCCATGGTCTCCTCGTTTTTCAACACCTTCAGCTTTGCCGTGTTGACGCCCGCGATCTCCACCTTGCCCTGCATGGCTGTGCCCCCTCAAACCCTGAAACTTCATGAGTTCAGTATGGCCGGAGGGCTTTTTTCCTATACTGGAAGCTTTTGTCGCTTTCTGCCCGTCTGCACAAAACAGTGTTGGGACATTCCGTCCACTGCATAGTCTCAAGGCAGGGGGTGAGCGCGGTGCAGTGCAGGATCCGGGATTTCCGGTGCAAGGAGGTCATCAACGTCTGCGACGGCTGCCGCCTGGGCTACGTGTCGGACCTGGACGTGCGGGTGCCGGAGGGGCAGGTGGTAGCCATCATCGTCTACGGCCCGGGCCGCTTTTTCGGCCTGTTCGGCAGGGGGGAGGAGTTCTACATCCCCTGGGAGTGCATCCAGCGGATCGGAGACGACATCATCCTCATCGACAAGCCCTTTCAGCGGCGGGATCCCCGCCTGGAGCGGAAGCGGCGCAAGCGTTGCTGACAAATGCCCCCGCGGCTTTCACCGCGGGGGCATTTGCGTATGCCGGCGGAGCGGTCACGGCTCCTCCGGATAGGGGATCTTCAGCGTCATGCCGTCGTGCCAGACACCGGCGCTGCGGGAGATGGACAGATACTGCCCCTCGGTAAAGCCGATGGTCTCCCCGTCGTGGAAGGTGACATCCTCCTCCAATACATAGCTGGCCAGATCCAACAGGAAGCTGTGCAGGTCACCCGGGGCAGCCTGGGTGTCCAGAACCTCTATCTCCTCCTTGCCGAAGGCCGCAAGGCCGTCAGTGTAGCCGCACAGGCCCTCTTCCCGGCGGTAGAGGCCCATCCACACCAGATCCAGCAGGGGCAGTTCCCCGTCCTCCATGGGCTGTGCCGCGTTGAGATAGAACTCCGGCTGGTACACGGTGCCGTTGGCGTAGACACCCAGCGTTCCGCGCTGGCGGCAGGCGGCGCACACCAGCTTCACCTGGAGTATGGCCGCCTCTCGGACGGATTCCTCCCGGGGCAGGACGGTCACCAACAGCTGGCCCCGGTGGCGGGCAGCAGATTCCGCTGCCTCCGGCCACAGGTAGTTGTGGGCGGCGTTTTCCTCCGCCTCGCCGTGGGGCACAGGGAATGGGTATAGGCAGACCGCCGCCAGCATTCCACTGACCTCAAAGGTCAGGGTGCTGCCGCCGTCTTCAGATTCCTCCGCCTCTGTGAGGCAAGGGATGCCGTACAGATCCCGCAGATCCCGGCGGAACTGGTCCGGGTCCCAGGCAGGCGCTTCCAGTAGGACAAAGGCCAGGAAGGCGCCGCCCTCCGGCCGGGTCAGGGCGGGCTGCCAGTCCTCGCTGCAAAGGGAGAAATCCCTGTCGAACAGGACCATCTGCTGGTCCTGCCCCCGGATGTAACACAGGCGCATCGTCCGGTCCGGATGGACCGCGAACCATTCCAGGGATAGTCCCTCCGTTCCCAGCCCCGCCTGGGCGGCCAGGAAGGTTCGGCCCCGGCGGTCCAGCTCCGGCAGCCGGCGCACAAACTCACGGACCCAGGAGAGGGGAAACTTGGACAGCGCCGCCTCGTTCATGAAGAAACGCCCCAGCAGGCTGCCGTTCTGATAGGGCAGCCGGAAAGTGCAGTAGGGGGCGTCCGCCTCCCACTCCGTGGGGGAGAGGGCGGCCTTGATGGCGGCGAGGTTCTCCGGATCGCAGCAGATCCCGGCGATGGACAGCCGCTTTTCCGCCTCGTTTTCGTCTCCGCCGGCCTGCAGAACCGCGTCGCACTCCGGGTCGATCCAGTGGAACTCCATCTCCTCTAGAGTCCGGCCCTCCTGGATCTCCCGGCGGAGAGTGGTGAACTCATAGTCCCCGGGCACCAGCTCCAGGCCCCGGCGCACCGCCTCCAGGGCGCCGTCCCGGTCTCCGAAGTGGGCACGGAGCTTGCCGGTCTCCAGCCAGCCCCAGGGGTAGTCCGGGTCCAGGGCCACGCCGGTCTCTGCATACTGCCGGGCCTTCTCCAGCCGGCCGCAGTACATCAGGGCGCAGGCGTAGCGGTAGTACCAGATCCCGCTCCTGGCCGCCTGGGCCGCAGGCTCCGAGAAAGGCATCCACTCCGCGGCCTTGTAATAGTAATCGTAGTCATCGACGTTGTTGCAGGCGTAGGAGTACCACAGCGCAAAATCCAGGTCGGCCTTGGCCTGCTCCTCCGTGAACTCTCCCTGACGCACACCGTCCCGGACCCGCTGGTCTAGGTAGTCCAGCATTTTGTAAAAGTAGCCGGAGACGTCTCCGCACAGTTCCTCCAGCGCCGCTACGTCCTCCGCCGTCAGGACCGGCGGAACCTTTTCGCCGGGAACCGTTCCACCCGGAGATGATTTCTGCTTTTCAGTGTCCATCCATGTGCTCCTTTCTGATCTGCCGCGTTTTTATATAAACTGAAAATGGGATTTTGGTCATTATAGCAGACAGACAGGCGCGGCGCAACAACAAATGGGGGGCTGCTGGGGAACTCGGACAAATTCGGACAAAACCGGGAATTTTACACGGCTTTTGGGAAAAAATACTTGCATTGCACACTGGATTGTGATACTATATTTCAGCATTCCGCACGGTGCGTCGACTTTCTGTCTGTGCCCGGGGCCCAAAACGGCCGGGTTGGCAGGGGGGATGAAACCGCCGGAGGACCAACTAAATTGAAATTGGAGGAACACACAACTATGGCAAATTCTAGCGTCGTATCCATGAAGGCCCTGCTGGAGGCGGGCGTCCACTTCGGTCACCAGACCCGTCGTTGGAACCCCAAGATGGCTCCCTATATCTACACGGAGCGCAACGGCATCTATATCGTGGACCTGCAGAAGACCGTCCGCAAGCTGGAGGAGGCATACAGCTTCGTCCGTCAGCTGTCTGAGAGCGGCCAGTCCCTGCTGTTCGTGGGCACCAAGAAGCAGGCACAGGAGGCCATCCGCGAGGAGGCCACCCGTTGCGGCCAGTTCTATGTGAATGCCCGGTGGCTGGGCGGCATGATGACCAACTTCAAGACCATGCGCACCCGTGTGGATCGGCTGAACCAGCTGAAGACCATGCAGGAGGACGGCACCTTCGACATGCTGCCCAAGAAGGAAGTCATGAAGCACCTGGGCGAGATCGCCAAGCTGGAGAAGTACCTGGGCGGCGTGAAGGAAATGAAGAAGCTGCCCGGCGCCCTGTTCATCGTGGACACCCGCAAGGAGCGCAACGCCATCGCCGAGGCCCACAAGCTGGGCATCCCCGTGGTGGCCATCGCCGATACCAACTGCGACCCCGATGAGATCGATTATGTGATCCCCGGCAACGACGACGCCATCCGCGCCATTAAGCTGATCTCCTCCATCATGGCCAACGCCGTGCTGGAGGGCAAACAGGGTGAGCAGACCGCTGAGGCCGCCTCTGAAGAGGCTGCTGCCGACGCTGAGTAATCTGCGCCCGCATTTGCGCGTATATACCAAAACTGTTTGGAGGAATTCAAAATGGCTTTTACCGCAGCTGATGTAAAGAACCTGCGCGAGATGACCGGCGTGGGCATGATGGATTGCAAGAAGGCGCTGACCGCCTCCGACGGCGATATGGACAAGGCCGTGGAGTGGCTGCGCGAGAAGGGCATGGCCGCCTCCGCCAAGAAGGCCGGCCGCATTGCCGCCGAGGGTATGGCTTATGCCGCCGTCATCGACGGTGTGGGCGTGGTGGTCGAGGTCAACGCCGAGACCGACTTCGTGGGCAAGAACGAGAAGTTCGTGGACTTCGTCAAGGGTGTGGCCGCCACTGTGGCCAAGGAGGCTCCCGCCGACCTGGACGCGCTGATGGAGTGCAAGTACGTCGGCACCGACCTGACCGTCACCCAGCAGCAGCAGGAGATGGTGCTGGTGATCGGCGAGAACATCAAGGTCCGCCGCTTCGCCCGCTTCGCCGAGAACGTCTCCGTGCCCTATGTGCACGCTGGCGGCAAGATCGGTGTGCTGGTGAACCTGGAGTCCGACCTGCCCGCTGAGAAGGTGGAGGAGATCGGCAAGGACGTGGCCATGCAGATCGCCGCTCTGAACCCCCGCTTCTGGGACAAGTCTCAGGTGGGCCAGGATGTCCTGGACGAGGAGAAGAAGATCATGATGGTCCAGATGGAGAACGATCCCAAGATGGCCTCCAAGCCCGAGGCCGTGCGGGAGAAGATCGTCATGGGCAAGCTGAACAAGTTCTACTCCGAGAACTGCCTGCTGCAGCAGGAGTTCGTGAAGGACAACTCCATGAGCGTGGAGCAGTATATCGCCTCCGCCGCCAAGGCCGCAGGCGGAAAGGTGACCTTCAAGGACGCCATCCGCTTTGAGAAGGGCGAGGGCATCGAGAAGAAGCAGGAGAACTTCGCTGAGGAGATCGCCTCCATGGTGAAGGGCTGATTATTAAGCCAGCTGAATCAGGAGCGGGTGCGAAAGCACCCGCTCCGCTTGTTTCCGCCTGAAAGCCCTTTGAATTCCGGTGATTTTCCTTGTATTGCGGGGGGAAAACTGGTATAATACTCCTATCTTTTGGGTTATCATCACAGGGAGACGAATATGCTGCACTATTTACAGGGATTGCTTTCCGCGCTGGACCTGACTTCACTGCTGGACGCGGTGTTGCGGGTGGCCGCGATTTTTCTCTGCCTGACAGTCCACGAGACCTGCCACGGTCTGGCGGCCCTGGCTCTTGGGGACCCCACGGCCAAATCCATGCACCGCCTGAGTCTGAATCCTCTGCGGCACATCGACTGGATCGGCCTGCTGATGATGTTCGTGGCAGGATTCGGCTGGGCCAAGCCGGTGCCGGTGGACCCCCGGTACTTCCGAAAGCCCAAGCAGGGCATGGCATTGACCGCCCTGGCGGGACCCGTCTCCAACTTTGTGCTGGCGGTTTTGGCAATGCTTATCAGTAAGGTGATTTACCTTTACGCCCCTTATTCTGCGGCGATGGACGTGGTGTTCAGCTTCTGCCTGTACACGCTGGCGCCTCTGTCCATCGGTCTGGGGTTGTTCAATTTGATTCCCATCCCGCCGCTGGATGGGTCCAAGGTGCTGGCGGCGTTTCTGCCGGACCGGCAGTACATCACGCTGATGCGGTATGAGCGGTACGGCATTGTCGTGCTGTTGGTGTTGTCCTTTGTGGGCATCGGCAGCAGTTTGATCTCCCGGGGCATCCTGGGCATTTACAGTGCCCTGTTGTCCCTGATTTTTGGTTGAGGTGAACGGTTTGCAAAACCCCGTATTCAAGCTGAAAAAGGTGGTCCGCAGCAAATCTGAGGAAGAGATGCAGGACTTTGAGGGCCCTCTGGACCTGATTCTATATCTGCTGGGCAAGAACAAAATGGAGATCCAGGACATCTCCATCTCCCTGATCTGCGACCAGTACATGGCGTGGCTGGCCCGGCGGCAGGAGATGGATCTGGAGGTGGCCAGCGAGTTCGTCACCATGGCCTCCCAACTGGTGTACATCAAGACCCGGATGCTTCTCTCCATTGAAGATGAGGAGGCCCAGAGCGAGATGGATGCCCTGATCGCCTCTCTGGAGGAGCGGAAGCGCAACGAGAACTACGCCAAGGTGAAGTCCATGGCCGCCCGGCTGGAGCCCATGGGAGAATTCGGACGGAATATCCTCACCCGTCCGCCGGAGCCGGTGAAGCGGGGAAAGATCTACGAGTACGACCAGACACCGGCGGACCTGGTCCTGGCCATGGCCGAGATCCAGGGCCGGGCGGAGCGGTCCCTGCCGCCGCCCCGCTCCGCCTTCCAGAGCATCGTCCAGCACGAGCCCTATCCCGTGGAGAGCAAGGCCCGGGAGATTCTGAGCCGGCTAAGGACTCACGGCGTCACTCGGTTTCTGCTGCTGTTTCGGGGCAGCCGCAGCCGCAGCGAGGTGGTGGCCACCTTTCTGGCGGTGCTGGAGCTGTGCCGGGCCCGCATCCTGCATCTGGCAGGGAGTGAGACGGACTGCACTGTCCGGCAGGAGCGGGAGTTGCCCCAGGATCTGAAACTGTGAGAGAGGACCGTTCCAAGATGGAGATGAAAGAGATCGAATCGGCGGTGGAGGGTATCCTGTTTGCCTCTGGGGAGCCGGTGCAGACCGACCGGATCTGCGTGGCCCTGGAGATGGACCGCCCCACGGTGGAGCAGGTGCTCCAGAAGCTGATGGACTACTATGCCTACGAGCGCCGGGGCATCCGGCTGCTGCGCATGGAGGATACCTGGCAGCTGTGTTCCGCGCCGGACTACGCGGATGTGATCCGAAAAGCCTTTGAGATCCGCAAGCCCGCCAAGCTCAGCCAGCCGGCGCTGGAGGTGCTGACCATCATCGCCTACTACCAGCCCACCACCCGGGCCTATGTGGATCAGATCCGGGGTGTGGACAGCGCCTATACCATCGGCCTGCTGCTGGACCGGAAGCTCATCGAGGAGTGCGGCCGCCTGCAGGTACCCGGAAGGCCCCGCCTGTACCGGACCACCAAACAGTTTCTCCGGGCCTTCCATCTGACCAGCCTGGATGACCTGCCGGAGCTGCCGGACCTTGGCGGCGAGGGACAGATGCGGATCGGCGAGGACGGACAGATCATGGACCCGGCGGACACGGCAGAGATCACCGGAGCCGACACGCCGGAGACGGCCGGCGCCATGGAGGAAGAGGCGCCTTGAGAATCCGCTCCGCCAGGGCGGTCAGGGGGGTGATGGACGTTGCTGGGACTTTGGATCACGTTGGCGGTGCTGCTGGCACTTGCGATTTTTCTGTGGCGGCTGCGGCTGGGACTGTATGTGGTCTTCGGCAGGGGGCAGGCCGCGGCGGATTTGACGATTGGTCCCTTCCGGGTCCGGCTGGTACCGTCCAAAGAGGCAAAAAAAACGCCGCAGGAAACCAAAAAAACGGGAAAGCCTAAAAAGGAGCCGAAGGACCTGGCAGAGGCGGCAAAAAAAATCCCGAAGCCCAAACTGGAAGATCTTCAGGACGCCGCAAGGACGCTGTGGCCCGCCGCCAAAAAGGCTCTGCGCCGCACCCGGCGGGGTATCCGCGTAGACCCGCTGCGCCTGTCCGCCACCCTGGGCGGGGCGGAGGACCCGGCGGCAGCCGCAGAGTTGTACGGTGGACTCCACGCCCTGGTCTGGACCGGGATGCCGGCTCTGGAGAAGCTGGTGGTGATCCGGGATCCCGGGATTCATCTCGGAATTGATTTTGACGCGCAGGAGACCCGGGCGGAAGGAGAGCTTGGCATCTCCATCCGGCTGGGGACGCTGATCGCCGTAGGAACGCAGCTGGCGGTCCCGGCCATCGGCTGGCTCCGGCGGTTCATGAAGCGGCGGCGGATGCCGCCCGCATCCAAAGCAGCAGACAACAAGGCGGCAGAACACCCCGCCGCGTGACGAGAAAGGATGGCATCCATGGACGAGACAATGGACAAGAAGAGACCCCTCAGCGATTTGATGCGTTCCACGATGGACAAGATCCGGGAGATGGCGGACACCAACACCATCGTGGGGCAGCCCATCACCACGCCTGACGGCGTGACTCTGATCCCCATTTCCCGGGTCAGTATGGGCTTCGGCTGCGGCGGCGCCGACTACGGTAAGACCCAGCCCAAGGACTTCGGCGGCGGCAGCGGCGCAGGCGTGAAGATCGAGCCTGTGGCGTTCCTGGTGATCCGGGAGGGAACGACCCGGGTGCTGCCGGTGGCGATGCCGCCCATGACCACGCTGGACCGGGTGGTGGAGATGATGCCGGATCTGGTGGACAAAGTGGAAAAATATTTCGACAAGAAGGAAGAAAAAGAACCCGTCTGAACGGGGTATACTACCATCACCAAACAAATGAGGTGATGGCATTTGCAAACCCTGCTCCGGCGGCTTGCCGCTTTGGGGATCGCTCTGGCGGCCCTGTTCAGTCTTTTTCCTTGTCAGACGCACGCGGTCAGTACGTCTGCCTCCTCCGCCATTTTGATGGACGTGGACAGCGGCCGGGTGTTGTATGAGCAGAACGCCGACGCGAAAATGCTGATCGCCAGCACTACCAAGATTCTGACGGCCCTGGTGGCTATCCGGGAGGGAGACCTGAACGATGTGGTCACGGTCTCCCGGGAGGCGGCGTATACAGAGGGCTCCTCCATGTGTCTGAAGGTGGGGGAGAAGCTGACGCTGGAGACACTGCTGTATGGACTGCTGCTCTGCTCCGGCAACGATGCGGCCGTGGCCATTGCCGAGCACATCAGCGGCAGCCAGGAGGACTTTGCAAAGCTCATGAATGCAACGGCCCGGGAGATCGGCATGGAGCACTCCTCCTTCGCCAACCCCAACGGGCTGGACCATGAGGACCATTACTCCACGGCCCGGGACATGGCGCGTCTTGCCTGCGCGGCGGTGGAAAATGAGACTCTGGTACGGATGGCCTCCACCCGCAGCGTCACCATTGGCGGGCGGACCATGACCAACCACAACAAGCTGTTGAACCAGATAGAGGGGTGTATCGGCCTGAAGACCGGCTATACCATGGCGGCAGGCCGGACGCTGGTGAGCTGTGTGGAGCGAAACGGCCAGCGGCTGGTGGCGGTGACTCTCCAGGACGGCAACGACTGGGCGGACCACGCGGCGCTGTATGACTACGGTTTTTCCACCTATCCCGCCAAGCTGGGGGCCTCTCTGGGCCAGACAATCCAGCGGGTCCAGGTGGAAAACGGCATGAGCGCCACGGTGCCCCTGGTGGCGGCGGACAGCTTCGCCTGGCCGCTGGCGGAGGGGGAGTCCCTGGAGCTGGACGTGGAGCTGGCCGGATCTCTGCGGGCCCCCATCCGGGCCGGCCGGCGGGCCGGGGAGGCGGTTTTCTCAGTCAATGGAAAAGAGGTGGGCCGGGTGGCGCTGCTGTATGGCGCCGACGTGGCGCCCCGGATGGAGAGCGCCCTGAGCATTCTGAAGCAGGGGTTGCCGGGATAGAGAGAGGACAACATGGAAGAACGACTGCAGAAGCTGCTGTCCGCCGCGGGGGTTTGCTCCCGGCGGACGGCAGAGACATATTTGATCGCCGGAAGGGTGACGGTGAACGGCCAGACCGCCCATCTGGGCCAGCGTGCAGACCCGGATCGGGACGAGATCCTGGTGGACGGCCGTCCCCTGGCGCCCCGGGCGGAGGCCGTGTACATCCTGCTGAACAAGCCGCGGGGCTATGTCTCTACCCTCTCGGACGAGCGGGGGCGGCGGACAGTGGCGGAGCTGGTAGCGGACTGCGGGAGCCGGGTTTATCCCGTGGGACGGCTGGACCTGGATTCCGAGGGCCTGCTGCTGCTGACCAACGACGGTGCCTGGGCCCAGCACCTGCTGCATCCAAAGCACGAGGTGGAAAAGACGTATCACGTCTCCGTATTCGGACCGGTGGCCGGCGCGGCGGCCCGGCTGGCAGCCGTTACCGACCTGGAGGGGGAGCCCATCCGCCCCGCCCGGGTGGAGGTGCTGCGGGAAACTCCCGGAACCGCGGTGCTGGCAGTGACCATTCATGAGGGGAAGAACCGGCAGGTCCGCCGGATGTGTGCCCAGTGCGGCCTGACGGTGAAGCGGCTGCGCCGGGTCCGGGAGGGAGCTCTGGAGCTGGGCGATCTGCCGCCGGGAAAGTGGCGGTATTTGACACAGGACGAGGCAGGGGCGCTGGGAGTCACCCCCTGACTGAAAAGCGGAAGGCGCCGCCCTGAATGGGGCGGCGTCTTTTCCATTCCGGCGGCGAGACGGAAAAATCCCGCAAAGCGGTTTGAATTTTGAAAAAACTGTGCTACAATAGACCGCGGAACGTCCGGCGGGCCAGCGGAGCTGCCGGGCAAGATCAAGAACGGCCCCCTGCAGGCGGCCGACGGAGGAAACAGCAGTGGCTAAAAGCATCCTACATACCATTGAGCGCAATATGCCCACCTTTTCCAAGGGACAGAAGCGGATTGCCGACTACATCCTGCAGAATTACGACAAGGCCGCCTTCATGACTGCCAGCAAGCTGGGGAAGCTCTCCGGCGTCAGCGAGTCCACAGTGGTACGCTTCGCATCGGAGCTGGGGTACGACGGCTATCCCAGTATGCAGCGGGCACTGCAGGAGATGATCCGCAGCCGCCTCACTTCCACCCAGCGCATCCAGGCGGCGGACAATCTGTTCGGCGGACAGGATGTGCTGTCCGCCGTGATCCAGTCCGATATGGACAAGCTGCGGATGGTGGCGGAAGAGGCGGACAGGACTGAGTTCAACAAGGTGGTGGACCTGATCCTGGGCGCCGGGCACCTGTACATCCTGGGGGTGCGGACCTCCTCCTTTGTGGCGGGGTATCTGAACTTCTACCTGCACCTGCTGTCCGAGAACGTGACGCTGGTGCAGTCCAACGCCGCAGGGGAGATCTTCGAGCAGCTGCTGCGGATCGGCCCCGGGGATGTGATGATCGCCATCAGCTTCCCTCGGTACTCCAAGGTCACTATGAACACAGTGAAGTTTGCCCAGGACCGGGGGGCTACCATCGTGGCTATTACAGACAATGAGCTGTCCCCCGTCTACCAGATGGCGGAGGCTGCTCTGCTGGCTCCCAGTGAGATGATCTCCTTTGTGGACTCCATGGTGGCGCCTCTGTCCCTCATCAACGCGCTGCTGATCGCCGTGGGCTCCCGGATGCGGTCGGACGTGTCCCGCACCTTTGCGGAGCTGGAGGACATCTGGAACGCCTACGGCGTGTTCGGGAAGATGGACGATGAGTAAGGGGCTGGTAGTGATCGGCGGGGGAGCCGCCGGGATGATGGCCGCTGTCTCCGCGGCGGAGCGGGGCGCACGGGTGACGCTGCTGGAGCCCAATGAGCGGCTGGGAAAGAAGCTGAACATCACCGGCAAGGGCCGGTGCAACGTCACCAACAACGCCGATGTACAGACCTTGCTGGCCAACGTGCCCCGGAACGGCAAGTTTTTGTACAGCGCCTTTTCCCGGTTCGACGGCCGGGACACCATGGCGTTCTTTGCGTCCATCGGCGTGCCGCTGAAGACCGAGCGGGGGAATCGGGTGTTTCCCGTCAGTGACCGGGCCTTTGACGTCAGCGCCGCTTTGGAGCGGCGGCTGAAGGCGCTGAAGGTCTCTCTGGCCCGGGACCGGGCGACGGAGCTGGAGATCACCTCCGGCGCCGTCACAGGTGTCCGGGGAGAGCGGGGGACATACCCTGCCGGGGCGGTAGTCCTTGCCACCGGCGGCGTCAGTTACCCCGCCACCGGCTCCACAGGAGAGGGGCACCGAATGGCCCGGGAAGCGGGGCATACGGTGACGGACCTTCAGGGCTCTTTGGTGCCGCTGCGGGATTACGGCCTGGGCCGGGAGCTCCAGGGCCTGAGCCTGCGGAATGTGGGGCTGGCGGTGTTTGAGGACCGGAAGAAGATCTACACGGACTTCGGGGAGATGCTGTTCACCCACTTCGGTGTCAGCGGGCCCCTGGTGCTGTCGGCCTCCGCCCACATGCGGCACTTCGGCAAAAAGACCTACCGGCTGGAGATTGACTTGAAGCCCGCCCTGGATGAGCAGGCCCTGGACAAGCGGCTGCTGCGGGACTTTGAGAAGTACGCCAACCACGACTTCTGCAACGCGCTGGACGATCTGCTGCCCCAGAAGCTGATTCTGGTGGCAGTGGAGCGGTCGGGCATCCCGCCCCATCAGAAGGTCCATGACCTGACGCGAGAGCAGAGGCGGGAACTGGTCCAGGGCCTCAAGCATTTTTCTGTGGAGATTGCCGGACCCTGCCCGGTGACGGACGCCATCGTCACTTCCGGCGGCATAAAGATCAGTGAAATTGACCCAAAGACAATGGAATCAAAACTTGTAAAGGGATTATACTTTTCGGGAGAAATCATGGATGTGGACGCCTATACCGGCGGATTCAACCTGCAGATCGCCTGGGCCACAGGCCGGGCGGCGGGACAGGCTGCGGCGGAGGCGCTGAGACAAGGGGAAGAGAACGCATGAGTGAGAACATTCGCGTGGCCATCGACGGGCCCTCCGGCGCGGGGAAGAGCACCCTGGCCAGGAGCGTGGCCGCCAGACTGAACTTTTTATACGTGGACACAGGTGCCATCTACCGCACCATCGGCTATGCCGTGTGGCGGAAGGGGATCGATCCCCGGGACCGCTCTGCCGTGGTGGCGGTGCTGCCGGACCTGGAGATCTGCCTGACCTATGGGACGGACGGCCTGCAGCACATGGAGCTGAATGGAATGGATGTGACGGCGGAGATCCGCCTGCCGGAGGTGTCCCGCTACGCCTCTCTGGTATCCGCCTATCCGGAGGTTCGGGCGTACCTGCTGGAGATGCAGCGCCAGCTGGCCCGGGAGAACAGCGTGGTGATGGACGGCCGGGATATCGGCACGGTGGTGCTGCCGGATGCGGAGGTGAAGGTGTTTCTCACCGCTTCCGCGGAGGAGCGGGCCCGCCGCCGGATGCTGGAGCTGGAGGAGCGGGGGACGCCGGAGCCTTATGCGGCTATCCTCCGCGCCATTCAGGAACGGGACTGGAACGATACCCACCGTGACGCCGCACCCCTGCGTCAGGCGGAGGACGCGGTGCTGCTGGACACCACGGCTCTGGATTTTGTCCAGAGCGAGGACGCGCTGCTGCACATTATCCGGGAGAGGACGGAACTATGAGCGAAAAGAGGCCGTTGAATGGATTTTTCGTATGCATCTACTATCTGGTAAACTTGGTGGCGGGGATTCTTCACCCGGTCACCATCATCGGGCGGGAGAACCTGCCGGAGCACGGCGCCCTGCTGTGTCCCAACCACAACAGCAACTGGGACCCGGTACTGGTGGCGCTGAAGGTTCCGGTGAACTACCGGCTCCACATCATGGCCAAGAAGGAGCTGTTCTGCAACAAGGTCTTTGACTGGGTACTGCGGAAGCTGGGCGCCTTCCCTGTTGACCGGGGCGAGGGGGACATCGAGGCGGTGAAAACCGCCCTGAAGGCTATCAAGAGCGGGGACAACCTGCTGATATTCCCGGAGGGAACCCGGGTGGAACACGAGGGGGCTCTGCCCGCCAAGGGTGGTGTGGCCGTCATCGGCATCCGTTCCGGGGCGCAGTTCGTGCCGGTGTACGTGGAGGGGAACAAACGCCTCTTTCGCCGGACCCGCATCATCTTCGGCCAGGCATACCGGCCGGAGGCCACCAGCCGTCGGCCTTCACCGGAGGAGGTCCAGGCCATCGCCGACGAGGTGCTCCGCCGCTCCTACGCCCTGGGGAAGGAGGCACGATGAAGGTTCTTCTGGCCAAGAGCGCCGGATTCTGCTACGGCGTGAAGCGGGCGGTGGAGCTGGCGGCAAAGACCGGGGAGGAGACCGGCGGATGCTGGATGCTGGGAGACCTGATCCACAACTCCCACGTGGTGGAGGATCTGGCCCGCCGGGGTGTCCGGAAGACCGAGGACCCGGCTGGCCTGGCGGCGGGGGACACGGTGGTGATCCGATCCCATGGAGAATTGAAATCCGTGCTGGACGATCTGGAGGCCCGGGGCGTCCGGTGCGTCAATGCCACCTGTCCCAATGTGATCCGCATCCAGCGCCTAGTGGCCCAGGCGGAGGCGGAGGGCCGCCGTCCGGTGATCATCGGCGAACCCCTGCACCCGGAGGTGATGGGGGTGGCCAGCTGGTGCCGCCAGCCCCTGGTGTTCGACGGGCCGGAGGCCGTGGAGGCCTGGCTGGACGGGGATGAGAAAAGTCGGGAAATCCCTGTTACCGTAGTAGCGCAGACCACCTGCATCCGAAAACTTTTTGAAACTTCTTGGAAAATCATAAAAAAACAGTGTACAAACGTAAAAATCTTTGATACAATATGTAATGCTACGCATGAACGTCAGTCTGAGGCGGCAGAAATCGCCGGCAAAGCAGACGTGATGGTCGTGGTGGGAGACCGTAAAAGCGCCAACACCAAACATCTGACGGAAATTTGCCTGAGGAGATGCCCCCGCGTGGTCCAGATTGAACGCGCGGACGAGCTCTCGCCGGATTTTTTCAATGGTTGTACTGTTGCGGGCCTTACGGCTGGTGCCTCCACGCCTGCGGGCATCATTAAGGAGGTATATGCAACGATGAGCGAAGAAATCAAGGCGGCCGAGGGCAAAGAGGAGTCCTTCGAGGAATTACTGAATCAGTCTTTTAAAACTTTAAATAACGGTGACCGGGTCACCGGCATCGTTACCGCCATCACCCCCACCGAAGTGCAGGTGGACGTGGGCGCCAAGCAGGCGGCCTACATCAAGCTCAGTGAGCTGAGCGATGACCCCAATGTCAAGGCGGAGGACATCATCCACGTGGGCGACCAGATCGAGACCTATGTGGTCCGCGTCAACGACGTGGAGGGCTACGCAGAGCTGTCCAAGAAGCGTCTGGACGCTGCCAAGGTCTGGGAGAACATCGAGCAGGCCGTGGAGGAGAAGACCGTTCTGG
>ENA-UESI01001388-UESI01001388.1-human-gut-metagenome-genome-assembly--contig:-NODE-1388-length-15522-cov-5.225639_pt1 | contig 15522 bp, 10 predicted proteins | sample MGYA00243005_ERZ508006 | MGnify/ENA primary metagenome ERZ508006 (study PRJEB26167, sample SAMN06115436) | human gut metagenome | host: Homo sapiens | place: China:Shandong | collected 2015-06-10... | reverse complement strand
AGAAAACGTCTCAATTGGAAGTGTCCGGCTGAAGTCTTTTATTCAGTAACTTTGCACTTGATTTGATAATTCACCATAAAGAAAAGGCGGAGGCTGGGTATGACGAGGAAATTCACCAGGAAAACGGTCTTTACGGACAAACCTTCATGACGCCGTGCAGAAGGAAATTGAGGATTATCTGAAGACGAACTTCTACGAGTTCCGGAAGGAGCTCCTTTCCGATATGAGTAACGACGAGCTCGCGCATAAAGCGGACCGGGTCCGTTCGGTCAGTTTCGCGATGAAATGGATTCAGGCCTCCGGCCACTCCCGCCCCAAACCCGAGTACTGGCAGGAGCTCTATCCGGCGAAGGCCTTCGCGCTGAGCTGGGTGAGGGACGCGCTGACCCCCACCATCAGTGACCATCTGAACGAGATCTTCTGCGGAAAGAGAACGGCCGGGTTCTGGGGGAGTGATGAAGATGTGGACCGGATCTACTTCAGCGGCGCGCCCGAAACCGTTCACTGGTTCGTCCGGACGCGGGCCCCGGAGAAAGATCCCGAACACCGGCGGAAGTTCCCGGAAATTATCCGGGAGCTCGTTCCGGAACTGTTTGACCCATACGCGGCGGATTTTCGTTTTTTAGGGTACTTCAGATAAAGAGAGGGAGGGAACCATCATGGGCCGTTTCGTTTTTGGAGACCTGTCATACGAATTCGAGGCTGAAGAGGATCGGATCGCCGCTGTGAAGGGGATCCGGGAAAAACTTGAGCACTACGTAACGTCACACATCCGGAGACTTCGCTTCCGTATCGTCAAAGCCTGGAACGCGTCCGGAAAGCATCAATCGGTTCTGAATCCATCCATGAGAAAGCCTCTCATGTTTGTAAATGACAAGGAGCGGGATGACTTTCTCTGGGAATGCGAACACGCGCTGTGGAACTGCGCCTTTCTGTCGGATGCCTATGACAAATCCAAGGAGATGCATCTCAAAATGATCCTGATCGATGATCTGAACGGTAAGGCCTGGGAACCGTGTATGGTGATTGGCAGCGGCTTCAGCCTCGGAGAGGGAGAGGCCATCGTCTACTGCGACAAATGGGGTGAGACCTTAGGATGCTGGGATATCGATGACGACAGGATCTGCGAAGAAATCCGGGACTATCCGAAATTCTCCGGTCACACCGTCAGTTACTGGCAGTTAAGAGAAGACTATCCGAGGATTGAGAGCAGCCGCCTCACCGCCGAATACACGTTCTGAAGCATAAAAAACGGGATCTCAGTCCCGCCGTAACCGCCCGGGCGCCATCCGCTTTCGAGCGGATTTTTATGTCTTCACCGATCCCGCGTGACAAAATCGAGCAAGTTTGTGAGTGAATCCGAAAAGTGAGAGGCGGGGGCGGTTCAGATAATAGTTAATGCGAATATGACGAACGGCCCGGTAGCGAAACCCCGTTTTATTCTCCGGTTTCCGCTCGGCCGCACCGCGTATTCGGGGTTAAAAGCCGCGGGGAATCAAGCGGTTTCCCGCCCGTTACGGATTAAAAAAGCGGGAGAGTGGATCTGACTCTCTTCCGCCGCTCACTCGTCAAAAGAGGTCACCCATGCTGAATCGCCGTCATTTGCTTCAGGGGTCCGCCGCCCTGGTGCTCGGGTCAAGCGTTGCGCTGCGCGCCGCCGAGGCCGCCCAATTTAAACCGAATTTCGATAAGCTCGAGCATCGCGTCACGGATAAATCCGCCCCGGAGGTGTTCTTTATCCCCGCGCTGACACCGGACGCCATGACCCGCGTCTACCACGCGCTTCACTGGAAGCCCGTGGGCCGCGTCGGTGTCAAGGTGAATTTCGAAGGGAAGGGGAAGCCGTACGTTGATCCCAGACTCATCGCCCCGGTCGTGAAAGAAGTGAAGGGGACGTTCCTCGAGTCAAACACCTACTCCACGACGCGGGACCGTCTGAAGCTCGCCGAGGAACTCGGGTTCGCGGCGGTAGCGCCGACAGACATCATCGATGATCAGGGGACGATCGATCTCCCGGTGAAGAACGGCTACCACCTGAAGTTCCACCGCGTGGGGTCTCACTTCAGGAACTACGACTCGGTGATCTCAATCGTCCGCTATAAGCTTCACAACCTCCCGCAGCTTGGCGGGACGCTGAAGAACCTCTCGATCACGCTGTCTCCCTTTATCGGCCGCTGCAATATTCACAGCGCCGGGCGCTCACTCACGTGGCAGGAGTCGGATCCCGAGACGACCGCGGAATCCATTACGGACGCCGTGAAGGGGGCGCTTGCCGCCCGACCGGGCCGCTGGGCGTTCCTCTGCGCGATGCCGGCCTTCACGCCGAAAGATAACTGCCGCGGTGCGATCGATGTCGGCAACATCGGCGTTTTCGCGTCGCTCGACCCTGTGGCGCTGGACGCGGTCTGCACCGATATCACGCTGCAGAGTGCTCCGGACAAAGCAACCCGTGACGCCTGGATCAAGGCTCATACGCTCACGATCCTCGATAAAGCGGAGAAGAACGGCGTCGGCCGCCGCAGCTATCGGCTGACGATCCTGAAGTAAACACTTTCAGTTTTACATGCCAGATCCGTCCTGATTGATCATCAGGGCGGATTTTTTTCGGCCTCGCTTCTCTGGATTCCGGCGGATAAGAACGCGCTGTTCTCAAGCATCCCCCTGTATTCCCGCTTCAAAGAACAGGTATTGCGATCCAGGGACAGTATTGACGAGGAACTGTGATCCAGCCGTCATCAAACCTGCTACTTTTACTTCAGCAGGTAAAGATTCCAGAGTTCAGGAAACCGCTGATAAATCAGGATGGTTACCGGATATCCGGAAAGGAGATGATGTGATGGCTGAGACAGAAGAAAGTGTCACGGCCCCCGTGACCGACGTGACCGAAGTGACTGAACCCCTGGCGGCCGAAACTCCGGCAGTGCTGGATGAAGAGGCCGACGAGGACGAGGACGACTTCGAAGACGAGGATGAGGAGGAAGACGAAGAAGAGAAACTCTCCGACGAGGAACTGAAAGAGATCGGGGACAGAATCGAAAGATTTGTCACGTCTCAGATTCCGTACCTTCGGAAATTCATCGTCAGAAACTGGAACCAATCCGGAAAATACCAGTCCGCTCTCGACCCCGGCAGGCGTAAGCCGCTCGAGTTCGTGAACGACGAGGAAAAGGCGGCGTTCATTCCGTTCTGCGTGAAGCAGCTTTACCGCGTTCCGCTCCGGCATCCCGCGTACGAGGGCGAAACCGACGCGCTCACCTGCGTCGCGATTGACTATCTGAACAGTATGCGGTGGGAATGCAGCATGGTGATGGGGCACTGTTACGTCCTCGGGCCGGGTGGCAACGGGATCACTTACGCGAAGGATGTGGATACCTTAGTCGGCTGGTGGAATATCGATTTCAACTCTGTCGCGAGAGAAATCCGGGACTGGCCTCTCGTAAAAGGCGACACCGTTTATTACTGATCGCAAGAAAACCATATCCGTCCGGACAGACAAACCGGACGGATTTTTTCTGGGCGGAGAGCGGGGCAGTGAATAAGACCAAATGCCTGACAATCGGACAAATCTGAGCCATGCCTGCCACCGTCAGCCCCCCAATGGAACGCCGTTTCTGAAGTCTGGGCTCTGTCAATTTCTTTCTTCCGTTTTCTTTCTCGACCAGCTCGCCGTTTCCCAGTTGATGGCGCGTCATCCCTTCAAGGAGGTTTTCCTAATCGGTGAAGTACCTTACGTCTGGCAGAAATAAACGACAGTATGGCTAGCTGGCGGGCAGAGAAGGTCTTTGTGAGCGTAGAACTAGGCAACCAGCCCCGGCACGCTCAGCCATTGAGATTTCATAAACTCAACAAAAGCCGTTACTTTGGGGTTCCGCGAGGCCTGCCGGCTTAGCATGACATGGACAGCCTTATTGGCCTGAGTCCAGTCTGGCAGGACCGGAACAAGATCCCCTCGCTCCAGTTCCTCGTGGCACATGAATTCCGGAATCGTCAGGAGAATCCCTTTGCCCTGCAGCGTCAGCCGCATCACGGGACCGGTTGATGAGGAGGAAATCATGACCCGATCCCGATCAGGGCGGAACTTTTTCCCGTCTTTAAAGAACATCAGGCTATCCGCCATCTGCCCGTCGTAATCCATAAGGAAATGCTCATACAGATCTTCAGGCCGCTGGGGAGAACCGGCTTCCCGTAGATAGGTCGGGGACGCGACCATTCTGCGGCAGAAATGGCCGATAAAGCGGGTCTGTTCGCTTCCAATCGCGGTCGCACCGCATTGAATCGCCATATCGATACCGCTGAGGTTAGGGTCGACCGCCGCGTCTTTGATCACAAAGTGGAACCGCATGCAGGGATGAAGCGCGCAGAACTCAGCGGCCCATGGGGCGATCAGGTGCTCCACAACACAGCCAGGGCCGCAGAGGGTGATATCAGAAAACGCCGACTCAGAATGTGTGCGAAGTTCCGTGAGCGATGAATCCAACCCCCGGATCGCGTGACCGATTTTCTGAAACGCCTTTTTCCCTTCCGCTGTCAGTGTCACCGTGCGGGTGGATCGGATAAAAAGCGGAAAGCCCAGATCTCTTTCAAGCCGGTTCAGCTTACGGCTCGCGGTTGAGGCGTCCATATCGAGGAGCGAGGCAGCCTGACTGATGGACCCGGTCTCCGCGATTTTCAGAAAAAGACGCCAGGCGCTGAGGTCATTTTCGTTAGTCATGCGTGGATTTTGAATAACTACTGACTTGTAAACTATAACACCCGACTACAGGCAAATTTGTCATATCACGACTGATCATTTTGCCAGTAATGCCTCAATATAATTAATTAGACCTAGTTAAAAGGTCTGATAGATTAATGAGGAGAGATCATTATGAATGTTACCAAATCAGCTTTGGCCATTTCACTCGCCTTGGCAGCCACGATCGTGAGCGCCGCCCCGTCTTATAAGCCCGGCACTTATGAAGGCACCGCCATGGGCATCAATGCCCCGGTCAAGGTGGCTGTTACGGTGAGCAAGTACAGAATCACCGCGATTAAGGTGATCGATCAGAAGGAAACCAAGGGCATCGGCTCCTACGCTCTGGAAATGATTCCGGAGCGCATTCTCAAAAACCAATCTCTCATGGTGGATAACGTGTCTGGCGCCACGGTTTCCACTTTCGCAGTGAAAACCGCTGTCGCGGACGCTATTAAGAAGGCCGGCGTCAACCCGGATTCCCTCATGATCCCGGTTAAGACCAAGAAGACCGGTAAAGCGCAGAACCTCACAACCGACTTCGTCGTCATCGGCGCCGGCGGTTCCGGTCAGATCGCCGCGATCCGAGCCGGTCAGCTCGGCGTGAAGACCATTGTGCTTGAGAAAATGCCTATGGTGGGCGGCGCTTTTGCCATGCACGGCGGGTGGATGATCGTCCAGGGATCGAAGCTTCAGAAGGAAATGGGCGTCACGGAAGACTCTCCTAACGCCATGGTGCATGATTTCCTCGCGAACGGTCACTATAAGAATGACCTCATGAAGCTCAACATGTACGCGACACACGTCGGATCCACGATTGACTGGCTGCAGGATTACGTTGGCGTCAAATTCGATAAAAAACGCGGCCTTCAGCGTCTCGGCGAATACGTTTACAACCGCGTGATGTTCTATGAAGGCGGCACTCCGAGCATTGAGGCCGCTTACACAGCCGCGCTGAAGCGCGATAAGAACATCAGGCTGATGACGAACACCAAGGCTGAATCGCTGATCGTGAAGAACGGAAAGGTAGTCGGCGTCAAGGCAGTGAAGGACGGCGCTCCGGTAACCATCAAAGCGAAAGCCGTTCTGATCGCTACCGGCGGTTACGGCAACAACAAGGCGATGCTTCAGGAACCCGTGAAGAGCGCGCTCTATTACGGACCAAAATCCGCGACCGGCGACGGTCACCGCATTGCCGCAGCGGCCGGCGCTGAGCTCATTCATATGGAACGCGGCAAGATCTACCCGAACGGCGTGGAAGTCGCCCCGGGTGAAGCGAAGTCCACGCTGTTTGGCAATAACGCGGCGCTTCTGCATTCCGCGATTATCGTTAACAGCAAAGGCATGCGTGTTGTGGATGAAAAGGCTTCAAACAACACCATTAAGCAAAAGCTGATGTCTGATCCGAAGCGCGAGTTCTATCTCGTGATGGATGAATCGAGCTTCAAGGCCTTTCGCTCCAGTCTGTCTACGAACGGCATTACTGAAGGCAACGTTGATGAGTGGCTCGCGAATGATGGAAAGAGCGAACCGCTGGTGGTGAAGGGCGCCACGCTTAAGGAAGTCGCCTCCAAGGCAGGGATTGACGGCGCGGCTCTTGAAAAGACCGTTGCCCGCTATAACGGCTTTGTAAAGGCGAAGCGTGATGAAGACTTCGGCCGTCCCGCCGCTTACATGAAGGAAACGGTCGCGGATCATGGTCCCTACTATATCTGCGAACAGAAGCCCCGCTTCGCTACGACACTCGGTTCGATCCGCGCCACGGACGGTCTTGAGGTTCTCAATAAGAACGGCAAGGTTATCCGCAATCTCTTCGTCTCCGGTGAAGCGTCCAACGTAGTCCAGGGCGATGACTCTCCGGTGGGCGCGAACGTCGGCTGGGCCGCTACCTCCGGCAAGTTTGTCGCTGAAGAAGTGGCTAAGCGCCTGAAGAAGTAACCCTCCTTTCTCTCCGAAGGATGTGCCTCCGCTGTCGGTTCATTCCGGCGCGGGGGCATTTTTATGAGCGGGTAGTCTGCGACCCGCCAAATGAAACGGCCGCCCGGTATGAATTCCTGACGGCGGATCAGATTTTGCCTTCGGTTTGTCACGCGGAAGAGGGCGGCGAGCAGGAAGCGGATTGAGACCATCCGACGGTCCGCCGAGGGTGACTCGGGGGGAAACAGGCAGGTCCGCCGATTCATTTGACTTCGTATCCGTGGCGTTGAGAAGAAAAAACCTCAGCCCTTAAGTCAGAGCTGAGGTTATCCCGCGATAAATCCGGAATTTTTAAATCATCGGAACGGGTTTACTCGTTCAGGCGAGCTTATTTTTTCCCGAGTTTGGCCGCGATGACGTCCGATACCGTTTTACCGGTCGTAATACCGAACGACAGATTACCGCCAGGGGTGGAATCATCGCCATGAACTGAGTTTGCGACTTCCCCCGCCGCGTAAAGCCCCGGGATCACGTCTCCCTTCTTATTCAGCACTTCCATGCTGGTGGTGACCTTCACGCCGCCCAGGGTTGTGGCAAAGCGGGGTTTCTGCTCAATGATGTAGAAATCGCCGCTGTCATCAATCGTCTTCTTCATGAATTTCGGCTGGCGATGGAACTCCGGATCGTTCCCGGATTTCACGTAGGAGTTGTACTTCTTGATTGTCTGGCGAAGATTAGCGGCATCAATTCCGGCAATCCTGCATGCCTCCTCAAGGCTCTTGGCATGAATGAAGATCGGTTCTTTGGTTCCGTTTGCCGCAAACCATTGATCCAATTCCTGCTGAGAAACCCCATTTCGGCCGATGAGACGGTGAAAACCTTCGTAGCTCTTGGGATCCAGGGCCAGGTAAAGAGTCTTGCTCGGCTCTTTCAGCATCACATCCATCATCTGAATGCCGGATCCCTTTTCGTTCACGACACGGAGACCCTTGGAATTCACCAGAATACCGGCCTCATCATAAGCCCCGATATTTCCCTGAAGAGTGGATTTCGCAAGTCCCGGAGCGACTTGAATTCCCTGCGGGTAGACCTTGCCGTAATCCATGAGCTGCAGATCGGCGCCAATTTTTTCAGCCATCTGATGCCCGTCACCGGTCGAGGACACAGGACCGTAATAGAGGGCATTCTTCAGATCACCGGCCAGCATGGATTTATTGTTCCCGAAACCACCCGTCGCGAGAAGAACGGCGCGTCCGTTCACAACCACCGGAGTCCCATCAGTGGTCTTCGCCCGGATCCCGACAGCGTGACCATTCTTCATAATGATCTCGCTTGCGCGGGTATTAAGCATGACCCTGACATTTTTTTCCTTGGCAACCAGATCCCGCAGGGTTTGAGCGTAACGCGGGCAGCCTCCCTTCAGAGGAACCATTCTGGGAACCTGAAATTCAGCTCTGAAGCTGAATTTATCGGTGAACTGCACCCCCTTTGACATAATCCAGTCAATCGACTTTCCAACGTTATCCGCGTAGAACGTAAGCGCGTTCAAATCATTTTTTTGGTGACCGTTGTAGAGCAGGTCATACGCGAGTTTGGCAGGGGTGTCTGTCTTTTCGCCTAGATCACGCTGAAGTTTTGAGCCGGTAACGATGACCGATCCGCCGCAGATCGCTGAGGAGCCCCCGAGGAAAGGCATTTTTTCGAGCAAAGTAACTTTCAGGCCATGATCCGCACCGTTGATCGCGGCAATCATGCCCGCGGCGCCGCCTCCAACGATGACTAGATCAGTATTGACCTTTTGTACCGCGCTTTGAGCCTTGGCGTGGGGCTTTGCCACAGCCTTTTTACGGAAAGCCGCCGGATCACCGCCAGCCTGTCGGATGCAGTCCGCCACCCCGTCAAATATGGCTTTGGAAGTGATTGAGGCTCCGCTTACGCCATCAACGCCGAGAGACTGAGCTTCCACAATCTTCTTAGGAAGGGTGGACGCGGCCGTTTGACCGATTCCGGGGGTCTCTTTAGAGCCATCTACCGTAATCGATAAAATTTTATCTTTCGAGAAAGACACGCTTACCGGTACTTTTCCATTGATCCCTGGGTAGGAAGCGTGGTACGTCCCGGGTGTCAGAGCAAATGACGCTGCGGAAAACAGTGTCAGAGTGACAGCAACTGCGGCAAAACTTAATTTCATTACACTCTCCTCAGGCTTTGGAACACAATCAAACAGGAATGAAACTAAAGGTTTGTATAAATTATTTAATGCATTAGCGATAAAAGACCGACGAAACGCAATAAAAAAAGATATACAAAAAAACAGCTACATAAGCTGAATTATATGCGCGTATTGTGTAATTCCTATTGATCTCGGGACACGTCACGGGATCTGGGAATTCTTAATAAGCAAAGCCGCATGGGGATGATCCCCTTATAAAGAAAAAGAATCCGCTCAGGGTTCAGAAAACAAAAAGATTGACGGCAGGGTCTTGAAATCCGAAACAGGAGAGAGGCTAAAAACAGCATCCCTCCGCATAATTTCCGCCAGCATCCTATGCTGGGTCACTTTCGCTCCGTAAAAAACGCAAAAAATCCCCTCCGACCCATTAAGATAAGCACTTGTTCGCAGCGCCGAAGAGATGCTTCCGCTCAGTGTGAGCGTCGTAAGTCAGGCAGATGGTCAGGAACCGGATCTGATGGCACAAAAACGAAGCCAACATCATTTCGAAATAACGATCAATCTCCCGTTGGTACTGCGATTAAAAAAGATTTCTAGTTTCACCAGGTATGTAATAACATATCGCGTAAACGCGCTTGAAATACCCCTCCAGAAATACGCTTTCTCGGGGTCAGCGACAGCGCAGGGCAGAGGCTGAAAAGATCGGCCAGGAGCCTGATCCGGCTCTTGTTTTTCTCAGCCTCTCAGACAAGATTCATCAATCGGAGCAAGAGCAGCATGAATAAGCAGGCACTGGCAGCAAAAATCTGGGAATCCGCTAACCGTATGCGGTCGAAGATCGAAGCGAACGAATACAAGGACTACATCCTTGGCTTCATCTTCTATAAGTTCCTGTCAGACAATGAAGTCCGGTACCTGAAGTCGATCGACTGGACGGATGAGTTCCTGCCTGAGGTGACCGAAGATGACAAAGAAACGGTCAAGAATGTCCAGCAGAATCTCGGCTACTTCATCAGCTACAACAATCTCTTCTCGACCTGGCTGAAGAAGGGCGCCGATTTCACGGTAAGCGACGTGACGGACGCTCTTGGCGCTTTTAACCGCCTGATCAACCCGTACCATAAGCGCGTTTACGACAAGATTTTCAATACGCTGGAGACAGGGATCTCAAAGCTCGGCGATGGCAAAGGCGCCGCATCCCAAACCAAGGCCATTCGTGAGCTTATCGACCTGATCAAAGATATCCCGATGGACGGGAAGCAGGATTACGACGTCCTCGGCTTTATTTATGAATACCTGATCAGCAACTTCGCCGCGAACGCGGGCAAGAAGGCCGGCGAATTCTATACGCCGCACGAAGTGTCGCTTCTGATGTCGGAAATCATCGCCCGTCATCTGAAAGATCGTGATCACATTGAGATCTATGACCCGACGAGCGGCTCTGGCTCTCTCCTTATCAATATCGGCCACTGCGCCACGAAATATATCGGTAAGGAAAACTGCGTGAAGTACTACGCCCAGGAACTGAAGCAGAACACGTATAACCTCACGCGTATGAACCTCATCATGCGTGGGATCCTCGCGGCGAACATCGTGACGCGAAACGGCGACACGCTGGAAGACGACTGGCCGTACTTTGAGGATGAGGATCCTGACGCCACTTATAAGCGTCTGTATGTCGACGCGGTCGTGTCGAACCCTCCGTACTCCCAGGTCTGGGATCCGACGGGGAAGGAAACCGATCCTCGCTTCGCGTCATACGGGCTGGCGCCTAAGAGCAAGGCGGACTACGCCTTCCTCCTTCACGATCTCTATCACCTGAAGTCTGACGGCATCATGGCGATTGTTCTCCCGCACGGCGTGCTGTTCCGCGGCGGTGAAGAGGGCACGATCCGAAAGAATCTGATCGACCAGAACAACATCGATACGATCATTGGGCTTCCGGCCAATATTTTCTTTGGCACCGGCATTCCGACAATCATCATGATTCTGCGAAAGAATCGGACTAATGACGACGTGCTGATCATTGATGCCTCTAAGGGATTTGAGAAAGAAGGGAAGAGCAATAAGCTTCGGGCCTGCGATATCAAGAAGATTGTGGATACGGTATCTGCCCGTCAGACGGTTGAAAACTTCTCGAAGGTGGTATCCCGTCAGGAAATCCGCGATAACGACTACAACCTCAACATTCCGCGTTACGTCGATACCTCCGAAAAACCGGAGAACTGGGATATCTACGCCTCTATGTTCGGCGGCATTCCGGCAGATGAACTGAACGCCTTCCAGAAATACTGGGACGCTTTCCCGGCACTGAAGTCCACACTTTTCACGACAGAAAACGGCGCCTATTATCAACCGTCCGCGGAGGACCTTCACAGCGCGCTGCTTCAGGACCTGGATGTCCAGGCTTGGCAGAAGCAGTATCAGGGCATCTTGAAGTCTTTTGACGCTTTCATGTCGAAAGAGCTGATTGATCAGATGATGTCGGTGCCTCTCGTAAAGGAAGAGGACGTCCTGAGTGCTGAACTCTTCAGTTCAATGGAGGGACTCCCGATTCTCGATCCCTATCAGTCGTATCAGTATCTGGACACAGCTTGGAGAAAGATCAGCCAGGACCTGGAAGTGATCCAGACGGAAGGCCCAGAAAGCATCAGGAAAGTGGACATTCAGACAGTATCGAAGGGGGAAAAGACGTCAACCGAATTGGTGGGACGGGTTCTTCCTTTCGATTTGGTGCAGAACGCTCTTCTAGCGGATAAGGTGAAGACTCTTCAGGAGGTTGAAGACCAGCTGCAGGAAATTGGTTCTTCTCTGGAATCCCTCCTTGATGATCTTGATGAAGATGTCAAGGAAAGTGCCAACTTCCTGAATGATGCTAAGAATAAATTTGTCTCTACTGCTGTCAATAAGACGCTGACAGCCAAAGCCGCGTCTGACGAAACGCTTAACGTTCTTAAAAACGTGAAAAAGCTCCTCACGGAAGAAAAAGCCCTGAAGAAAGAGCAAAAGAAGGGCAAAGAAGCCCTCGAGGCCGAGACAAAGAAGATCATCGAACATCTTTCTGATGACAAATCTAAGACGCTTGTTAAGCATAAATGGGTTGACGCACTTCTCAAGGATCTTGAGCAGCAGCAGTCCGACCAGCTAGAAGATTTCGGAAAGAAGCTAGAAGCCCTTATCCAAAAGTATTCGATCACGCTTTCTGATCTAGGGGAGCAGATTCAGCAGACTGAGAAGGAACTTCAGGGAATGCTTGACGACCTGACAGGCAGCGAATTTGACGAAAAAGGCATCGCTGAGTTCAAGAAACTGCTGGGAGAAGCCTAAAAATGCAGGAAAAAACAAAAGAACCCGAGATCCGTTTTGCTGGATTTACTGGCGCTTGGGAACAGCGGAAACTGTCTGATCTATGCTCAATGCACGCCCGTATTGGCTGGCAGAATCTCCGCACATCTGAATTTCTCGATCAAGGTCAATACCTACTCATTACTGGTACAGATTTTGATAATGGCAGTATCCGTTTTAATTCCTGCCATTTCGTTAAAAAAGAAAGATATGATCAGGATAAGAATATTCAGGTCAAAAATGGAAGCATTCTCATTACAAAAGATGGAACTCTTGGCAAAGTTGCTTACGTAGAAAATTTAAATAAACCAGCCACTTTAAATGCCGGTGTATTTAACGTCAAAACAAAAGGAAATGACGTAGATAATAAATATCTATTTCAATACCTAAAAGCTCCCTTCCTTATGAAGTATGTTGATGAAAAGTCAACTGGAGGAACAATAAAACATCTTAATCAGAGCATTTTGGTCAATTTCCCCGTCGTTCTTCCTGGTGTTGAGGAGCAACGAAAAATTGGTGAATTCCTGTCTCACATAGACTCTATTCTTACCCTTCATCAGCGAAAGTATGAGAAGCTCCTGAACATCAAAAAATCGATGCTCGAAAAAATGTTTCCCAAAGAAGGCGAGGTTGTTCCTGAAATTCGATTTAAGGGATTTACTGGCGCTTGGGAACAGCGGAAGTTCTCAAAACTTTATAAAAGATCAAGCGAAAAAAACGATGGCAGCATAGGAATAGAGAGAAATATAACGGTTGCCACAATGCAGTTTAAAAGCGATATTCGTTTATCGTCTGACGATTATTTAAAAACGTATTTCACTTTCAAGGTTGGAGATATCGCATTTGAGGGACATCAAAGTAAAGAATTTCGTTATGGGAGATTTGTTGAAAACGACATTGGTGATGGCATTGTTTCGCACATATTTACCGTCTTTAGGCCTATTCAACGATTCAATTTGCATTTCTGGAAATATGCTATTAATAGCGAAAATTTGATGCAAAAAATCTTATCTAGGTCTACGAAAGCTTCAACGATGATGCACGACTTGGTGCCTGAAGACTTTCTTAACGAAACCTTCCTGGTTCCGTCCATTGATGAGCAAAAAGCTGTTGGAAAATTTCTACATCAGATCGATAACCTTCTTACCCTTCATCAGCGAAAGCTGGAAATGCTTAAAAATGTGAAGCAAGCTTTCCTTGAAAAAATGTTCGTTTAATGCGTAGGAGAAATATCCGTGTTTAATTCAGAAGCAGAATTCGAAGCGGCTCTGATCAAGAAGCTGACGGATGAATGCGGCTGGGATAAGAAAATCCTGCGAAATTGCTCAGAAAAAGATCTGATCAAAAACTGGGCCGACATTCTTTTCCAAAACAACCGCCAGATTGACCGTCTCAACGATTACCCGCTCACCGAAGGTGAAATGGGGCAGATCCTGGAGCAAATCAAGTCTCTCAGGACCCCTGTGAAGCTGAACGGCTTCATCAACGGCGGCAGCATCATAATCAAACGCGATAACGAAGACGATAAGGCACATTTTGGGAAAGAGATTTCGCTCAAGATCTACGATCGAAAGGAAATCGCGGCGGGCAAAAGCCGCTATCAAATCTTAGAGCAACCGCAGTTCCGTGTTAACTCAGACATCAAGAGTCAGCGAAGAGGGGATCTGCTTCTCCTTATCAATGGCATGCCGGTTATTCATATTGAGTTGAAGAACACGAATGTTCCGGTGAGCCAGGCGTGCTATCAGATCCAAAAGTATGCGGGGGAGGGCATCTACGCGGGTATCTATTCGCTCGTGCAGATCTTTGTCGCCATGAATCCAGAAGAGACCCGGTATTTCGCGAACCCGGGCCCTGAAGGAAAATTCAATCCCGATTTCTACTTCCACTGGGCCGATTTCAATAACAATCCGATCAATGACTGGAAGCGGATCGCGACGTCGTTCCTTTCAATCCCCATGGCGCATCAGTTGATCGGTTTCTACACCGTGGCAGATGACACTGATGGTGTCCTGAAGGTAATGCGAAGCTACCAGTACTATGCCGCGAACGCTATTTCTGACCGTGTCTCCAAAACCAAATGGGATGAGCCCCGGCAGAGAGGCGGTTACGTCTGGCACACGACAGGGTCCGGTAAGACGCTCACCTCTTTCAAGTCTGCCCAGCTGATCGCGGCGTCACGTGACGCCGATAAAGTGATCTTCCTGATGGACCGTATCGAACTCGGCACGCAGAGCCTTTGCGAGTATCAGGGGTTCGCGGCTGACGATGAGTCAATCCAGGCAACGGAAAACACCACCGATCTGCTGCACAAACTGCGAAGCGACAGCGCGAATGACACCCTGATCGTTACTTCGATCCAGAAGATGAGCCGCATCAGCAAGGACGCCCGCGGCGGCGCCATGTCTGACGCTATTGACCACATCAATACGAAACGAATGGTGTTCATCATCGATGAGTGTCATCGGTCGACCTTCGGCGAAATGATGCTGACAATCCGGCAGACCTTCCCGCGGGCTATTTTCTTTGGATTTACCGGAACACCCATCCAGGAAGAGAACCAGAAGAAGCAGAACACCACTACGTCGATCTTTGGGGACGAGCTGCACCGCTACAGTATCGCTGACGGCATACGGGATAAGAACGTGCTCGGATTCGATCCCTATATGGTGCTCACCTATAAGGAATCGGACCTCCGCCAGGCAGTGGCCGAAGAAAAGGCTCATGTTCGCCATGAAGACGTGAAGAACATGACGGATGTGCAAAAGGAGAAGTACTACGTCTTTATGCAGCTCCCGATGGCAGGAACAAAAGATCCCATTTCAGGGAAGTTCGAGAAGGGGATAGAAGACTATCTCCCCGCCGATCAGTACCGGCGCACTGCGCACCAGATGATGGTGGTTCAGGATATCCGGGAACACTGGCCGATCCTGAGTCACAACAGCAAGTTCCACGCGCTGTTTGCCACATCGAGCATCAATGAGGCAATTGAGTACTATCGCCTGATGAAGAAAGAGCTGCCAGACTTGAAGATCACGGCGCTCTTTGACTCCAACATCGACAACAACGCCGGAGCGAATTACAAGGAAGATGGTCTTGAAGAGATCATCCGGGACTACAACGAACGCTATCACCAGGACTTCACGATTCCGACCTTCAGTCTGATGAAGAAGGACATCGCGGCCCGGCTCGCTCATAAGCAGCCGTACACCCGAATCGATCTCGATACAAAAGAACAGCTGGATCTTCTGATCGTGGTCGATCAGATGCTGACAGGCTTTCGGTGAGTGTCAAATGATCTTTCGCCGAAATTGTTCGTAAAAAAATAGGTTGCAGTGTTTGTTCAAGCAGCCCCCGG
>ENA-UESI01001380-UESI01001380.1-human-gut-metagenome-genome-assembly--contig:-NODE-1380-length-15591-cov-5.388810_pt1 | contig 15591 bp, 9 predicted proteins | sample MGYA00243005_ERZ508006 | MGnify/ENA primary metagenome ERZ508006 (study PRJEB26167, sample SAMN06115436) | human gut metagenome | host: Homo sapiens | place: China:Shandong | collected 2015-06-10... | reverse complement strand
ACGGGCGTGCTGCTGCTGGACTACCTGATCGGCGCCAAGAGGCGCACCGGCAAGATGCCTGAAAATCCCGTGGCCCTCAAGACCATCGTCACCACCGAGATGGCCCGGAAGGTGGCCGAGGTCAACGGTCTGAAGTGCTATGACACCTTCACCGGCTTCAAATTCCTGGCGGAGAAGAAGGACAAGCTGGAGAGCTCCGGCGAGGGGAAGGTCATCTTCTCCTATGAGGAGTCCTATGGCTATATGCTGGGCGACTATGTCCGGGACAAGGACGCCGTTTCCGCCAGCGTGGAACTCACTGAGATGGCCGCCTGGTACGCTAGCCAGGGCATGACCCTGTATGACGCGCTCCAGGCCCTGTTCGAGAAGTACGGCTACTACGGCGAAAAGACCCTGAATCTGGTCATGCCCGGCCTGGACGGCCTGAAAAAGATGGCCGACCTGATGGCCGGCCTGCGAGCGAAGCCCCCGGTGGAGATCGCCGGCGTGGCCGTCCGGGAGCAGAAGGACTATCAGGACGGCAGCGTGGTCCGGGTATCCGACGGCGTCCGAAGCGCTATGGAGCTGTCCGGCTCCAATGTGCTGCGCTATGAGATGGCCGATGGCACCAGCCTCATTGTCCGCCCCTCCGGCACTGAGCCTAAAGTGAAGGTCTATATCCTGGCCAACGGCGAGAACAAGGCCTTCTGTGATGAGAAGGTGGCCAAGTACGCCGCCTGGGCGGAGACCCTCAAGGGCTGAGCAGCCCCGCTCCCCGTCCAGCCCGGAGCATTGCGCTCCGGCTCCATCCCCCTTTCTGCATAAGACCGGCCCCGCTTCTTCTGGAGCGGGGCCGGTCTTCCTTGCGTTTCAGTTGGGCCGCGGGATCACTCCAGCATGATCTTGATGATCTCCTTGTCGGTCTCCTTCATGCCCTCGCGGGCCAGGCGGCCAACATTCCGAATGGTATTTTCCACGCCCTTGGAGACGATTCCGTCCCCGCCAAAGAACTGGTTTCCATCCCGGTACATCCAGTAGCCCAGGATACCGGCGTCCACCGCGGCGGCGATCTTGGCCGCGCAGGATGCCTTGGCGCCGTCGCACACCACGCCGGAGACCACCGCCAGTGCGTTCACCACCGTGTGGGCGATCTCCTCATAGCCGCCCCCGTACAGATAGGCGATCCCCGCCCCCGCTCCACAGCCGGCGCTGATGGCCCCGCAGTAGGCGGACAAACGGCCGATCCCGGACTTCTGATGAATGGTGATGAGGTCGGACAGCACCACCGCCCGCAGCATCTTCTCCTCAGAGGCCCCCAACTCCTTGGCATAGACCACCACCGGGACGGAGGCGGTGATCCCCTGGTTCCCACTGCCTGAGACGATGACCACCGGCAGCTCACAGCCGTTCATCCTGGCGTCGGAGCCCGCCGCGGCATAGGCCTTGGCCCGGACCTTCACATCGTCCCCGTCGTGCTTCAGCAGCACTGAGCCGATGTTCGCCCCATAGTTTCCCCAGAGTCCCTCCTGGGCGATGGCATAGTTGTAGTCGATCTGACGCTGGACCAAGGCCCGGACATCGTCCAGCTCCACCGTGTCTGCGAACTCCAGGGCCCCCTCGATGCTCAGCAGGCTCTTCTCGTCGCAGGGGCTCTCCCGCTCCGCCGCCTCCTCCCGCTGGAGGAGGGTCTGCCCGTTCTTCCGCTTCCGGATCACATTGGTGTGGAAGCCCGATATGGCCGCCTCACTGCTGGAGCCGTCCCCGCCGAAGGCCAGCACTTCAATATAGAAGATTTGGGAGGTGGCGGCCAGCCCCACCTGGATGGGACAGCGCTCCAGGAAAGTGCGGATCTCCCCCACCTGCTCCGAAGTGACCTGGGCGATGACCTCCAGCTCCCGCTCCGCCTGTCCCACCGCCGCGCCGGCGGCCGCGGCGGCCTGGATCCCCCGGAGCCCTCCGGTATTGGGTACCACCACGCTCTTGACATTTTTCAGGATATTCCCGCTGACATTGACCTCCATCCGCACCGGCATACTGCCCAGCAGATCCCGCGCCATCGCCGCGGCATAGGCCACCGCGATGGGCTCTGTGCACCCCATGGCGGGCAGCAGCTCTTCCTCCAAGATCTTCAGGTAAGTCTGATACCGAATGTCCGTTTTCCGCATAGGACTCACTCCTTCCTGCCCGCCCCTCTCCGGGCGGCGCGTTCCGCTCTCTATTTTATCACAGATATGACTCTTCACACAAGAGCGACCGCCCGGAGCCAGACAGGCCCCGGGCGGTCGTTTTAACCTGCGAGAGGGCTCACACCGCCGCCTGGGTGCGCTGTCTCTCCGCGAATTTTTTGATGGGCCCCAGCCCGGTGATCTTCTCCGGCTGGTCCGCCCCGTCCAGCACCAGCGTGGGGGCCTGACGGACGCCATACCGGGTGGTCAACTCCGGGGACTCCTCCGCCACCACCTTGTGGTAGGGGATGTCCGCCTTTTGCAGCAGGTTCTCCGCCTGGCGGCAGTTGGGGCAGGTGCGGGTGGTAAAGAGCATCAGCTCCGTCCCCTCCGCCGCCCCGGACGGCTCCGCCGGCGCGGTGACCTGGGCCCCCGCCCGCCCGGCTCTCCGCAGTTGGGAGGCGGAGATGTCGTACACCTTCCGGTCCTTGAACTCCTGGGTCTTGCCGTCGTTCCAGTTCTGCACTGGGCGGTAGTAGCCGGTGATCCGGCTGTACACCTCAGTGGTGCGGCCGCAGATGGGGCAGGTGTACTGTTCCCCGGACAGATAGCCGTGGTCGGCGCACACGGAGTAGGTGGGGGACATGGTGTAATAGGGCAGCTTGTAGTTCTCGGCGATCTTCCGCACCAGGGCGGCCGCCGCCTGCCAGGAGGGCAGCTTCTCCCCCAGGAAGGCGTGGAACACCGTGCCGGAGGTATACAGAGTCTGAAGCTCGTCCTGCACATCCAGCGCTGAGAAGATGTCCTCCGTGTAGCCTACCGGCAGATGGGAGGAGTTGGTGTAGTAGGGGGTGCCGTTCTCATTGGCGGTGATGATGCCGGGGAACTCCGCTTTGTCGTGCTTGGCAAAGCGGTAGGTGGTGGACTCAGCGGGGGTGGCCTCCAGGTTATAGAGGTCTCCGTACTGCTCCTGATAGTCGCTCAGCCGCTCTCTCATGTGGTTGAGCACATCCTTGGCGAAGGCCTGGGTCTTCTCCTGGGTCAGGTCGGCCCGGAGCCAGCTGGCGTTGAGCCCCACCTCGTTCATGCCGATGAGGCCGATGGTGGAAAAGTGGTTATCAAAGTTCCCGAGATAACGCTTTGTATAGGGATACAGTCCCGCATCCAGCAGCTTGGTGATCACGGTGCGCTTGGTCTTGAGGGACCGGGCGGAGATGTCCATCAGCTTGTCCAGACGCTGATAGAAGTCGGCCTCGTCCTTGGCCAGATAGGCGATGCGGGGCAGGTTGATGGTGACCACGCCCACACTCCCGGTGGACTCGCCGGAGCCGAAGAAGCCGCCGGACTTTTTCCGCAGCTCCCGCAGGTCCAGGCGCAGGCGGCAGCACATGGAGCGCACGTCGGAGGGCTCCATGTCGGAGTTGATGTAGTTGGAGAAATAGGGGGTGCCGTACTTGGCGGTCATCTCAAAGAGGAGTTTATTGTTCTCCGTCTCGGACCAGTCGAAATCTCTGGTGATGGAGTAGGTGGGAATGGGGTACTGGAAGCCACGCCCGTTGGCATCGCCCTCGATCATGATCTCGATGAAGGCCTTGTTCACCATATCCATCTCTTGCTTGCAGTCCCCGTAGGTAAAGTCCATCTCCTTGCCGCCTACAATGGCTGGCAGGTCTTTCAGGTCCTTGGGCACCGTCCAGTCCAGGGTGATATTGGAGAAAGGGGCCTGTGTGCCCCAGCGGCTGGGGGTGTTCACCCCATAGACGAAGGACTGGATGCACTGTTTGACCTCTTTCTGGCTCAGGTGGTCCACTTTGACGAAGGGGGCCAGATAGGTATCGAAGGAAGAAAACGCCTGCGCCCCCGCCCACTCATTCTGCATGATGCCCAGGAAGTTGACCATTTGGTTGCACAGGGTGGACAGGTGGCTGGCCGGAGCAGAGGTGATCTTCCCCGGAATGCCCCCCAGCCCCTCCTGAATGAGCTGCTTCAGGGACCAGCCCGCGCAGTAGCCGGTGAGCATGGACAGGTCATGGATGTGGATCTCCGCATTGCGGTGGGCGTTGGCCACCTCCTGGTCATAGATCTCGCTGAGCCAGTAGTTGGCGGTGATGGCCCCGGAGTTGGACAGGATCAGGCCGCCCACAGAGTAGGTGACGGTGGAGTTCTCTTTCACTCGCCAGTCGTTGATTTGGAGGTAGTCATCCACCAGATCCTTATAGTTCAGCAGCGTGGAGTTGACGTTACGCACCTTCTCCCGCTGCTTGCGGTACAGGATATAGGCCTTTGCCACGTCGGCGTACCCTGCCTCGGACAGCACGGTCTCCACGCTGTCCTGGATGTCCTCCACCGCAATGCGGCCGTCCCGGATCTTGGGCTCAAAATCTGCGGTCACCCGCAGGGCCAGCAGGTCGATGACGCTGGGATTAAACTGCTTATCCAGGGCCTGGAACGCCTTGGTGATGGCGGCGCTGATCTTTCCGATCTCAAAACGGGCGGCGGTACCGTCCCGCTTCGTCACTTGATACATGGATCTCTTCCTCTCATCCTGATGTAACCGCGCCGGCGGACAGCTCTCTGCTTGCCACCGTGCGCGGTATGGTCCCACTATACCACGCCCCCCGGGCCCAGTCAATATATAGATGTAGCCAAAAATTCTTATACAATATCTAGCGTTATCTCCGAACCATTTGGGCCCCAGGGGTTTGGAGCCTCTCTCACCTTCCTGGGCGCGGCGGATTTCCCGGCCGGCAGCCCTTCCGCTCCAGAGCAGCGCCCCAGCTCCGTCATCGCTGGGACGCGCAGCGCCACACCATATCGGGAACAAAATTTCAGGCCCCCACCCGATGGGTGGGGGCCTCATCTTGTCGAAAAAGCTCTCCTGCAAGGAGTTCCGTCGCCCGAAGGCGACGGAATAAAATTGAATCTCGTCATTTCCGGGGGCATGTACCTCGGAAATGACACTTCTCACGAAAGCTTCGCCGACAATTTCGCAAGAAATTGAGACGAAGCTTTCGTGCAATCCTCCTCGAAAAAGTGGCTATGCCACTTTTTCGACAGTCTCAGGCCCCCACCCGATGGGTGGGGGCCTGTTGTCCATTCAGAAAATGGGATCAGCCGCGGGGGTTCTTGATGGCGGCCTGCGCCGTACATACCTTGTGTATATAACGATGTACATTTTGAATTAGAGCTGTCCGGGCAGCTCACCGACGCAGGCTGCCCGGAAAAGGGATGGTGTGCCCCTCCTCATCAGCAAAAGGACCAAAGTGTAATTTACTATCCATAGAGCAGGTCGTGTACTTCCTCTGACCGGCTAAATTCAGAAAGGCAACTGTGGGCTGCGGAGAAAAGTCCAAGCACCAGGCAAAGCGGGAATCAGACAGTGGTGTAACCTGTGAAACAAAGAGATCAATGAAATCCTCGCTTACCAGACCGTCATGCATTTCAACTGCTTCGCACAACGCTGCCTCAATGGCTTCCATATCCAGGCGTCCGGGATTGTAGTCCTCTGAAGCAATTTGAGCTTTGCTCTGACGAAGGGCCTCCATCTGCTGCTGAATTTCTATGGTCCGCTGGAGGAACTTATCCTGCTCAATCTCTCCACGGGCACGGACCACAAGCAAGTCATCCAGCTGTTGTTGGAGCAACTGAATAGAATCATCTTTCGCTTTCATCAAATCTGCTCGACGATCTGCGTCTGGCTTGTAGCAAGCATCCAGCATTTTGCAGGTCTGGAGGACGATTTCTCTTTGGTCTCCCCATACCCTCTCAAATATTTTGGAGGCCATCAGTTCCAGCTTGCTTTGTCCAACCGGCTTGATCTCACAGATAGGTGTTGGATTGCCTTGTTCATTCTGAAGGCGGATGCGGGGGGTATCATGGTGCCGCTTGCATTCATATCCATAGATAGGCTTTCCTGCATTATTGGTTCTCCAACGATGTCGAAGCATGGGAGAACCACAACGACACCTCATTTTTCTGCCCCACACATTCTGAGCCTGCTGAATACCAAAACTCCGTGTACGGCCTTTCTCATCAGTCAGCCGTTTGGTCCTACTGCGACGAATGGCGTTACACCGCTCGTACTGTTCCTCTGAGATGATCTGAGGGAAGCCACCTTTTACATAGACAAACTCGCTCTCGTCACGCTTGATTCTCTTTTGCTCCAAATAGTTATTGGAATAGGACTGACAGTAAACTGTGTACCCCAGATAGTTTTTGCGCTTGATGATCTTTGATACTTTTCCGGCATCCCACTTGACCTTACCTACTCCGTTTTTGCGGCCAAGGCGGGTTAGCTCTTTTGCTACTAAGGTTTCCCCCATGCCGGAATCATAGAGGTCAAAAATCATTTTTACGGTTTCCGCTTGATCGGGATCAATTTCAAACTGCTTGGTGAGTTTGTTTCTGGTATATCCGAAAATGTTCCCGTTTCCATAGAGGACGCCTTTTTCGCGGCTGACCCGTTGTCCTGCAAGAGAGCGTTCACTGATTTTGCGGCTTTCTTCCTGTGCCATAGTAGCCATAATGGTCAGTCGCAGCTCGCCATCACCGTCAAGAGTCCAAATGTTATCATTCACAAAATAGACTTCAATTCCCATGGCGGCGAGTTGGCGAACACAGACCAGTGCATCTACCGTGTTTCTGGCGAAGCGGCAGACCTCGCGAGTGACGATCAAATCGAATTTATGCTGTTTGGCATCCTCCATCATCTGCATAAAGGCATCCCGTTTATAGACCTGAGTTCCGGTAATGCCTTGGTCGATGTAGCGGTTGATAACATTCCACTGAGGATGAAATCGAGCAACATCATCATACCACTGCATCTGATTTTGCAGGGCTTTGACCTGGGCCTCGTGTTCTGTTGAGGCACGGCCATATATGACTGCCCGACAGGGTTTGTCCCGAAAAGATCGAGATAATGAGTACGGCGACATATTGTACATAGCATCTTCCTCCTTTAGTGTTCCTGATTTCTTCTGACAAAACGAGAATACTCAAAAAATCTTTAATCTGCAATGATATGGACGCTGGGCTGACATCCTTGACAACCCAGCGCAAAAAACCTACTTGTTCTGATAGGTTCGTTTCACATTAAAATAGGTTGCTTCGTTGATAAGTCCCTTTTTGTAGAGCATATCAATCAGCTTTAAGCACACATAAGTGCGGTCAATAATTGTTTCATTCATGGCTCATATCCTCCGGTAAGTGATACTGTTGTGGTAATGCTGCAAGCCGGATCTTTTGAAGTGTCAACGCCGTAAGACTGGATAATGTATAGTATTCGACAGGGCTGAGTGCAGACGCCTTGTTGTCCGCCGCGCGAGCTGCCATTGTATCAATGCTGCGGCGAAGTTTAGCTAATTCATCAATCAGAGCTACATATCAAGCTCTTTACCGGCGATAGGGAAGTCGCTCGACCCGTAGGCGTCATGGCGTATCACCGGAGTGGCTCTCCGAGGGACGGTTGTACCTGATGTTCTTCTGAATTTTCAAGGTCCAAGAGATGTAACTCTCACTTGTAGGCCACGGCAGAGGCCGTTTGTTGCGCAAAAAATAAAAAAAGGAGCAGAAAATTTTTCTGCTCCCTGTTGTGACAAGGTATAATGACCTTTTATTGTGTGTAGCCACGCTTTTTACTCCAATTTATAATCAACAGTAAAATCGTGTTGTGCATCTGTTCACTATTGTAATGCGAGGGGAAATACTGCTTGATTTCTTCTTCTTCAACAATCATCGGCTCTCTCTGGTTTGGTTTCTTTTCCGATAAGATACAAACCAAGTAATCTTCTGTAAAGTCTGATTCACTGGCCTTTTCTCGGATGGCTTTTGCCTGAGAAATAGATGGGGTTGCCTTTAGTGCTACCATTACCTTATATAGTAGCTTCTGTTGCTTCTTGTCCAAGTAGGAAATAGATACTGCTGGATTCAATGCCATTTTTCGATTATCAACCATTTCAAGGATTTCTGGTATCAATTCAGTAAGACGGATATAGCGAGAAATTTGGTTGCGACTTTGACCGACTTGTTCAGCAATTAACTCTCTGGATTCTTTTCCGACACACTTCCGCCCAAGTTGGGCGGAAGTAAATCCTTTACGCCCCTGATGGCTCATAGCTACCAACTTCATTTTGTATGCAAAGGCTCTTTCACTTGGGAGAATCGTCTCACGCTGAAGGTTTGCATCTACCATGTTTACAACTGCCTCATCATCCGTCATAGACCGGACTAAAACAGGCATCTCAGAGTAACCCAATACTTCACAAGCCGCTTTGCGTCGATGACCAGAAATTAGTTCATAACAATCCTCACCAATCTGGCGAGCCACCGCTGGATGAATTACACCGTGAATTTCAATGCTCTCAACAAGACGCCGAAATTCCTCATCGTCTCGTACCTGAAAGGGATGATTCTTAAATGGCTTCAGTTGTTCCAAGGGAATGTTTTTTACTGCTTGCCTTTGATCGTCTCGTCTCATAATGGCCTCCTTTACTGAAAGCTGAATTCGTCCAAAATTACGGAATTGGCTGCTGTGAAAATAGCAGCGAGCATGGACAAAATGTATTTTTGAAATCAGAATACATTTTTGCGTTCCCGTTTAGATTTGTACAAACAGCCCAAAATAACAACAAAAAACCCCCGCACATTGCCCAATTGGGAATGTACGGGGGTTTTGGCGATTAGATATAAACCTCCACGGTCAAATCATGCCATTTTGACGGTTTTATGCCGTATCCATGGGATTTATAGAAGGTTTGCGCTTCATCAAATCCAATGGTGAATGACAGAACTCTTACTTGCGGGGGTTCTTGATGGCGGCCTGGGCGGCAGCCAGACGGGCGATGGGCACACGGAAGGGAGAGCAGGAGACGTAGTCCAGTCCCACATTGTGGCAGAACTCCACGGAGGAGGGGTCGCCGCCGTGCTCGCCGCAGATGCCCAGGTGCAGATCAGCGCGGGTCTCACGGCCCAGCTGGGCGGCCATCTTCACCAGCTTGCCCACGCCAGTCTGGTCCAGCTTGGCGAAGGGATCGTTCTCGTAGATCTTCTTGTCGTAGTAGGCGCCCAGGAACTTGCCGGCATCGTCGCGGGAGAAGCCGAAGGTCATCTGGGTCAGGTCGTTGGTGCCGAAGGAGAAGAACTCGGCCTCCTTGGCGATCTCGTCGGCGGTCAGAGCCGCGCGGGGGATCTCGATCATGGTGCCGACCTTGTACTTCATGTCGGAGTTGGCGGCCTTGATGATCTCATCCGCAGTGCTGACAACCACATTCTTGACGTACTTCAGCTCCTTGACCTCGCCCACCAGGGGGATCATGATCTCGGGGACCATGGTCCACTCGGGGTGACGGGCCTGGACAGCCAGAGCAGCCTTGATGACAGCCCGGGTCTGCATGGCGGCGATCTCAGGATAGGTGACGGCCAGACGGCAGCCACGGTGACCCATCATGGGGTTAAACTCATGCAGGCCGGCGATGATGGCCTTGATGTCGGCCACGCTCTTGCCCAGGTCCTCGGCCAGCAGCTTGATGTCGGCCTCCTCGGTGGGCACGAACTCATGCAGGGGGGGATCCAGGAAGCGGATGGTGACAGGGCAACCCTCCATAGCCTCGTAGATGCCCTCGAAGTCGCCCTGCTGCATGGGCTCCAGGACAGCCAGAGCGCTCTCACGCTGCTCCACGGTGTCAGAGCAGATCATGCGGCGGATGGCGCGGATGCGCTCGCCCTCGAAGAACATGTGCTCGGTGCGGCACAGGCCGATGCCCTGAGCGCCGAACTTGCGGGCCTGAGCGGCGTCGTGGGGGGTGTCGGCGTTGGTGCGGACCTGCAGGCTGCGGTACTGGTCACACCAGCCCATGACACGGCCGAACTCGCCGCCGATGGTGGCGTCGGTGGTGGGCACAGAGCCGTCATAGATGTCACCGGTGGAGCCGTTCAGGGAGATCCAATCGCCCTCCACATAGGTCTTGCCGGCCAGCTCAAACTTCTTGTTGGCCTCGTCCATCTTGATCTCACCACAGCCGGAGACGCAGCACTTGCCCATGCCGCGGGCCACGACGGCGGCGTGGGAGGTCATGCCGCCGCGAACGGTCAGGATACCCTGGGCGGCCTTCATGCCCTCGATGTCCTCGGGAGAGGTCTCCAGGCGGACCAGAACGACCTTCTCGCCGCGCTCGGCCCAGGCCTTGGCGTCCTCAGCGGTAAAGACGACCTTACCGGAGGCGGCGCCGGGAGAGGCGCCCAGAGCCTTGCCCATGACGGCGGCCTTCTTCAGAGCCACAGCATCGAACTGGGGGTGCAGCAGGGTGTCCAGAGAGCGGGGCTCGATCATGGCCACAGCCTTCTTCTCATCGATCATGCCCTCGTCCACCAGGTCGCAGGCGATCTTCAGAGCGGCGGCGGGGGTGCGCTTGCCGTTACGGGTCTGCAGCATGAAGAGCTTGCCGTGCTCCACGGTGAACTCCATGTCCTGCATGTCCCGGTAGTGGTCCTCCAGGGTCTTGCAGACGCCCTCGAACTGGGCAAAGGCCTCGGGGAACTTCTCAGCCATCTCAGCGATGGGCATGGGGGTACGCACGCCGGCCACCACGTCCTCGCCCTGAGCGTTAGTCAGGAACTCGCCGAACAGCTTCTTCTCGCCGGTGGCGGGGTTACGGGTGAAGGCAACGCCGGTGCCGCAGTCATCGCCCATGTTGCCGAAGGCCATGGACTGCACGTTGACGGCGGTGCCCCAGGAGTAGGGAATGTCGTTGTCGCGGCGGTACACATTGGCGCGGGGGTTGTCCCAGGAGCGGAACACGGCCTTGATGGCGCCCATCAGCTGCTCCTTGGGGTCGGAGGGGAAGTCCTGGCCGATCTTGGACTTGTACTCGGCCTTGAACTGGCCGGCCAGCTCCTTCAGATCCTCAGCGGTCAGCTCCACGTCCTGGGTTACGCCCTTCTTCTCCTTCATCTCGTCGATGAGCTGCTCGAAGTACTTCTTGCCCACCTCCATGACGACGTCGGAGTACATCTGGATGAAGCGGCGGTAGCAGTCCCAGGCCCAGCGGGGGTTGTTGGACTTCTTAGCCATGACCTCCACGACTTCCTCGTTCAGGCCCAGGTTCAGGATGGTGTCCATCATGCCGGGCATGGAGGCGCGGGCGCCGGAGCGGACGGAGACCAGCAGAGGGTTCTCCAGATCGCCGAACTTCTTGCCGGTGATCTCCTCCATCTTGACGATGTACTCCATAATCTGAGCCTGGATCTCGTCGTTGATCTTCTGTCCGTCCTCATAGTACTGAGTACAGGCCTCGGTGGTGATAGTGAAGCCCTGGGGAACGGGCAGGCCGATATTGGTCATCTCGGCCAGGTTGGCGCCCTTACCGCCCAGCAGCTCACGCATGTTGGCGTTGCCCTCGGAGAAGAGGTACACAAACTTCTTTGCCAATTTACTTCATTCCTTTCTGTATGCTTGCATAGCGGGTCCAGTAGAGGTACAGTGTTCCTCCTTACACAGGGGGACTCTGAACCCTTCCGGCCCGCTTTCATGCCAGTGGTGCGGCAGGCAGAATCTGCCGCGAAAATATTATACCTATTTGAAGGAAATATTGCAACTGCTTCTCCACTGTTTTTCCCTCTTTTTCTGAATCCCAAACTGCTTTTCCGCTTTCTTGTGGAAAATGCCCTTTGAGCCAAAGGGCCCGGCCTCGCTCGCCCGCCGCTTTTGAACGCAGCGGAGGCCGTGCGGACCTTCTTGATGTCCGCACGGCCTCTGAATACTCAGCCGAACAGCTCCACCTCTTCTTCCAGGGGGTGGAACTGGAGCGCGTCCTGGACCGTCAGAAATACTCCCGCCCGGTTCCATGCGCTGGTCATCCGCTTCTCCATGGCGGTCACCACAGGGTACTGGAGCCAGCTGCGCTGGTGGGTGTAATTCACCCAGCTGCTGATGAGATAGCCGTCCTGGAGCTCCGCCACGGGATAGGCGAGATAGCCCCGCTGCCGCCCTCCGTCCGCCGGGAAGGAGAATGCGGCAAAGATGTCCGTACTCTGCTGCTCCCCCCAGAAGACGCTGTCTGAGGTGAAGGTCTGCTCGCCCAGGGAGAAGTACGGCGCGGCATACTCCCTTCCATCCCGGCTGTACAGCACCCGGCCGGTCACCTCCCCGGCCTTGATCCAGCCCTCCGGGATGTCCCGGTACACCGGCCAGAGCTGGACGGATTCCGTCCCATAGAAGCCAGGGTCCTCCGTCCAGAGGAAATGGTGGATCAGGACCCACCGCTCCCGCTCACCCGCCAGCCTCACCCCGACGCCGGTGACCCGCAGCTCCTCCGGTCCCCTGCCGTCCTCAGAAAAGGTCTCGCCGGTGACATCCACCACCACCTCGACCCCATCCCGGCAGGCCTCAAGGTCCTCCGGAGCCAGATCGTTCAGCACCTCCTCCGGAAAGCCCAGCGTCAGTAGCTTGGCCCTTACATCCTCCAGGCCGGCCTGGGCTGTCTCCTCCACCGGACGCCAGTCCATGGGATAACGGTTCCCAAACAGGTAGCCGCAGGCTCCGCCGATCAGGACCAACAGGACCAGCCCCTTGACCACCCATCCATCCGGGATCCGGACCGGGGCGGACTGGATCCCATACCCCGCCTCATCCAGTTCCCGGGAGCAGCGGAACAGGCTGCGGAGGATCAAGAAGTACACAGCCAGCAGAGCGGCGACCAAAATCAGCCCGCCGTACTCCACCACACCCAGGACACACATCAGGAGGTACCAGATCACCAGACCCCCCGCGGCCCCGGCACGGGGCGGGAGCCCTGCCTTTTCCCGCACTGCCCGCAGCCCCTGCCAGAGGCACACATACACCGCCAAAAGGAGCAGTAAGCTGGCCCATTTCAGCGGGACCAAAAGGGCAGAGAGGACGCCGGCGCTGACCCAGATGGTGGTGTTCAGGAGCAAAAGCAGGAAAAAGTGGACTGCCCGGAGCAGCGTCAAGACAAAGCAGCTTCGGAACCATCGGTTTTCACGCCGCAGGCTGCGGAAGCCCAGCAGCATCAGCACCACCCCAACGGCGGGGAGGATCGTATCCAGAAGCCAGAAATTCAGCGTGACGGTGGACAGAGCCATTCCCACCAGCACCCGGTTCCAGGCCCTTTTCCAGGGGGTCACTTCCTCCACGATCCCCTCTGGCGGAAGGTCCGGCAGGCCGGCTCCCAGCATAGCTTCAAATTCCCCCTCGCTCAGTTCTTCCCATTTCCGGTCATCCATTCTGGTCACCCCCCAACATCTTCCTCAGCCGCCGTTTCAGCCTGTACAGCTTCCCCTCCACCGCCCGCTCCGTCATGCCCAGCTCCGCAGCGATCCGGGCGGTGGTTTGCAGGTAATAGTATTTCCGGTAAAACAGCAGCCGCTCCTCCGGCAGCAGGCGGCCCAGGGCCTCCAACAGCTCCTGCTCCCGTTCCCGCCGCACCACTTCCTCCTCCGGAGAGGGGCCCGCCGCCGTGTGTTCTGTCAGTTCCTCCGCTCCCGCATGACGTGCATTTTTTCTTGCATGATTCAGCGCGGTATTCCGGGCCACCGCCGTCAGCCACGCGTTCCAGCTGCCACGCTGCCGACTGAACTGGCCGATATGCTCCCACACCTGCATGGCCGCCTCGGAGAGGCATTCCTCCCGGTCCCGGGGATCCTGTAAGATGCCGCTGATGACGTACCGCATCAGCGGCCCATAGTGCCGCAGCAGAGCATCCATGCCCTCTTCCCTGCGCTCCGCCAGCAGCGCTGTGATCTCCTGCTCCTGCACATCGCCGCCCCCTTTCCAAACGTTCTCTACTCTATCATACACGCCTCAGCCCAAAATCCCACGGATTTTTTGTGATTGCGCCGCAGCGGCGGCGGTAAAAAGAAGAAAACCCCCGCCGGATGGCGGGGGTTTTCCAGAGAGCAGAAATTACTCCTCGATGTCGATGACAACACCGGAACCAACGGTACGGCCGCCCTCGCGGATAGCGAAGCGCAGGCCCTTCTCGATGGCGATGGGGGTGATCAGCTCCACGTTCATGTCGACGTTATCGCCGGGCATGCACATCTCAGTGCCCTCGGGCAGGGAGATGATGCCGGTCACGTCGGTGGTACGGAAGTAGAACTGGGGACGATAGTTGTTGAAGAAGGGGGTGTGACGGCCACCCTCGTCCTTGGTCAGAACGTACACCTGACCAACGAACTTGGTGTGGGGATGAATGGAACCGGGCTTGGACAGAACCTGACCACGCTCGATCTCGGTCTTAGCCACGCCACGCAGCAGAGCGCCGATGTTGTCGCCAGCCTCAGCGTAGTCCAGCAGCTTGTGGAACATCTCGATACCGGTAACGGTGGTCTCACGCTTCTCGTCGGACAGACCAACGATCTCGACCTTCTCGTTCAGGTTCAGCACGCCACGCTCCACACGACCGGTAGCAACGGTACCACGGCCGAAGATGATGAACACCACGATGAACTTGGCGCACACGTTAATGGGGCCGCCGAAAATACCATTAAAGGTATAGAACATCGTCCGGATGACCTGATAGAAGGCCAACCGAATCTGCTCTATGCCGAGGGGTGCGCCTCCCATCAGGTTGAAGAACGTGTAGACCAGCAGCACGCCGGCAACGCACAGAATCGGCAATCCCACGCATCGCCGGCACAGCTCAATCAGCGCCAGCACGCCGATCAATCCCACGATCATGTAGAGGTCATTCTGCATGACACGGGCAGACATCCGAATGACCTCGTCAGCGTTGACTGCGTAGAAGAAGTAGGCCCCGGGGCCGGCGATCAGCAGCACCACGTCGTACCAGGGCAGGTAGTTCACCCGGTTGTCCCCCTTCTTGGCGGGGAACAGCAAAAAGCCAAACAGCAGGATCAGCCCCACGAAGACGGGCAACCGGACCTCCTGCTTGGTGCTGAGGAATACCGTGTCGATGATGCAGTACAGGGAGAACATCGCCATCAGAACGCGGATCACCAGTTTCGGAGTTCCCTCCCACAACCGGGTGTTGGATTCCCGGTCGTATTTTTTCATGACGGCTTCCACGTCGGCTGCGCTGCCGACACTGATGTCTTCCGTCACTTCAGCTTTTGTGTCTTTTTTCCAAAAGCTCATACTCTCTCCTCCTTTAGTGTTCTCTCACGAAGCACATGACGCCGCGTGCTGTCCGCACGGTCTCATCTGCCTCGTAAAACCGACAGGGACTGCGGCAGAAACGTTCTGCCGCAGTCTCCCGTCCTTTTTTCCGTTGTTTTTACGCGATTTTAACGGATGCTTTACTTGGTGGGCACCTCAAAGCCCTTCTCAGCGAAGTACTTGGCGGCGCCGGGATGATAAGGCACGTTGGTGACACCGGCGGCAAACTCCAGATCCACAACGTAAACTTACCATTCGCGATGCGGTTGCCATAGCGTCCGATCAAGGCACCATAATTCATGTCTGGGTTCGCCA
>ENA-UESI01001377-UESI01001377.1-human-gut-metagenome-genome-assembly--contig:-NODE-1377-length-15618-cov-3.037578_pt1 | contig 15618 bp, 10 predicted proteins | sample MGYA00243005_ERZ508006 | MGnify/ENA primary metagenome ERZ508006 (study PRJEB26167, sample SAMN06115436) | human gut metagenome | host: Homo sapiens | place: China:Shandong | collected 2015-06-10... | reverse complement strand
CACGCCGATATTGTTGTTCAGATTGCCTTGCGTGACGGCCGTGCGGAACTTGCGCGAGAGTACCCGACCGACGAGCTCTTTGGTCGTGGTCTTGCCGTTGCTGCCCGTGATGGCGAGGATCGGAATGCCGAGCTCGCGGCGATGCCGGGCGGCCAGTTCCTGCAGGGCGGCCAGCGTGTCGGGGACCTCCGCGCAACGGTCCGGCCAATGTTGCCGGAGGGTTTCCGCTACGGACGGGTCGTCCACGACGGCTGCCGCAGCCCCGGCTTTCAGCGCGTTTTCCGCATAGCTGTTACCGTCGAAACGCTCGCCGTGCAGGGCGAAAAACAACGAATCCAGGACGATGTGCCGGCTGTCGGTCGAAATCCGGGAATGCCGGCGGAAAAGTTCGTATAGTTCCATGTCGAGTGTGAAGCGAATTGTCGTCGAGTTCGGTGTGCAAGCGGAATCGTCGCTCGGCATCCTTGCCGGGCGTCTCGTCCGAAAGCCGCACGTCCTCGCGTCGGGGGTCAGATGAAGCGGTCCCCGATCTTGAACTTGACGTCGTCGATGAATTTCTTGATGTTCTGTTCGCCCGATTTGGGACAGATCATCAGCACGTCGCCGCTGTCGACCACGATATAGTCCTCGAGGCCCTCGATCACGGCCAGTTTGCCTGCCGGAACCTTGACGATGCAGCCTTTCGTGTCGTAGAGCATGTTTTCGGCCGGAGCGACGTTCCCGTCGGCGTCCTTGGCCGAATGCTGGTAGAGCGAACCCCACGTTCCGACGTCCGACCAGCCGAAATCGCTGCAGCGTACGTAGACGTCGCCGGCTTTCTCCATAATGCCGAAGTCGATCGAGATGTTCCGGCACTCGGGATAGATCCTTTCGATGCTTTGCTGTTCCTGCGGAGTGCCGTAACTCGGAGCGATCGATGCGAACATCTGGTGCATGTCGGGCAGCAGTCGCTCGAAGTTTTCCATGATCGCATCGACTTTCCAGATGAATATGCCCGAGTTCCAGAAGAATTCGCCGCTCTCGACGAACGAGCGCGCCAGCTCCAGGTTGGGCTTCTCGGTGAACGTCTTGACCTTGTACACGTCTTTTTGCTCCAGCCTGACCTGATTGTCGACCTGTATGTAGCCGTAGCCGGTGGCCGGACGGTCCGGGCGGATGCCGATGGTCATCAGGGCGCGTTGCCGCTCGGCGAACTCCGCGCTTTCGACGATCGCCCGCCGGAACTCGTCCTCGTCGAGGATCAGGTGGTCCGACGGCGTGACGATCATCGTCGCGTCGGAGGCGGCCACGCGGAGCCGCCAGGCTGCATAAGCGATACAGGGCGCCGTATTGCGTCCGACCGGTTCCGAGAGAATCTGATCTTCGTCGATTTCGGGGATATGTTCCAGTACCAGCGGCTTATAGCTGCCGTTGGTGACGACCAGAAAGTTTTCGGGCGGGACGATTTTGGCGAAGCGCTCGTAGGTGTGCCTGATGAAGCTTTTGCCTGTCCCCAGCATGTCGAGAAACTGTTTGGGCATCGTGCGGCGGCTGATCGGCCAGAACCGGCTTCCGATCCCGCCGGCCATGATGATGCAGTAGCGGTTGTTGTCCATAAAAGTCGAAGGCGAGATTTATTATTACAATGATAAGGCATTTTCTCCGGATTGCCAAACCTTTCGGCGTCCTCCGGCCTCATGGGAAAAAAGGCGTTGAGGCGGACGAGCGCCCGCGAGTCCTCGCTTTTCGGCAGCACGGGGCGGCCCGCTGCGTTCGGCGCGGCGAAACGGATTGGATTTTGAAATTTAATTTCTATCTTCGCATATTCGCCCTGAGGAACTTCCGTCCGGAAACTGTCCGCGAGCTGCGCGGTTTGCTCGGCGAGCTTCGCTCCTCCGTTTCGGGACCGGTCTGCGGACGCTAACATCGGATGACCGTATGAAATTGAGACTGTTTACTTTCCCCAATATTCTGACCCTTTGCAATCTGCTTTCGGGTTGCGCGGCCGTGATCTTCGCTCTCTGCATCAACGACCTCGAGCAGGCTTTCTGGTGCGTGCTGGTCGCTGCCGTATTCGATTTTCTGGACGGATTCGCCGCCCGCCTGATGGAGGTTTCGTCGCCGGTCGGCAAGGAACTCGATTCGCTGGCCGACATGATCAGTTTCGGTCTGGCGCCCGCCAGCATTCTCTATTCGATTTATGTGGCGACGGGAGGAGACGAGCTGTCGGGCTTTGCCGTGTTCATTCTGGTCGCTTTTTCGGCTCTGCGGCTGGCGAAGTTCAATCTCGACGAGCGTCAGGCTACCGAGTTCATCGGACTTCCTACGCCGGCTTGCGCGATGTTTTTCGCTTCGGTGGGGTACATCATGCAGCAGAACGCTGCCGCGGCGCCTCCGGTCGCAGCTATTGTCGCCTCCGTCGTTTTCTCGCTGCTGCTGATCAGTCCGATACCTATGTTCGCTCTGAAGTTCAAGCATTTCGATTTCGCGGGCAACGAGCTCCGCTATATCTTTCTGGGTATTTCGCTCGTGTTGCTGGGACTCTATCAGGTCCGTGCCCTGCCGTTCATCATTCTCGCCTATATTCTGGTTTCGATCGTACGCTTTCTGATCCGTCGCGGTAAAAGTCCTAAAATCAGCGCATAGCGGCTCTGTCTGTTGCATGTGTAATATTTTTGCTACCTTTGCCGTTACTTTGTGAAATTGCCGTAGCTGATGTCCCTGAGTTTGAGAAGGCGGGTCGTGAAATGGTCGTTCGGAACGATTCTTGTTCTGAGTGCCTCTGTCGTATCCGCCCAAAGGCCTCTCAATATGAACGACTACGATCTCAGGAACCAGTACGGGACCATGCCGGGTCTGAACGACCGGAATCCTAATCAGATACAGTACGGAAACATAGGAGGAGTGGTCGATAACAACGCTCCTCAGGAGGCCGATACGACCCAGAAGCCGCCGAAGATACGCAAGCCGCTGGAGTCCTATTTCTTCGACGATTCGACTCGCTCGCGACAGAGCTTCGCATGGAGGGTCAATCTCGAACGGAACGACGTCGCGATCATCGAGGTCGACACGGCGCTCAACGGTTTCCAGAACGATTATCCGTTTTTGCAGAACAACGTGGGCTCGGCCATGCTGGGCAATATGGGCGGCGCTTCGGTTCCGCTCGATTTCTTTCTGAGACCCCAATATAGCGACTTTACGTTCGCTCAGGCTTTCGACGCTTATCTGATGACCCCCGAGCGGGCGCGGTTCTTCAATGTCAAAAAGCCGTTCACCCACCTTTCCTATTTCATGTCGGGCGCTACGCAGCATCTGGAAGAGGGCCTGTGGGTCACGCATGCCCAGAACGTTTCGCCCTCGACGGGTTTCAATCTGGACTACAAGAGCCGGGGAACGCGCGGCCAGTACGAATGGCAGGGCGCGAGGGAGAAAAATCTTTCGCTCGCCTTTTCGCATACGGGCAAGAAATACAGCGTTCATGCGGGTTACATCTATAACATGGGAAACCTGAAGGAGAACGGAGGTATCCTGCGCGACCGCGATATAACCGATACGGTATTCGAGCGTCCCGAGTTGCTCGACGTTCGGCTCAACGATGCCCGGAATCTGTTCAAGAACAATGCGTTCTATGTCGTCCAGTCGTATGGCGTGCCGCTGCGCCAACTGACCGACGAGGATTTCTCGATCGCCCGGAATTCGACGATCTTCTTCGGTTATTCGTTCCTGTACAGTCGCTTTTATAAAAGGTATACCGATACGAAAGCGGAAAGCGGCGATTTCTACGAAAACTGGTATGTCAGTCCCGAACGGTCGTACGACTCGATTTTCGAGAGCCTGCTTTCCAACCGCTTGTTCGTGCAGATTCAGCCGTGGGACCGGGACGGAGCCGTCGGCGTGATCAACGCCGGGATCGGGAACGACGCCCACCATTACTACCAGTTTCGCTTGCAGGACTACATGGGTTCGAACGAGGGAGTGAATCGCAACAGCACCTATGTCTACGGTTCTATAGAGGGAAACGTGAAAAGATATCTGGATTGGAACGCCGACGTGAAATTCCACCTGTTCGGCTACCGGAGGCAGGACCTTTCGGTGGGAGGCGACGTGGCGTTCAAGGTATATGTGAGAGGACGACCCATGACGCTGAAAGGTAGTCTCAGGCACGAAATTCGTACGCCGGGCTACTGGACGGAAAGTTATTTCTCTAACCACTTCGTGTGGAGCAACTCTTTCTCCAAAGAGTCTGAAACCCGTTTTTCGGTCACGTTCTCGGCTCCTCAGATCGGGCTCGAGCTCGGCGGCTACCAAAGCCTGCTGGGCGACCGTATCTATTACGGCGCCGATCAGTTGCCGGCCCAGTACGGCGGAACCGTGACCGTTTCGGGCTTGTATGCGCAAAAGGATTTCCGCTTCGGCGGACTCCACCTGAATCACAGGGTATTGTATCAGTATAGTTCAGCCGAGGAGGTTGTGCCTGTGCCTGCGATCAGTGCGTATCTCAGTTATTACTTCGAGTTCAACGTCGTGAAGAACGTGTTGCGGCTCCAGCTCGGGCTGGACGGCCGCTACAACACGTCGTACTATGCCTTCGGGTATAATCCGGCGACGGCGCAGTTCTACAACCAGCGCGAGAAGAAACTGGGAAACTATCCGATGATCGACGTGTTTGCCGCGGCCAAGTGGAAACGCATGCGGATACTGATCAAGATGCAGCATCTCAACGAGAACATGTTCGGGGACCGGAACTACTTCACGGTTCTCCACTACCCGCAGAATCCGCGGATGTTCAAGCTGGGGATCTCCTGGAGCTTCTACGACTGATCGGGAAAGCTGCCCGCGAACTTCAATCGTATGATCCAAAATCATTGTGTATCGATCAAACAAGCAACCGTTCTTTTTTTCAGTTCGTTTCTTTTGGCCGCCTGCGGCGAGCCGCAGCTCCGGACGAGCGTCCGCGAGAAGGGCCGGCTGACCGTCGTCATGGATGAGCCTTTGCCGGGGTATTTCGTGTTCGGCGGCGAAAGCTACGGCTATCAGTACGACCTGTTCAAGGCCTATGCCGATCATCTGGGCGTCGAGCTGCAGGTCGTGCGGAGCGAGCGCCCTTCCGAGTACGACGCCATGCTGGCCGACGGTCGGGCGGATATCGTGACCGCGCTTTCGGACCATGCGGCGGAGATCGCCTCGGCCTCGGCCGTTCCCATTTATCATACGTCCTATGTTCTGCTCGCGGGCAAGAGGAAAGCGGACGAGATTCGGAAGAAGAAGCGTTTCGAGCTGATTCCTTGCATCCGCGAGGGAAAAGTATTGATTTCTTCCGGCTTCAAGAGCACCCGGGCGTACAGCATGCTGCTCGACTCGCTTTCCCGCACGGCCGAAGTATACGTTTCGTCGCGCAATAGCTTCGAGTTGATCGGCGCGCTGGGCGACGGCCGATACGACTATCTGATCTGCGAAATGAGCGAGGCGCAACTCGGTTGCGCGTTTCAGAAAAACGTCGCGCAAATCTACCGGTTTGCCGAGCCGGTGGCGCTCAGTGCCGTCGTATCGCCGCAGGATACTTCGCTGCGGAGCGATTTCGAGGCATGGCTCTCGCATTTCCGCAACAGCGGGGAGTATGCGATGCTCAACTATCTTTATTTCGAGAAAGGGATCGTCCGTCAGATGCTGGGGCGCGGTCTGAGCGCCGCCCGGGGCGGAGGAATATCCGTGTACGACGAGCTTTTCAAGGAGGTGTGCGAGCGGGAGGAATACGACTGGCGTCTGATGTCCGCCATCGCTTACAGCGAGTCCCGGTTCAATCCGATGCTCGTCTCGAGCAAGGGGGCCTGCGGACTGATGCAGGTGATGCCCCGCGTCGCCCGTCAGCTCGGCTTCAAGGGCAGCGTGATGGACCCTGCCAGCAATATCCTGCTGGCGGCCAAGGTGCTCGGCAAGATCGAGAAATCGCTCGACTTCGGCCCTTCCGCTTCGGAGATGGACCGTCTTCGGATCGTACTGGCATGCTATAACGGCGGAATCGGTCACGTGATCGACGCCCGGAATCTCGCCCGGAAGTACGGGGGCGACCCCGACTCGTGGACCGACGTCTCGCATTACCTGACGCTGAAGTCCGATCCGGCCTATGCCGAGGACGAGATCGTCCGTCACGGGCGGTTCGTAGGGCGCCAGACGCTGGCCTTCGTCGACGGCGTGATCGATCGTTACAAAACTTATTGTTCGAGTGTCGGACGATAAGAGTGTCCGGCTGTGGATATGGAGAGCGCCGTGCCCGGTAGCGGGTGCGGCGCTCTTGCTTTACGCCCGGGGAGAGTTCGTGCGGGCAGGGGCGGAATCTTCTTCCCGGTGCGGGCGGCAGGGGGGCGTTCGGCGCTGTCTTCTCCGCTCGTCTTGTTCCGACTGCAGGTCTGCGTGCGGGTCTTTGGAAATTTCGGGGCTGGCTACTCCTTCGCCTTTCCCGTTCCGTAGACGTACCAGTAAAGCCCTCCGACGAAGACGGCTCCTCCCGCGACGTTGCCGAGCGTGGCCGGAATCAGGTTCCTCCCGATGAACTCGCCCCAGCCGACTTCGGCCCCCTGCATCATGCCCAGCGGAATGAAGAACATGTTGGCGATGCTGTGTTCGTAGCCGATCGCGACGAAGCACATGACGGGAAACCACAGGCCGAGAATCTTGCCGGCCGCGCCGCGCGAGCACATGCCGAGCCACACGGCCAGACATACGAGCCAGTTTGCGCCGATGCCTTTCAGCAGTACGACGTGCCACGGCATGGATACTTTGGCCAGAGCGATGTTCCGGATCGCTTCGTTCCACGGCTCCGAGGCCGCGACTCCGGTCAGGTAGACGAAAAAGTAGGCGAACAGCAGCGCGCCGGCGAAATTGCCGAGATAGACGAGCGCCCAGTTGCGTGCGACGGCTTTCCACGGATACCGGCGGCCGAGCGCTCCCGGAATCAGGACGGCGTTGTTGCCCGTGAACAGCTCCGCTCCGGCCAGAACGACCAGAATCAGCCCGAGCGGAAACATGGCGCCCGAGAGCAGCTTTTGTAAACCCGGATTGCCGGCGGCCGCTTGTGCGAAGCCGTAGCCGACGAGCAGCGACAGCGTGCCGCCTATGGCGATGTAGGCTCCGGCTAGCGCGGCCAGTACGAGCGTTTTGCGCGTTCCGAGCTTCGTTTTGGTCAGGGCGGCCTGTTCGGCGGCGGCCAGTGTTTCGGCAGAAGACAAGGTTTCCTTCATGATTGGGTGGCGATTGGTATATATGTGCCGGGCCCGATGCCCGTCATGCAAAAGTAGTCGTTCGGGGCTTTCGGAGGGTCGTTCCGGTCCGCCAGTTATCAACAACTTGCCGTCAAAGACGGGCGTCGGCCGCTCGACGGGACGAAGCCGGGGCGGCCTCCCTTCTGAGGCAGGGAATGTTCCGTCGATTCAGGCAGGGCCGACGGCCCGTTCGAACGCGAAACGTCTGTCCGAGAAGAAAAAAGACGATCCGCGCTTTGTTAAATCGCCAAAAAGAACTATTTTTGCACCCTGCTTACGCTATTGTAGGTTGTGTATAACTTTAAATTTTTTCAAAATGCCTGTAAAAATCAGATTAGCACGTCGCGGTAAGAAGGGCTATCCTTTCTACCATATCGTCGTTGCAGACAGCAGGGCGCCACGAGATGGTAAGTTCATCGAGAACATCGGGTCGTATAACCCGAACACCAATCCTGCCACAATCAACCTGGACTTCGAGAAAGCCCTGGACTGGTTGCAGAAAGGCGCTCAACCTACCGACACCTGTCGGGCCATCCTTTCCTATAAAGGGGTGCTGATGAAGAAACACCTGCTCGGCGGGGTAAGCAAGGGCGCTTTCACGCAGGAAGCCGCCGAAGCGAAGTTCGCCCAGTGGCTCGAGCAGAAGGCCGGCAAGATTTCCGCCAAGGAGTCGAAGCTTTCGAGCGACAAGGCCGCTGCCGTTAAGGCCCGTTTGGAGGAAGAGAAGAAAGTGAAGGAGGCCAAGGAGAAGGCTCTCGAGGCCAAGCGGGCCGAAGCCGCTGCCGCGCAGGCCGCCGCCGAGGCCGAGGCTGCTGCCGAGGAAGCCGCTTCGCAGGAGGAGGCCCCTGCTGCGGAGGAGCCCGCCGCCGAGGCTTAGTCCGACCCGAGGCCATGTCGGGAAATGCCAGCGTAGCCGTCGCCCGCGTGTCGAAGTCTTTCGGCTCGGAAGGGGAGTTGCTGGTAAGCCTGTTCGATACGTTTCCCGACGATTTTGATTTGAGGGAGCCGCTGTTCGTCGAGATCGACCGACTGGCGGTCCCTCTTTTTTGCGACCGTTTCGAGCGTCGCGGGCGCAACGGAGCGCTGGTCGTCTTCGCCGATTTTTACAGCGAGCGCCGCACGGCCGAGCTGATCGGCCGGGAGCTTTTCCTATGCGGCGGACGATTGGCGGACGGCGAGGAACCGCCCGGCGACGGGCTCGTCTATCTGGAGGACCTCGTAGGACTCGAGGCTTCGGTCGGCGATGCGTACGGCGGAGTCATCGAAGAGTTCATCGACGGCGAGAATCCGCTGTTTCTGCTCCGGATCGACGGCCGGGAAATCTATGTGCCGGCCGTCGACGAGTTTATCGTGGAGACCGATCTGGAAAACGGAGTGATCCGTTTCGACCTGCCCGACGGGCTGATCGATCTGAACGATTGACCGCTTGGGACTGTTCGATGTTTCCGGGTTCGGCGATATGCCGTAGCAGGGATGTGCGGCGCTTGTCTGTCGGTCTGCGTCGAAATTTTTAGATGCCCCCTTGACTTTTCAGGGCTTATGTTTTTGAAAAATGGATAATTCGGGGGATACCCCCTTCCTTGGAATACCTTGTGTCGTTTTTTTGCGGATAAAAAGAGCTAAGAATCGGACGAATAACCGTATCCTGGAATATTTTTTCGGATAAAAAATTAACAATTCCGTAAATTATTGTTACCTTGCGCAGGATCGCAGAATATGTTGATTGATAATTTGTTAGGAAAACGTCTCGGAATGTGATAAATGTTCTGCGATGTGGGCGTTGTTGCTGTCGAATCGTAATGATCGGCGGAGTTTTTCGGACGGAATTATAATCATGGCAGGACTTGCTGCCGGGATATCCGTGCCGGAAAAAGGCGGTAACAGAAGAGGGGAGGTTATCCTGGGAGGGAGATTGAGGTAAAAAATGGAAGGAAAATACTATTGGTTCTAAACAATTAATTTATGAAAAAATCTTTACTGTTATTAATCGTTTTTAGTTTTAGCTTCTGTGCCCTTTGGGCCCAGACTAAGATTAGCGGTATCGTGACCGACGCGGGGAACGGGGCGCCCATAGGCTATGCCACCGTTGCCGTGAAGGGAACGGCGGTCGGCGTCACGACCGATGCGAAAGGCGCATATACGATTCCCATTCCGAAAGGGACGCAGAACGCTACGCTGACGTTCAGCTTCGTCGGCTACGACCCGCAGGAGGTCGTCGTGGGCAATCGCACGAAAATCGACATAGCGTTAAAGAGCTCATCCGTAGATATCGACGAGGTCGTCGTCACCGGTTATCAGAACCTCAAGAAGCAGACCTTTACCGGTTCGTCGGTCAAGCTGAACGCGTCCGACCTGAACGTGGCCGGTACGTCGGACATCAGCCGTATGCTGGAAGGCAAGGCGGCCGGCGTATCGGTGCAGAACGTGTCGGGTACGTTCGGTGCCGCGCCCAAGGTGCGTATTCGCGGCGTCGCGTCGATCACCGGCGACAACAAGCCGCTGTGGGTCGTCGACGGCGTGGTGCTGGAGGATATGGTGAACGTGTCGAACGACCAGCTCTCGAGCGGCGACCCGACGACGTTGCTGGGCTCTTCGGTGGCCGGTATCAATGCCGAGGACATCGAGACGTTCGACATTCTGAAGGATGCCGCCGCTACGGCCATGTACGGCGCCCGCGCGATGAACGGCGTGATCGTCATCACGACCAAGCGGGGCAAGAGTACGCAGCTCGGCGAGCCGATCGTCCGCTACCACGGCGACTTCACGATCCGCACGAAGCCCTCGTACGATCAGTACAATATCATGAACTCGTTCGACCAGATGTCCGTCAATGCCGAAATGGAACGCAAGGGGTTGCTCACCTCGCAGATCGTCAATCAGTCTTCGTCCGGTATGTACGGCATCATGTGGAATTTGATCCATTCTTATGATGAATCGAAAGGTCAGTTCGGTTTGGAAAATACGAAAAACGCCCGCGAGGCATTCCTTTATAAATATGCTTTCGCCAATACGGACTGGTTCGACCTGCTGTTCCGCAATTCGCTGATCCAGAACCACAGCGTCAGCATCTCGGCCGGTACGGAGAAGTCGAAGACCTATGCTTCGGTAGGCTTCATGAACGATGCGGGCTGGACGGTGGCCAACGATAAGGTGGACCGCTACACGATGTCGTTCCGCAACGACTACACGATCAGCAAGAAGGTTTCGACCGCCTTCGCCGTCAACGGAATGTACCGCAGTCAGGATACTCCCGGTACGTTCGGCCGTCAGACCGACGTCGTGACCGGCGAGTACAACCGCGATTTCGATATCAACCCGTTCAGTTATGCGCTCAACACGAGCCGCGCGCTGCGTCCTTACGACGAGAACGGCAACCTGGAGTACACGACACTGAACTACGCTCCGTTCAATATCTTCGACGAGCTGAAGTACAACCGCATCCACATCGACGTAGCCGACCTGAGGTTGCAGGGCGAGCTGAACTATCAAATCATCAAGGGGTTGAAGTATAGCTTTATCGGAGCTTTGCGTTACGTGAAGACCGATACCGAACACCGGGTGCACGAGAAGTCCAATGCGGCCAATGCCTATCGGGCCGCCGGCAACTCGACGATCCGCGAAATGAATCCCTACCTGTACCGCGACCCGAACGATCCGTCGGCCGAGCCGGTGGTCGTGTTGCCCTACGGCGGTTTCTACAACCGCGACGAAATGTCGATGAGGGCCTATGACGTGCGTAACTCGCTTTCGTACAACAAGGTGTTCGACAACGGCGTCCGGACGCAGGAGCTCAATGTGCTGGGCGGCGTGCAGGCCAAGTTCGCCGACCGCCACTTCAACTCGAACAGCGGTTACGGCTATCAGTACGATTACGGCGGAGTGGTAGCGATCGATCCGAAGCTGTTCGAGATGCTGATCGCTCGTCAGTTCCCTTATTATAGTATGACGCAGACATACGACCGTCAGGCCGCCTTTTATGCGAATGCCGACTATACCTACGACCGTCGCTATTCGGTTTCGGCTACGTTCCGTTACGACGGAAACAACGGCCTGGGAAGTTCGAGCTCGGCCCGCTGGTTGCCTACGTGGAACCTGGGAGCCCGCTGGAACATCGCTAACGAGAAGTTCATGGAGAATGCCGAGAAGGTGGACGTGATGGGCCTGCGCCTGAGCTACGGTCTGTCGGCCAATACGGGTCTGGCGACCAACTCGAGCGTCGTGTATCGCTACAACGAGGTGTACCGCCCGGGAAATACCGAGAACGGCATGGTGATCGAGGAGCTCGAGAACAAGGACCTGACGTGGGAGAAGAACTATCAGTTCAACGTCGGCTACGACCTGACGATGTTCGACGGTCGGCTGAATTTCAGCTTGGACTACTATAACCGTCAGAGTTTCGACCTGATCAACCTGATCAAGGTGTCGGGTATCGGCGGCAACATGTGGAAATACGCCAACTATTGCGACCTGAGCGCTTACGGCTTCGACGTGACGTTGGGCGGTACGATCATCCGGACCAAGGACTGGAGCTGGACGGCCAACCTGACTTTCGGTTATTCGCACAACGAGATCAAGAACGCGAAGAACGAACCTCAGGTCTGGGATATGGTACGTCAGGAGGGCGGCAACAAGAACGGCTATCCGGTGCACAGCCTCTTCTCGATTCCGTTCGCCGGGCTCGATCCCGACAGCGGTATCCCGATGTTCTACGACCAGGACGGCAATCTGACGACCGACGTTTACATGCAAGGTACCGAAACCGACTTCCTGAAGTACGAGGGTACGGTCGATCCGAAGTACACCGGCGGTCTGAATACCACGGTCCGGTGGAAGAACCTGTCGATGAACCTGTTCTTCAGCTTCGCCGCAGGCAACGTGGTTCGTCTCGACCCGGTTTTCCGCGATACGTACAGCGACATCAACGCCCTTCCGAACGACTTCAAGAACCGGTGGGTGAAATCTGGAGACGAGTTGAAGACGAATGTTCCGTCGATTGCCGACCTGCTGACCGCGTCGATGGAACTGGGCAACGCCTATCCGTATAACAACTACAACTACTCGGACGTCCGGGTGGCCAAGGGCGATTTCATCCGCCTGAAGTCCATCTCGTTCGCCTATGACGTGCCGTCGAGCTGGATCCGCAAAAGCCATTTCTTCAAGAGCGCCTCGATCCGCGTGACGGGCAAAGACCTTTGGCTGCTTTACTCCGACAAGAAGCTGCACGGTCAGGACCCCGAGTTCTACAACTCCGGCGGCGTGGCCATGCCTATTCAGCCTCAGGTCGTATTCTCGCTCGATCTCGGGTTCTGATCTCGAATGGAATTATTAATATAGAATAAAAAAAGAACCATATATGAAAAGGATTTTCAAACTCGCTTCGATTTTGGGTCTGGGAGGGCTCGTCGCCGGATGTAACAGTTTCCTTGACAAGGAGCCGGACAACCGCGCGTCGATCGACAACCTGGACAAGGTGAGCGCCCTGCTCGTCTCGGCCTATCCCAATCGGACGAATATGTCGCTGCTCGATCCGCGTTGCGACTATATCGTCGACATGGGCGCAACGCTCGACGGCTCGCAGCCTTCTTCTTCTTTCGATTTCGTTGTCAGCGGTTTCATGTGGGACGAGTACACCCGTTCGGAATCGAGCAACGATACCTACGAGCAATACTGGACGTCCGTTTACAAGGCCATTTCGGCGGCCAACCATGCGCTGGCGGCTATCGAGACGCTTCCTACCTCCGAACAGGCGAACGCAGGCAAGCAGCGCGCCGAAGCCCTGATGACCCGGGCATACAATCATTTCACGCTGCTGACGATGTATGCCAACATGTTCGACTCGAAGTTCGCGGATGTGAACACCAATATGAATCCGGGCGTTCCGTACGTGACCGAGCCCGAGGACGTCGTGATCAAGTATTACGACCGTGGCACGGTGGCCGGCACGCTGGAGAAAATCAAGAACGATTTCAATCAGGCCATCCGGGATATCGGCGGGAGCGCCGACTACGCTCAGCCCAAATATCACTTTACTCTGGATGCGGCCAACGCGTTCGGGGCCCGTATGGCGCTCTATACGGGCGACTACGGGGCGGTGATCGCCTATGCCCATGCGCTCGGACTGCCTACGGCCTCGAAGCTGAACGAAATGACCGAGGACGGAGAGCCGGTCAAGAATGACGACGGGACTCCCGTGCTTTACGTAGCCGAGGACGATGCGGCCAACATGTATTGCCTGAACAATATGAACGACTGGAATACGATTGCCGCTACGGGCTCTGCCGACGGCATGCGGATGGGCTTCTCTGGGACCAGCGCGCCGGGCAATCTGCTGATTTCCGAATGCGTGACCGTTATCGTGCGCGGAACCGCGGGTACGGCTTACGCGCGTCACGGCGTCAACCGGGCGACGATGATCGAGATGCTGTACGGCTCGCCGACGGGAGTCTACCTGAATCAGCCCGCTTTCAGCTATTCGGGCGACGATACGTTCATTATTCCCAAGTTCTACGAGGACTTCAAGATGGATAACGTGCAGGCTCAGACAGGGCTTCCGTATGCGAAGATTCCGCTGCTTCGCCGCGAGGAGGTGCTTCTGGCCCGTGCCGAGGCGTTCGCTCTGACGGGCCGCTATCAGGATGCGCTGAACGATCTGAATATCTGGACGGCCCTTCGTGCCGATGCGACGGAGTACGTATACGGAAAGCATGTCCTCTACAAGGATCTGCTGCTTTCGCATTACAGTGCGGACCTGGCCAATGAGGACCATTTCATCAACAGCCGTTACAATGCGTCCAAGTTCACTGCTACCGGCGACGAGCTGCGTTTCCAGAAGGCGTTGATACTCGCCATCCTGGATGCCCGGAAGCTGGAATTCCTGCGCGAAGGCATCCGTCATTTCGATATTCTGCGCTGGTTCATTCCTGTTTATCATGCGACAGCTGACGGGCAGCGCAGCGAGCTGACTCCGGAGGACGACCGTCGGGTGATTCAGTTGCCTCAGGTCGTGTCGCTTTCGGGAGTCGAGCAGAATCCGTGGAGCAACGTAGGTGCATGGTATTAAACAATCAATGAAAACAGATCGTTTTATGAAAAATATGAGAATAGCATTGTTGCTGATGGCCGTCGGTCTGATGTCCGTCTCCTGCGAGGAGGAGAAGCTGGATACTTCCATGAGGATTCCGGGCTTGGGCGGCGAAGAATACATTCCCAACGAAATCGACGAGTGGCTGTACGACAATTTTACGGCTCCGTACAATATCGAAGTGATCTATCGTTGGGACGCGTCGCAGGTGCAGTCGTCGTGGCTTCGCCCGATCGTTCCGGTCGAGGAGGATTCCGTCGTGACTTTCATGACGGCGATCCGGGACGTGTGGTTCGAGCCCTACGAGCGGGCCGTGGGCGATGTGTTTCTGAAGAAGATGACGCCCAAGCAGGTAGTGCTGGGCGGTAGCGGCGAGTACCAGTTCGGCGCGATCAAGCTAGGTCAGGCCGAAGGCGGTCTGAAGATTCTGCTGCTGAACGTCAATAATTTCGATCGTAGCACGGATATTTCCGATCCGGAGCAGGAAACGTCGCCCGAGGGCGCCAACTGCATCCGTCAGTTCCTGCATACGATCGAGCACGAGTTCGCCCATATCCTGCATCAGACGACGATGTTCGACAAAACGTACGAGTCGATCAGCGCCGGCAAGTACAATCCGACGGGTTGGACCGACGTCGAATACGCCGAGGCTCAGTCTTTGGGCTTCATTACGCCTTATGCCATGTCGGGCAAGGACGAGGACTTCGTCGAAATGATCTCGGTCATCATGGTGTACGGCCGGGAGTGGTATGACGATATGGTGCAGAAGACCTGCTTCCAGAACGGCAAATTGGTCAACGAAACGGCCTACGACGCTTTCACCCGGAAAGAAGCGATCGTCGTCGACTATATGAAAAACGTCTGGGGTATCAAGTTCTATGACGACGCCGAGGGCAAGGGTATCGTTACTTACGTGCAGGAGGCGATCGAGCAGCAACTCGACTAATCGGAACCTTACGGACAATTTAAATGAGATCAAATATGAAAAGAATTATATATCTGCTGATTCCGGTATTGATTGCCCTGACCGTACTCTCCTGTAAAAGGGATTACGACGACGATTACATGGGCAATGTCGATGAACGGCTGAACGCGACGCTGACCGCCTATCAGAACGAACTGACGTCGGCCGAGCACGGTTGGATGGCCAACATTTCCACCAGCGAGGGTATCTATCGCTTCTGGATGAAGTTTTACGTCAACAATGGCGAGGTGATGAACGACCTGAATGAGCTCACTACGGATGAGGCACACTGGATATGGCTCACAGATACCGGTATGGATGAAATGCTCCACAAT
>ENA-UESI01001371-UESI01001371.1-human-gut-metagenome-genome-assembly--contig:-NODE-1371-length-15670-cov-3.136087_pt1 | contig 15670 bp, 9 predicted proteins | sample MGYA00243005_ERZ508006 | MGnify/ENA primary metagenome ERZ508006 (study PRJEB26167, sample SAMN06115436) | human gut metagenome | host: Homo sapiens | place: China:Shandong | collected 2015-06-10... | reverse complement strand
TTGCGACGTCGCTTGTATACCGGTAGGAATACGGGTTCGATACCGGAAGTGGTTTGCGTCATCAGGCTTGTCGTGCCGTCAGGGAGCACATCCATGAGATCGACGGCATGTTCCTGATGCTGCATGGTGCAAGCGAGGTGGAAGAAATCGGTTCCGGCGACCACCACATCCTGGCGGAGATCCGCAAGATCGTGGGCCCGTACCTGCCCATCTTCGTGGTGTGCGACCCTCATGGCAACCTGTGCAGGGAGTATGCAGAGGCCACGACCCTGATCCGCAGCTACCGGGAGTCGCCCCACACCGACAGCATTGCCACCATGCGCAAGGTGGCAGCCATGCTGTGCGACTTTATGAAGGATCGACAGAACATCCATTCGGTGTATCGCAAGCTGCCGCTGATTCTGGGCGGTGAACAGAGCGTTTCCGGCGACGAGCCCGTGCGTTCCATCAACCAGTATATGGACAAACTGGAGCAGGACCCGCGTATCCGCAGCGTGAGCTGGCATGTGGGCTACATCCGGCACGACACACCGGTGGCTGGCTGCGGCATCGTTGTGGTGCCGCAGATGGAAGCGGATCAGGCCTATGCAGAAGAGGCCGCCGACTGGTTGGCGGCTTATGTCTGGAACAAACGCCACGAGTTCCATTACACCGGCCTGACGGCTGCACCGGACAAGGCTCTGCAGATGGCACTGGAGTCTGAAGGAAAACCTGCCTTCATCACGGATTCCGGTGACAACGTTACTAGTGGTGCCACCGGCTGGAACACCTATATCCTGCGACAGGTGCTGGCAGAGAAGGAACTGAAAAAGAAGATCCTGTTTGCCAACATCTGCGATCCCATTGCCTACCAGAAACTGGAACAACTGGAGATCGGTGCAAAGACGCACCTGCACCTTGGCGTGGATCACGACGAAATGTCCCGCCCGGTGGAGCTGGATGTGACAGTGAAAGCAAAGGGCACGCTGCGCGGTTATCTGCATCACCCGCACGATGCGGTATATGGTTACTCGGTGGCGGTGGCCGTGGACGGCCTGCCGCTGGAAATCAATGTGGCAAGCACACGCCAGACCATGTGTGAAGAGCACCAGTTTGTGGGAGCAGGACTGAACTGGGATGACTACGATGTGATCGTGGTCAAGCAGGGCTATATCTTCCCGGAGCTGAAGGAAAAGGCTGCGTTCTCGGTCATGTCCCTGACGCAGGGAGCGACTCCACAGGATACGCGGATCATTCCGTTCAAGCAGATCATGCGCCCTATGTACCCCATTGATGAGATCTGAAAGGGCCGCGGGCCCGATACAGGAAACCAAGAGCGAGAGGTGTAAGAAGATGAAACAGTACAATATCTGCCTAGCCAAGGTGCCGCAGCCGCCCAAGGACTGCACGGGAGAGCCGGTCATGCTGACCGATGCCACCGTTCAGGAGCGCTTGAATAAGGTGCTGCAGGGCATGAAGGAACGCAGCTTGGAACAGCTGGTGGTGTATGGCGACGCCGAGCACTGCGGCAATTTTCAGTATCTGATGGGGTATTTTACCCGTTTTGAAGAGTCGCTGCTGGTGCTGGATGCCGATGGCACCGCCCGCTTTGTGCTGGGCAACGAGAACCTGAACAAGGCATCCAAGGCCCGCATTCCGGGGCAGGCTGTGCATGTTTCGCTCTTCTCACTGCCCAATCAGCCCAACCGCGAGGATAAGCCGCTACGCACCCTGCTGGAAGAGGCCGGCATTGCGCCGGGCCGCCGCATCGGCATTGCGGGATGGAAGCACTTTACAAGCCCGGTGGAAAATAACGAAAAACTCTTCGATATCCCGGCGTTTATCCTGGATGCAATCCGTGCCATTACCGGTGGCAATGACAATCTGTTCAATGCCGGTGACCTGTTCCTGGGGGAGGGCGGTGCCCGTACCACCAACAACGCCAATGAGATTGCGCACTACGAGTACGGAGCGGCGCTGGCTTCGGACGGTGTGCTGGATGCAATGAATCTGCTGGCTCCGGGCGTGGCCGAAACGGCGCTGGGTGCACAGCTGAACCGGCAGGGACAGCACAACAGCATTGTTACCATTGCGGCCAGCGGTCCGCGTTTTATCAAGGGCAATATGTTTCCCACACAGAACACCGTCAAGGTGGGCGACAGCATTTCGCTGACGGTGGGATATCCGGGCGGCTCCTCCAGCCGCGCAGCCTATGCCGTGCACGACGCTGCAGAGCTGCCGCAGGGAATGCAGGATTATGTGGAACGGGTAGCTGCTCCGTACTTTGCGGCCTATACCCGCTGGCTAGAAGAAATCCATGTAGGCATGACCGGCGGCGAGATGTTTGATAAAGTGGAAGAGATCCTGCCCCGTGCAACCTATGGCTGGTCGCTCTGTCCGGGTCCCGGGTCATGGGCATGGAAACCAGGATGGGCTCCTTTCCGTTTAAATACCCGCTGACAATGTCCAGCGCCGTCTTATCCGCCTTGCCCGTATCCGGGGCCAGGACAACGTCCGCCTCTTCCAGCACTCGGGCTGCTTTCAGCGTCAGCAGCTCCGGGTCCCCGGGACCGACGCCCACGCCCCAGAGCTTTCCCTTGACGCAGAGCGCCTCCACTGCCTCAGCGCAGTGCTGCACAAAAATCTGCTGAATGGCGGGGCACTCGCCCAGGCCCTTCAAAATGCAGCGAACGCTGTAGCCCTTGGCCTCCAGCCGGGCCTTCCAGGAGTCTTCATCCCCGGCCATATCATTCTGAGCATGGTCACCGGCAACCAGCATAAAAGGTGCAAGAACAATCTTTTTTATGGAGGGCCGGGCAGCCAACTGCCGCTCTATCCGCTCCAGAGTCGGATAGCCCTCTACTGTACCCACAAAAACATTCTCCTGCAGGTCCTGCAAATTCTGCTCCAGCTGACCATAGGCCGCGTTGGCAAAGTGGGCCGATCCGTGTCCCATCAGCACCAGTGCCTCATCCGCTGCCCTGGGAGGCAGCCAAGAGAGCAGCGCATCTGATGCCTGGGCATAGTCTTCCTGCCGGTCCAGCAGGGGCTCCCCCACCCAGACATTCAGCTTCTGGCGGAAGGGCTCCAGTTGAGACAGCAGCTTTTCATATTCTTCTCCGTGCATCACATGGGTTGGCTGCACCGCAATGTGGGTATAGCCCTCTTTTTCCAGCTTTTCCATGGCCCGAGAAACGGTATCGATCTCCATCCCGTCCCGTCTGAGCAGCTTCTTCATGATGATGGAGCTGGTAAACGCCCGGCGAACCTCCCAGCCAGGGAACGCAACCCCGATGGCCGTCTCCACGGCCAGAATATTGTTTTTCAGTGCATCCTGATAGGAGGTTCCAAAGGAAACAACCAGAATCGCTTTTTTCATGCTTTATCCTCTCTTTTTCCGGCCAAGATCGGCCCGTGTTTTTTTGTGTCCTCTTTGCATCCGCAAAACTGCGAAATCACTGTGACCACCTTGTCCATTTCCAGGGGCTTCCCAATATGGGCATTCATCCCGGCGTCATAGCACTTCTGGGCATCCTCCTGGAAGGCGTTTGCCGTCATGGCAATAATGGGAATGGTGGCAGCGTCAGGCCGGGGCAAAGCGCGAATAGTCTTCGTTGCCGTCAGGCCGTCCATCACCGGCATCATCACATCCATCAAAATGCCGTCAAAGGTTCCCGGTCGGCTCTTTTCAAACAGCTCCACGGCCTCTTGGCCGTCCTTCGCCAGGGTGAGCTTTGCGCCCCTGTCCTTCAAAAGGGTCTCGGCAATTTCCGCATTGAGCGCATTGTCCTCCACCAGCAGCAAAGACACTCCCGCAATACTCGGCAAAGCTGCCGCTTCCAGTGCCTCCTGGGCGGGTTTTGGCGCAATTTCGAAGGGAATGGTGATTTCAAAAGTGGAGCCCATCCTTTCTTCGCTGGAAACGGCAATGGTTCCGCCCATTTTGTTCAGAAGCTCCTTGACGATGGTCATCCCCAGGCCGATTCCCTGGTAAACGCTGCGAGCGGTGTTCTTTTCCTGCGTGAAGGGCTCGAAGATATGCTTCAGGAAGTCCTCGCTCATGCCCATGCCGGTGTCGGTAATGGTCCAGTGATAGGTAACGGTCCGATCATCCCGGGCTGCACACTCTACAGTTGTTTTGATCTTTCCCCCTGCCCGGTTGTATTTGATGCAGTTTCCGTAAATATTCAGAAAAATCTGCCGCAAGTGCAGGGCACTTCCGTAGACATAAGGGCATTCGAACGCATCCGCACTGTGCTCCACCGTGATGTCTGCCTCTGCGGCCCGCTCGCTGATGATGCTGCTCACCTCATGGGCAACCTTTTCCAGATCCAACGGCTTATGGGCCAGCTCCGTGGTTCCGTCCTCCAGCCTGCTAACCTCCAGGACATCATTGATCAGCGACAACAGGTGGTCCGCGGAGATCAGCATTTTCTCGTAATTTTTCCGGACCAGTTCTACATCCTCAAAGTGGGCCATATTGATTTTGATCAAGCCAATGATGCCATTCAGCGGTGTGCGGATGTCGTGGCTCATGTTCATCAGAAAAGCAGATTTGGAGCGGTTTGCGCTGTCAGCTTTTTCCAGCGCCTGCTCCAATGCTGCCTGCTGCCGGAGCTCCTTCTGCAGCTGTTCCCGCCGAATGGAATAGAGCCACACCGTCAGCAGCACCGTACCAATCACCGCAATGCAGGCTACCCGGAGGGTGGATCGATTGCTGCTGCGCAGGAAAGCATAGGTATCTTCCATATCCATTTCCATGCAAAGGGCACCAATGATCTCCCCCGTTCCATCTGTGGCCACAACCGGATAACAAGCCGTGAAAATATGCCCCCAGGTGGTGTCCACAATCTCCCTGGAGTAAATCGTTTCGCCGGAAAGGGCTGCCTCTATATAGGGAATCATCTCTTCTTCAATATATGTACCGGGATAGGCAAAGTCCTCAGCTCCTAAGTCAAGGCCATCGATCACATAGATTGGCTTTCCGTCCACCCCCCGCTTGGCCGTATAGAGATACCGGGTGGAATTCAGGAAGCGCAGCCCATTCAGCTCCCGCTGATGGCTCTGATAGGCCTCGGAAGTCATATCCTCCACGGTGTTGATATCTTCAAAATCACTTCTTGAAAACTGATTCGATACGATCCTGTGGATCGCGTCCGCCGCCTGGGTATCTCTGGAAAAGGTAAATTCTTCTGTGCTTTTGCGGAACCCTGCCTGCAAAGCCACCGTATAAAGGCATATAAAGAGTATGACTGTCAGCAAGAGCAACAGCGTATTCTCGCCCATATTCCGTTTCTTTCTATCCTGCCTCATATCTATTCTCCATTCCACCGTATCGTTCAATTCGCTTCACGCGACTTGTTTACATATATATTCAAATTTATTATACACCCATCTCACAGACTGGTCAATATTGGAAGTAAGCAGGCTGCAATAGATTTTCAGGGCTGCTGCCGATTGCAGCAGCCCCCATACCGTCAGCGCTCGCTGGGACCGCCGTCGGATTCCTCGAAAATCAGATCATCCAGATCTTCCAATACATTATGTGCGGCTTTCAATGTCTATGCTCCTTTCTGAAAAAACTATTGGACAGTATATGCCATCCCATCCAAAAAATGTGCCGAATTGTGCTTGACAATCCGAAAAATTCTCTGTAGAATAGCTGTGCTTACGCCCCAATAGCTCAGTTGGATAGAGCGTCCGCCTCCTAAGCGGAAGGTCGTTGGTTCGAATCCAATTTGGGGTGCCAAAGAGCCGCAGCTTCCTGTTTTACGGGCTGCGGCTCTTTGCTATGCAGAAGGCGAAAATGGGCGGTCCTTTTGGGGCCGCCCATTTTTGCATATTCTCTTTTTTATTTTCCTGTCAGCAGTATTTGCAGCAGCATCAGGTCCTGAAGGTCTACCCGGCCGTCACTGTTCAGGTCCGCGTTTCCTGTCTCCGCAGTCACGGCCTGCCCCGCCAGGTAGCGGCGCAGCCGCAGCAGGTCTGCAGAGGATACCTTTCCGTCACCGTTGATATCGCCTGGCAGGCCCAGAGCAACCGTGACGCCGCCTGCATTTCCGGCAATGCGCACACTGGTCGCCCGGTAATCCACTCCGGTAATATCTGTCAGGGACACCGCAATATCCCCCGTCCCGGCATCGGAAGCCACCCGGAAGGTCAACGTCAGAATCTCCCCCTCTGCTTCCGTCAGATCCGGCTGGAGCCAGACAGCCCGCTCCTCCTGGCCAACGCCTACCATCCAGTCCCCCTGGGCAAAGCTTTCGTTGGGACAGCTGTAATCCTCCAGGGTAAGCTTGGAGTGGTCATAATCAATGCCGAAATACAATCCGCAAAGGCCGGGATTATCCGTAAGGGAAACGGTCAGCTGCACTGTCTGCCCCGGCTGGGCTGTAACGGTCTCTACAGAGAGCACCGGCTCCTTTTTCGGCTCCTCGGGCGTTTCCTCTGTCGGCTCTGTGGATTCCTCGGCCGCCCCGGTTTCGGTGGGATCGGTCTGATTTTCCGGCTGTGTATCGGCAGCTTCCGTCACTTCCGGTTCAACGGGTGCAGTTTCCGGTTCCCTTTCGGCAGAAACCGTCTCTTCCGGCTCGGTGCCGGAATTTTCTTTCGCTGCTTCCGTTTCAGCGGGAATCTGCTCTTCCGCACCGCTTGCCGCAGGAGCGCTCTCTTCCGTTCCCGCGGTCTCGGATGCAGTATCCTCTCCGACGGTCTCGGCAGGGACGGTTTCTTCCGGCTTCTCCCCGGCTTCAACGGCCGTGAAGGTCAGCCCACGGTTTTCTGCAAAGGTCTGCGCAGCGGTTCCGGCATAGCCGACAATTTCTGCCCGGCCGTCCAATGCCGCCTCATCCACGGTTTCAATGGATGCCGGAAAGGTGATTTTTTCCAGCTTTCTGCAAAGTGCAAAGGCATCCTTGCCCAAAGCGGTAATTCCGGCTCCCAGCTCAACGGTCTGAATATCCGCCCGGTAGGCATCCCAGGGATAGCGGCCGTCCGCACCGCAGGTCACCTCGCCGCTTCCGGACAGGGTCAACGTCCCATTCTCCAGGGTCCAGATGCCGTTTTCCCCCCAGTTTCCCTTAGCAGAAGCCAAGGTATGGGTCCCGGTCTGCCGATATGTACCGCCGTTGTCCGCGATATAGTCCTGTCCGGCTGAATTGGCACTGCAATTCACCACGACCGTCGCATCGAAGGCCCGGTCGCCGATCCAGGCTACGCGCTCCGGCAGATATACGGCGGACAGCTTTGTGCACCCGGCAAAGGCCCTTTCGCCAATGCCGATCAGGCTGTCCGGCATTCTGACCCAGCGCAGCAGCGCACAGTTCTCGAAAGCGCTGTCGCCAATATAGCGCAGCGTTTGCGGGACGGTCACATACTGCAGGGCCACGAAATTCCGAAAAGCGCCTGCAGGGATCTCCGTGACCCCATCGCTGATGCGCAGGGTCGTCACGCTGTTCGCCCCATCCGCCCAGGGATAGACCTCCGCTGCTTCTATTTCTCCGGAAATGCACAGCACATTTCCCTCCAGAGACCAGGAAACAGCCTCCGCCGTCTCTGCACCGGCAGCGAAGGGCAGCCCCAGCAGCAGTGCGGCACAAAGCAGAACACAAAGCGCCTTTTTCATCATTCAGACACCGCTCTCTTTCTCGATTTACTGATTTTCCGTTTCTTCCGCTTTCTTTTCTTCTTCAGCGGGCTTCTCCCCGTTTTCCGCGTTCACATAGGCCATGAGTTCCTCACCGGTAATGGTCTCTTTGACCAGCAGATACTCGGAGATCTCATCCAGCAGCGCCCGGTGGTCCCGCAAGATCTTCGCTGCGTCGGCGAAAGCGCCATCCAGAAGCTTCTGGACCTCCTTGTCCACCTGGGCTGCCGTATCCTGAGAGCAGTCCATATAGGCCTGGCCGTCCAGATAGCTGTTCTGCACGGAGGCGGTGGTCATCAGGCCCAGTTCCTTGCTCATGCCGTACTGGCTGACCATGTTCCGGGCCAGAGAGGTGGCCCGCTGCAGATCGTTGGCAGCGCCGGTGGTCTGGGCACCGAAGACCAGCTGCTCGGCAGCACGGCCGCCCACCAGGCTCTTCAGCTCCACCTCCAGCTCCTCCCGGGTGGAGAGGAACTTCTCCTCCTCAGGCAGGTACATGGTATAGCCCAGCGCGCCGGAGGTGTGGGGCACGATGGTGATCTTGGAAACAGGCTGGGCGTGCTTCTCCAGAGCGGAAACCAGGGCATGTCCCACCTCGTGGTAGGCAACCAGCCGCTTCTCCGTCTCGGTGAGCACGGTATTCTTCTTTTCGGAGCCTGCTATGACCGTCTCAAAGGAAACCAGCAGGTCCTCCTGATTGACGGCCTTCCGGCCCATCCGCACAGCCCGCAGAGCCGCTTCATTGACCAGGTTTGCCAGGTCCGCACCGACGGCGCCGGCAGTGGCCTGGGCGATCTTCTTCAAATCCACATCCTCGGAAAGCTTGATCTTCCGGGTATGGACCTTCAGCGTATCCAGACGCCCCTGGTAATTGGGCCGGTCCACAATGATCCGGCGGTCAAAACGGCCGGGACGCAGCAGGGCCTTGTCCAGGATCTCGGGCCGGTTGGTGGCAGCCAGGCAGACAATGCCCTTGGAGGGTTCAAAGCCATCGATCTCGCTGAGCAGCTGATTCAATGTCTGCTCCTGCTCGGAATTGTTGCCGTACCGGTTGTCACGGGCACGGCCAACCGCATCGATCTCATCAATGAAAATGATGCACGGCGCCACCTTGGCCGCCTGTTGGAACAGGTCCCGGACGCGGCTTGCACCCATGCCCACAAACATCTCCACAAAGTCGGAGCCGGAGATGGAGAAGAAAGGCACATCCGCTTCACCGGCCACAGCCTTGGCAAGCAATGTCTTGCCGGTACCGGGAGAGCCCACCAACAGTGCACCCTTGGGCAGACGTGCGCCGATTTCGGCATACTTCTGGGGATTGTGCAGGAAGTCGATGATCTCCTTCAAAGATTCCTTGGCTTCATCCTGACCGGCCACATCCTTAAAGGTGACGCCGGTCTGCTTCTCCATATAAACCTTGGCCTTGCTCTTGCCAAAACCGCCCATCATGCCGTCGCCGCCCATTCGCTTGGTCAGGGTGCGCATAAACAGGAACAGAATGGCAAAGGTAATGCCATAGTACAGGATCATCATGATCATGGAGTTGTCTTCCTGGACCTGCCAATCGGAAATGACGCCCTGGGCCACAAGCTCATTATACATAGACAGCCAGTCGCCGGAAGGCATGCCGGTATAGCAGGCCTTCTGTTCGGTGGCCGGCTTGGCTGCCTCTTCCTTGGTCAGGTAATAGATGCGGCTGCCCCGGCGCTGGACCTCGGCCAGCTGATGATTCTCCATGGCAGTGTAAAAATCCGCATAGGTCGTCTCCGTATACTGGCTGTCGGACACCATATTATAGATCCAGCCAAACAGCAGTACCAGCGCCAGCGCAATGATCAGCGGCGTCCAGAAATTCTTCTTGGGATTGTTCCCACCGGGCTTTTTTTCGTTGGGCTCGTCCTTTTGTTCATAACTCATTCGATTCTATGCCTCCTCAGGGCTGTTCTTACAGGGTATCATATCACATTTTTGCACTGTACGCAACGAATGATTCCCGTCTTTGGGGTAAATTTTCTGTGAATATGCCCCATTCCCCGTCTATTTTGAAAAATAAGAGTTGTGGAATGGAAAAAAATCTGCTATAATACAGAATATTGTTTCAAATACTTATGAACTGTAACGGGAGATGAACCGATATGTATGATAGAAATGACCGCGGAAATCGCCGCGCGCAGCGAAGCGAAGCCCAGCAGCCCGCAGAGGAAACCGAGGGCCAGCTGGAAGGCCGCAATGCCATCACCGAAGCCCTGAAAAGCGGGCGGACCATTGACAAGCTTTTCATCGCCTCCGGCGATACGGACAAAAGTTTGCAGCGTCTGGCCGCCCAGGCCAAGGAGGCCGGTGCCGTCATTGTGCCTGTAGACCGCCGGAAGCTGGACGCCATGTCCTTCACCCGGTCCCACCAGGGTGTGATTGCTCTGGCTGCCGCCCACGAATACTATTCCATTGACGACATTCTGGAAGAAGCTGCCAGCCGCGGAGAAGCCCCGCTGATCGTCATCTGCGACGAGCTGTCCGACCCCCACAACTTAGGTGCCATTCTCCGTTCCGCCGAATGCGCCGGGGCCCACGGTGTGATTATTCCCAAGCGCCGCAGCGTCGGCCTGACCGCAACGGTCGCCAAAGCCTCTGCCGGTGCCATGGAGTACATGAAGGTGGCAAGAGTCAGCAACATCAACGCTGCCATGCAGGAATTGAAGGACAAGGGCGTGTGGATTTTCGGGACCGCAGCCGAGGGGGCCATCCCCATGTATAAGGCCGATCTGAAGGGCCCTGCGGCCATCGTCATCGGCAATGAAGGCGTGGGCATGAGCCAACTTGTCCGGAAGAACTGCGATGTCATCGTCTCCATTCCCATGGCCGGAAGGATCAGCTCTCTGAACGCCTCCGCCGCCGCTTCCATTCTATTATATGAGGCCGTGCGTCAGCGCCTCGGATGACCCATTTGGAGGACCCTATGGACAACGAAGAAAAACGCGACCAGGAAGAACTGGACGAGCTCCAGGATTTTGACCTGGACGCCATTCTGAACGAATTTCATACCGACCCTGAGGATGCCCCTCCGGAAGACGCCCCCGGGATTGCCCCGGAGACCGGGGACATTGAGGCTTTTGACCAGGAGCTGAGCCAGATCCTTCAGGATTTCGGCGAAGAGCCGGGCGAAGAGCAGCCCTCTTCCCTTTCCGAAACGAGGATTTTTTCCCCAGCCCCGTCAGACGCGGAAAAGGCAGCGGCAGCACCCGGCGCAGAGCAGACCATACGCATTGAGGAGTCTCTTGCAGCCGCAGCCGAGGAAGCTGCGGAACCGGAGACGGCTGCTCCCGCCCAGGAGCCCATTCCCTTCCGCAGCGATCTGCGGGAGCTAAAGCGGAAACTCATTGCCGGTCCGGAAAAACGGTATTACGAGCTTTCCGATCAGGGCGTATTCAGCCTGCAGATCGCCATTGTACTGAATCTGCTGGTAGTGGCCTTCTGCGCCGGGTCTGCCGTCATGTTCTCTATGGGCATGGTTCCGGACAACCGGCTGCGGTTTGTGATTTTTACGCAGGTGCTGGCAATGTTTATATCCGCTCTGCTTGGCTGCCATCAGCTTCTGGACGGCCTGGGCGAACTTCTCCACGGCCGCTTTACCATAAATACCTTCCTGAGCTTCACCCTGATTGCCTGCTGCGTGGATGCTTACTACTGCCTCCAGGAGCTGCGGGTGCCCTGCTGCTCCGGATTTGCCCTGCAAATGACCTTTGCACTGTTCGGCCGGTATCACCGCCGTTCCACGGAGACCCTGCAAATGGACACGCTGCGCAAAGCCACCCATCTGCGCAGCATTGTCAAAGAAAAGGACTATATCGACGGAAAGCCCGTCTTGCTGCGGGGGGAGGGCGATGTAGACGACTTCACAAATACCTATACCAAAGCTTCTGCACCCGAAACGATTCAGAGTATTTACTGCCTGCTGGCTATGGCCGCCTGTATTGGTCTGGCCGTTCTTGCAGGGATGCGCTATAACGAGAGCCTGGCCTTTCAGGTTTTGTCCATCTCGCTGTTTGCCGCCGTACCTGCCAGCTTCTTTGTTTCGCTGACCCGTCCCACCGCCATTCTGGAGAACCGGCTGCACATGGTCGGCTCCGTGCTCTGCGGCTGGCAGGGCGTTGTGGGGCTGCGGGGCAAGGCCTGCTTCCCGCTGAAGGACGAAGACCTGTTCCCCCTGGGCTCTACCAAGCTCAACGGCGTCAAGTTCTATGGGGACCGGGAGCCTGAGCAGATCCTCTCCTATGCCTCCTCCCTCATTGGTGCTTCCGGCGGCGGTCTGGTACCTCTGTTCCGGAACATGCTGAAAAATCGGGGCGGAAGCGAGTACCCTGTCACCGAATTTCGGGATTACGGTGTCGGCGGTGTCGGCGGCATCATCCGCGGGGAAGCCGTGCTGCTGGGGAGTCTGGATTTCCTGCAGAGTATGGACGTTGATATCCCCCAGGGCACGACCGTTGCCCAGGCCGTCTATATGGCCATCAACGGAAAGCTCAGCGCAGTTGTGGCCATTTCCTATGCCAAGATGCGCTCCACCTCCGCCGGTCTCACCTCCCTCAACGGCTCCCGGAAGCTCCAGCCCGTCATGCTGACCGATGACTTTATGCTGACCGCGGAATTCCTGCACAGCAAGTTCTCCGTCAACACCCGGCGGATGATCTTCCCGGACCGGGCAACCAAAGCGGCCCTGTCTCAGCGTCATCCGGACCCGGAGGACAAAGTTCTGGCTCTGGCTACAAGAGACGAGCTGGTCAGTCTGGTCTATCCCGTCACCGGCGCCAACGCGCTGAGGAAAGCCTGCGCCCTGGGTCTGATCGTTCACATTCTGGGGGGTATTGTGGGGCTTCTCATCATGTTCGCCCTGGCCTTCCAGGGCAGCGTAGAGATCCTGACCCCTGAAAAGGTTTTGCTCTATCAGCTCATTTGGATGGTTCCCGGCCTGCTGGTCACAGAGTGGGCAAGAACCGTATAAAAACGCAGACCATTTGAAAACCGCCGCCGCAGAAGGCGGAATGACCGTAAATGAAACGAATCCGACCGGTGTGATCATCGGTCGGATTTTTATGTCTATTCGTTTTTCATCCCGGCAAACCGCGCGTTACCAGCGTTTCATATTTCTTTCGAATTTGGTTGTATAGGCTTCCTTCAGTTCTTCTTCGCTGATTCCATAACAAAGAAGGACATCGTTGTAATACATCAGAACGTCTGCCATTTCTTCTACAAGATGCTTTCGCAAATCCTTGTTTTCCAGCGGTTCCACATCGCCGTTCTTCTTAACGATATCTACGACTTCGCCTATTTCCCCGACCATCCATAGCAATTTATGTTTCCCCGCCTCCGGACGAATTGCTTCCCATTTATCCTTATATTTTTCCTGCAATGTACGCTGCATGGCAAGCATTTCTTGAATGCTGAAGTCGCTCATAATTTTCTCCACAAATTCCGAATTATTTCCTACCTTCCCGAAATAACATTCTAGTTGATATCCGATTTGAGAAGCAGTTTATGCTTCCTCAACGGTCATTTTCGCCTGACGCTCACATTTGCGGAACACGACCACGAAGGCGATCATCTGGACGATGAAGGTCAGCACCCAGGACAGCGGGTAGGAAATATACAGGCACTGCTGGGTATGGTATGCAGGGATGCGGAAGATGGTGTAGATCCACAGAATCCGAATGCCGCAGATGCCCAGCACCGTAATGATCATGGACAGGAAGGAGGCCCCCAAGCCCCGCAGGATGCCGGTGACCACATCCTGCATGCCGAACAGGAAGTAAGGCAGCACCGTGATGACCATACGGGTCACACCAATGGCAATAGCCTCCTCAGAATCCGTAATGTACAGGCCCAGCAGCTGTCTGGAGAACAGATTCATACCCACGCCTGTGATGATGCCTGCGATCACTGCATAGAGGATGCACAGCCCAGAGATTTTCTTCACCCGGTCGAACTGACCGGCTGCACTGTTCTGGCCCACATAGTTCACTGCTGTCTGGTGGAAGGAATTCTCAATAACATAGGCAAACCCCTCCAGATTTGCAACGGCTGCGTTGCCGGAGACGGCTACGGCGCCGAAGGAGTTCACCGCAGACTGGATCACCACATTGGAGGCGGAGAACATAGAGCTCTGGATACCCGCGGGGATGCCGATGCGCAGCATCTTCAGCAGGGGCTCTTTATAAACATGGAGCTTTTTCAGGTGCAGCCGGACCATATCGGTTCGTCTGGTCATCACATAAACAATGGCCACAGCAGACAGGCCCTGGGCGATAATGGTTGCCCAGGCCACACCGTCTACGTTCATGCCACAGCCCTTGACGAACACGATGTTCAGGATCACGTTCAAAACACCTGCCACAGACAGAATGAGCAAGGGCGTCTGCGTGTCCCCTGCGGCACGGACCATGGATGCGCAAAAGGTATAGACCAGATTCAAGGTCATGCCCAGGAAATAGATCTGCATATACTTGGTGGCCAGAGGCAGCACATCCTCAGGCGTGGACATTGCCTCCAGGATGTCCGCAGCAAACGGAACACCTATGGCCGTCAGGAACAGGCCGCTGAGCACCGCCGTTGGCAGTGCGGTATGCACGGTGCGGAACACCGTCTCCTCTTCCCGGCTGCCGATGCCATGGGCCACGGCAACGCCCGCGCCAACGGAAAGGCCGAAAAACAGATTGATGATCAGGTTGATGATGGCGCCGGTGGAGCCAACCGCTGCCACGGCGATGCTGCCGCAGTATCTGCCCACAACGATCAGATCAGCGGCATTGAACAGCAGCTGCAGCACACTGGTCAGCATAATGGGAACGGCATAGGAGACGATCGGCAGAGCCAGGGGCCCATGCAGCATATCCCGTTGAATTCTACGCATCTTTACAGCTTCCTCCCAAAAAACAATAGTCCGTGGTATTATACATCCGGATATATCAAATGTCAAAGCCCCGCTCTTACGAAAAAAGAGCGCCCGGAGGCGCTCTTTTTATCAAAATTTCCCGGTCCTTCCGGAATGGCTTCCGGTGGAATGGCTGGTTGTAACGCTGCCGCCGCCACTGCCGGAGGAACGGTTCTCCGTTGGCCTCGGCTGCCTGGTGACGGTTCTGCGCAGGAAGTGGTCAGACTGGCGGGTCAGGCGCATGGACCCGGGAACCGTATAGTCGTCTGCCTGGCTCTTGACCCCTGCCGAACGCATAGGTGCAACCAGGCACACCGCTGCAACGCCCGCCGCGAAAAGCCCCGGCAGGAAGAACAGGATGGAAAAACCCTTGCTCTTTTGTGCATCGTTGCGGCTGGGCTGTCCCTGGGCAATGGGGGTTCCGTTTTCCGCCGCTTCCAGGTACTCCTGGCAGGCTGCTGCCATAATAACCTGACTGTCATATCCCGGCATATCCCATGGTTCCGGCGTTACAAAGCTGTCAACAGGGGCAGCTGCCTGGATTCCCTTGCAAAAGGCAATCACACCCTCTGGTGTTCCAAACTCTACTGCCTGAATAATATCGTGTCTGGACTCGCTGCCATCAGGAACTACGTGAAATCCCAGACGCTCGTAGATATTCGCTGCCAGAATTGCACCTTTTAATGCGCTGGCTGTGACTGTAGGAGCAAGAAACAGTCCGTGATAAAAATCTCTCAATACTCCCAGTGAAGCACCTACTTCCTTACCAAGTCCAGGTGAAGTCAGTCTGAATGCTGCATTCTCCACACATTCCTTCTTACCTGCAATATAACCGCCTATCGGAGCAAGTCCACCGCCCGGATTCTTGATCAGGGAACCCACTACCATATCTGCACCTACGTCTGACGGCTCTACACGCTCTACGAATTCACCATAGCAGTTATCTACCATGCAGATTACATCCGGCTTAATATCTTTTATGAAGGCAATCAGTTCGCCGATTCCTGCTACAGAAAGTGTTGGTCTTGTCTGATAGCCCTTAGAACGCTGGATTGTTACACTTTCTATCTCTTTAATACGCTGTGCGTCAGCCTCTGAAAAGTTCTTATAAATAGCGCGCA
>ENA-UESI01001368-UESI01001368.1-human-gut-metagenome-genome-assembly--contig:-NODE-1368-length-15679-cov-5.232150_pt1 | contig 15679 bp, 16 predicted proteins | sample MGYA00243005_ERZ508006 | MGnify/ENA primary metagenome ERZ508006 (study PRJEB26167, sample SAMN06115436) | human gut metagenome | host: Homo sapiens | place: China:Shandong | collected 2015-06-10... | reverse complement strand
CTTTTTGCAATTTCTGGATTGGCTACTCGGACTTCTGCAATCGCGTGAAAAACGGATGGTTATTCAGTAGACATTAGCTAACAACGACATTCCCCGCTGCATCGAGAATTGCAATCACATCGCCCTGCAAGTTCTTGACATACGCATAGGGAACATCATTGTAAACAACCACTGCCGGACGGTTCTGTGCATCGTAGAAGAAATGCAGTTCATCCGCACCGGAAGTCATATGCACAACATTCTTGCCGTGCAGCGTGTACTTCGTCGCTACGCCGTTGACCGTTTTCTGAATCCACAACCCGTTTTCATTATACACAAACTGGGCGTCGGTGTCAATGCTTCGCATCCGCGCAAGTTGCCGCCCTTTTTCCCACGTGTACTGCCACTTGCCATCGTTCAGCGGGTTGCAATGCTACGCAAGGACTCCTTAACAATGTTGCGTAGCCCAAGAGCACACCATAACTCTTACCATTCGCCATTCGGATCCCGTAATTGATACTCTTCCAGTGATTCAAAATGAGTATTAGGATTCAATACAGAGATGTTGCATCCTTCAGGAAATGCATTATACCCAACAAATTGAACTGAAAATGGAAGTTCTACATTTGCCAATGCTCCTCTATTCCAATAGAATGCGTATTCTCCAATGTACTGGGTTCCTTCGGAAATGACTACTGAATCAAGATAGCATTCAACAAAACAGTAGGCAGGAACTGAAAGTATTGATGCTGGAAGGACTATCGAATTGACGCCGCTACTGTAAAATGCCAACTTTTCCACATTCTTCATACTGTTCGGGAGAAGGACAGACTCAAGCCAGGGAAAGTCATAGAATACATAGCTGCTGATGCCTTCCAGTGTAAGCGGCAATATGATCTCGGTAGTCTCTTCGTCTATCCAGTTGTCAAGACATCGCGAGGCCAATTGCTTAACTGGCGGCAATGGAAAATCCCCACTTGACTTGCTTGTATACAGCAAAGTGTTCGTGCGATTATCAATCAAAAAACCATTTTCAGCTGTGAAATAAGGGTTCCCATTAGGAAATACGATTTCAGCTGTAACATGAATAAAGCTCCCCTCTGGGATCGTCTCCAATGTTGACGGCAGCGAAATGACCGTGGCTTGGTTGCAACACTGAAAAGCTCCTTTTTCCAGAAAAGTAATTCCTTCCGGGAGAATCAACTGAAACTGCGTAGAAGGTCCTTCGTTGCAGGTATCAAAAGCGTCAAATCCTATTCCAACAACCGGAATCCCACCAAGAGTAGGTGGCACATATAGTGTGGCATCAAGGACATCCGGTAATTGATTATTCCAGTCGATAATAACGGCACCTTCACTAGTAATGATATAGGACATATTGCCTTCCGACTGGATAGCAGATTCCCCCATGCACAACACAGGAAAAGATAGAACAATCAGCAATAACAGTAGCATACGTTTCAAAATTACACCCCCAATAGTGTTTTACATTGCCTGTCAAAAATATCATAGACATGTGTTAATGGATCATATGCCACAATGAGCGAATCCCCAATTAGAATCTCATCATAATGGGCGGCAATTGCAAAGCTTTACTTGTATCAATTATTCCTACCAATTTTTGCTCATTGTCATTCCTTTCAATAAAGACCCAATAGACATTGCCGTCGTAAGATACTTCATCGTAAATAGGTGGAATGATCCATTCGCCAAGGTCATTCTGTACTCCTTCTTTGCCAGAGGAGTCTTGGCAAATCGTATAATATGTAATACTGCTGGGAATTTGCACTTCGATAGGCATCGACTCTGTTTTTTGCGTTGTTGCTTTTTTGGTATCTGGATCATATCGAATCACTGAAAATATACACTGTTCCCGGAAGGTTTCTATATTGGGCTCGTCTTCGTTGTCAAGCACAACAATATAGTCCATTTCCCTCTCATTGTTAGAAGTTCCATAATAATTTGTACTTATTGAGTGATTAGATAGAGCGAGAAAGTCATATTCAACAAAATAAACAATTTCAGAATATTCTTTTAATTGCGTATAATATGGATCATAAATATCAAAATACAGAAACGCCGGACGGATAATCGCATTTTCTTCTGAAACAGATATTTTAAAATGCAATATTGTTTGAAAGCCATCACTAACCGCTTCCTGTAAGCAAATCGTTGTTTCACCAATTGTTGTCATCCATTCCAACGTTTGAACAGTTGATTCTGCTCGTTCCACCAATTCATCATAAAGCAACTGTTTTTTCAGAATGTCATGAATACTGTAGTAAGACCCAAATCGCTGCTGATACAGATTAAAGCCATCGTGTACTTCCGTCGCAATTGCAGGCACACAATTCAGCACAGAGCTCAAGCAACATAGTAACACAAGGATTCTGCGAATAAATTTCATGAAATCTCCTCCTTTGATGCGACGCACATCTCGCCAGTCAGTAAGAAATTCGTTCTATGAACTTGTAGCAATGATTAGGGACCTTCATTGGGAATCAGAGCTTCTTTGGTTTTTTCTCCAACCATTCCATCGACATCTAAATTTGCATTCCTTTGAAAAGCTTTTACAGCTGCTATCGTTGCTTTATCATACAATCCATTTTCTTCGCCGAAATATACCATCGCTTCTTTAAGCGCATATTGTAGATTTCTGACATATTGTGAAGGTACTGAATGATATGTAGAAATGACCTTCTTCCCAAACAAATACTCCTCTACTCTTGCTGTTGCGGTTACGTTGAATGCCAATGGAGAGCCTTTTACAACATAATCGTCACGTACAAATACGAATCCTCCTTCTATGTATTGTGCTACATAGAATTCATGATCACCCGTTTTCGTATTATGTTTATAGATATTAACACCAGTTGTTTTCGATTCATTTCCCGCTTTTAGGGAAGTAGCATATCCAACATCATTAATAGGTGTAATGTAATAGTAGCCACCCTCGTGTAGCTCAATGCTTGAATTCACCACACAATCTCTACATTCTGGTACTGAGGAAGCTGCATCGCAGTCAGTATAAAGCGCCATGCAAAACGATACAGATACTTTGGAGAAGCTTCCAGGAATAAATCCTGTCGGATCTTCATAATTGATCGCATCATTGTTGCAATACGAATATAGGTTCCCGTTTAGCAACGCATCTTCATTCAAGAATCTTCCAACTACTGCATTATAGTACCGACTCCGCAGATAGTACAGTCCCGTCTCCTCGTCAAACACATACCCGCGATACCTAAACGGCTGCACCCTGCCCAGCGTTTCCGCCAGTTCACCGCTGCACCACAGCGGCGCACCCCACGCATCGTAGCCGTAGCTGACGACGGTATTGCCACTTTCATCCAGAATCGCAACAATGTCGCTGGGCAAGAATAGTGTTCGCTATATGAAGAGGTTTTCCCTGCTTTTGCAAGAAATTTTCCTGCAAGCCTTTCCAGACTGCCTGAATTTCAGTTTCTGAAACGCGAAAATGAAGAAAATTTTCGGACATAGGAAAAGCGGCACACAGCCAAGTGGGTGTCAGTTGCGTGCCGCCAAGGTGTCATCAATTTTCAGATGACATTTACAATTCTGCTGATAAAAAGTTCCAATCTTGTTGTTGCGAATCACCATCCATTGGAAGCTATATTGTAAAGCATAAGCTCCATACGGTTATTACTTTCTGACATAACACGCTCCTGTCGCGTCAATATTACGCAGGAATAATTTCATTTCGTCAAAAACATTTTTTCATATCTCACTTCTTTTTTATTTTGTGCTACAATCTGCGCAAAGTATTCCTCTCGGTGAAAATCCGGTGATCTAAATGGTGTTATCCATTCATCATACAATTGTATCATTCTGGGGGCGTTTTCTTGCGCATCCCCAATTTTCAACCGCTTTTCTTCTTCGTATTTGCTGATTTGTACGTCGATATCTTTTCTATTCCACGGCTTTGTACTCGTGGAAGCTATCCGCAGCTTTGCAATCCTCTCATCCATTTCGGCAAGCATCTGCGGAAGCGCATCAATTCGCTCGGTTCGAATTTTCTGCTTTGCTGCTTCAATCCAACTAACTGCAAATGCAATATCTCCCACATACGCTGCAGAATAGGCAATCAGTTCATCTGCTTGAGATTGAGGTTTTATAAAATGTCGTTCAAGAGCCGTCGTATTGCACAGATAATTTAACAGCTTTTGTGGTGAACAAAGCGATTCCACAAAAGCAAGGTTACCGCTTTTCAAGCAGCGAATTGCACTTTCCGCCCATGCTTCTGCCTGCGTTTCACTTGCACTTTCTAATAGAAAGGGCAATTCTTCCAGTCTCCTGCCGTTCAATATCCAAAGAGAATTAGGCATATAGAGCGGCGAAACACCTATTTCCACCTGCGTGATTCCTCTGCTTTTCTCGAAATAGCAGTATGATAGAATCTCGTCACCGTTTTTATAAAACCTCGTTGCTGTTCTCTTTGCATAACCGCATTGCTCCACCAAATACTTTCCTACTTGTTTCCGCGCCTCATTTGCGTAGGAAATCGTTTCCGACATTTAGATTCCTCCTCTCGAAATCATGGAACTTTCTCAATCGTTATCTTTGTCGGTAGGTTTTGTAAAATTTGATTGATCCTTGTTTGCGTAAGCGGTGCATTACCAAACTTAAAATCGATAGCATATGTTGGACGACCAAATCCATCAACAATGGCAACATCAAGTCGCATGCTTCCATGTGTACCATAATCTACTTGTTTTGTATTTTTGAAACTATAAACGAGCAAATTCCAAAAGGGAACCAAAAGGATAGAGACATTTCCTCTCTATGGTGGCAGAATGAAGATAGCAACACCACTCAACGTCCACCACGAAAGGAGACGTCTCATGAGTACATTGTAAAGCAATCGGAAGAAATTTGCAAGAGCCTGAACCAGCTGCGGTTCAGAAAAATTCTGTCCGATGTATACATGGAACACATAATGGCAATCATCCATTCGGTTTTCATGCCCGGCTATCATGGGAAAATAGCCAATACGAAGTATTTCAGCGAAAAGCACAGAACTTCCGTCGCCCATTTTCTGAATGACGGGAAGTGGGATAGCCTCGAAGTCGAGCGGTCATTCAGAAAGCAGGTTGTTGATACGGTTTACCACGAATCCCGCAAAAGCGGACAGCCCGTTTTCTGCATCGTGGACGATACGATTGCCTCGCATACAGCGCCTTCGTCACAGGCGCTGCACCCCATTGAAGCGGCGTATTACCACATGTCGCACTTGAAAAAGTGCCACGATTACGGGCATCAGGCGGTTGGCGTGATGCTGTCCTGCAATGGACTTTCTTTGAACTACGCGATGGTGCTGTATGACAAGTCGCGTTCCAAGATTGAGATTGTCCGGCGCATTGCGCAAGAGCTGCCTGTGCCGCCGAATGCTGCGTATTTTCTCTGCGACAGCTGGTACACGTCGAATGGACTGATGTCTGCTTTTGCGCAGAAAGGTTTCCAGACCATTGGCGCATTGCGCACCAACCGCATCATCTACCCCAACCAAATCCGACAGCAGGCAAAAGCATTTGCCCCTGCCATCCGCAAAGATGATCCGAATGTCAGCCTCGTGACCGTTGGCAATCGGCGCTTCTATGCGTATCGGTATGAGGGCAAAGTGAGCGACTGCGCAAAAGCGGTTGTTTTGCTGTGCTATTCGGAAAAGTCCTTGGGGAATCCCGATGCACTGCGAGTGTTTATCTCGACGCAGACGAATCTTTCCACGCAGGAAATCCTCGAAATGTATGCAAAGCGCTGGAGCATTGAGGTGTTTTTCAGAAACTGCAAGCAGAAACTCGCCTTTGATAAATGCCAGCTTCGGAAGCAGCGAAGCATCGAAAGAATGTGGCTGCTTCTTTCGCTTGTGCATTTCCTTTGCTGCACGCTTCCGGATTATAGGGGCGCTTTTGAAAAAGGCTTTGCCTATTTTCGAGAGTGTCTGTTGCAGGCGTAGGGTGAGCTTCAGCGCTATGCTCAAAGAAAAGTTTGGATGTTTTTTGAAATTTGCTCATTCATAGTTGTAAAATAAAATAACGCAAAAGAAAGACTCTTCGAGTCAAACCTGGTAGAATGGTAGCGACCAAACCAACACTCGCCAGGAGGGACAAGATGAGCCAGAAGAATTATAGCACAAAGACAGGCGAAAAGAAGCACCTGGAAGAAAAAGGTTCTTCACGAAAAGTGATGGAGTGAAGAATGAAGCGAGAAGAACCTGACGAGCGCAAAGAAGAAAGCCTCATCACGATAGCCAATCCATACTTGAGTTGCTCAGACAAAAGTAAGGGGGAACAGGTCATGCTCCATTTAGATTGTATCGGAATTGAAGTCAAAAGTCAAAGATACGAAGGGAGAGGAGTCCAAGTATCGCCGGATGAGCAGGAAGCGGTGCTCATCATGGAAAAGCGGACAGGAAAAAGGTTCTTCACGTTTTATAGTGGAAAGAGAAGCTCGGAATAGCAACGATGGTCAAGCCATCGTTGAGAGAGGGCGGGCAACGAAGAAGTCGTTGTGCGGCATTGTGTGCTTCCTTCTCTGCCAACCTTTCAGCCAGCGGCTGATTTCCTTATAGACATTCCACTACTTTCCGTGATGAACCAAAAAGAAAGAACCCCGCCGAGCGTATATCGACGAGGTTTGGGGGAATTTGAAGCTATGAGATGAGTGTACGAATCCGCATCCTTTACAGGGGTCAGATGGCCCAGATGGGAACAATGAAGTTCTCACTGTCGATGGCCGTCAGCTCGTTCTTCATGCAGAGGATGGCGCCCTTTCCGCGGGGAACGGAGCCTTTGTCCAGCAGCTTGAACGGACGGGTCAGCTGCGTTCCGGGATTCGAGGTCTTTTTGATCTCCATCGGGTGAAGCTGACCGTCGGTCTCGAGAACGATATCGATTTCCTTGGCGTCATTGTCCCTGTAGTAATACAGATGCGGTTCTTCGCCTGCGTTGAAATAGGTCTTGACAATCTCAGCCACCGTGAAGTTTTCAAGGATCGCGCCGTTGATGGCACCTGCCTCCAGCGTTTCGGGACTCGACCACTTCGTCAGATATGCGACAAGGCCTGTATCATAGAAATACAGCTTGGGCTTGCTCACAGTGCGCTTCAGAAGATTGTTGGAGTACGGGTGCAGATAGAAAATGATGTCCGATTTTTCCAGAAGTCCGAGCCACTCCTGTACCTTCTCAGACCGCATGCCGTCCATGTCATTGCCAATATCGGCATAGTTCACCATCTGCCCTGTACGGCAGGCAACGGCTGTGATGAACCGCAGGAACTCCACTGCCTCGATGGTGCCGTCCAGTTCGCGAATATCACGCTGAATGTAGGTCTGCAGATAGCTGGAGTAAAACAGGTTGCGGTTGGTGATGCGTCCGCTGACGATCGCCGGCATGGAGCCCTTGAAGATTCTTTCAAACATCTCAGGCGTGTCCGCGGCATTCCTGCAGGAGACATTTCTCTGAAGTTCGTTCAGATCGAGCGTAAAGGGCTTGTTTTCATCCTGCCCATATATTTCGCCCTGGGACATGGTGGACATGTGCAGGATGCAGGCCCTTCCTGCCAGGGATTCTCCCGCCAGCTTCATGAGCTTGAATGCCTGTGAGCCGGTCAGCCAGAAATCACCGTATCGCTGATCACGGTCAGCATGGATCTTGATATAGGGAAACAGCTGCGGCGCGTATTGTACCTCATCGATGAGGATGGGCGGCTTATGCATCTGAAAAAACATCTCGGGATCGCTCTGCGCAAGCGCACGCTCGTTCAAATCGTCGAGCGTCACATAAGTGCGATTCGTCCCTTCCATCAGTTTCTGAAGCATGGTCGTCTTGCCAACCTGCCGCGGGCCGGTCACGATGATCGCCTGATACTCATGGCAGGCTTCCATGATGACCTTCTCCAAAGACCGCTTCATATACCCCATATCGTCACATCCTTTCGGGCGTTTTACACTCTATTTGTATTATAGCCGATTTTTACCCAAAGTCAACGCCTGTTCGGTTATTTTCCGGGAATTCTGTAAAATAGCCGATACTTCAACGACCATTCCTCAGCAGAAGCGAGGCAATGAACCTAGGATCAGCAGCTTTTGCTTCTATTCATCGTTTGTTTCTACCTGACCGGAAGGAATCTGAGAAACGCAGAACTCAAGAGCTTGAAAGGTAATCTTATAGTGAGGCTTCGGGGGAATATACTCGACGTTCATGATATTCATCCTCCTTGCTTGGTCATCCAAGTCTGCGATAACGGGTATTTTTGCCATTTCCTTCTCGTTTAATCTCCCCGGTATCAACCATTTTACGCAGTGCTCCCTCGATGGCGCTGACACTTAACGAAGGACAGAGTTCGCGAATGTCCTGCTTGCTAAACCTGCCAAGCTTGTTCATGGAGGCCTGCCTGACTATTTCAATGGCTGGCTGCTTCTTTTCTACGAGGGCAAAACGATCTTCAAAATCCCTGTAGGCAGAAAGAATCGTACCCAGAAGATACTTGATAAAAGGAACCTTGTCTTCCGTCTCTTCGTGCCAGCCGATTTGAGCCTTACCAAGAGCATCATAGTACAAATCCTTGTTCCTCGCTATCTTTGCTTCAAGCGATATATACTTCCCCACATAGAAACCGCTTCTATATAACAGAAGTGTTGTAAGAAGACGGCTCATTCTACCATTGCCATCATTAAAGGGATGAATGCACAGAAAATCGTGGATGAAGATTGGTATGGCAATCAGCGGTTCGATTTCCATATTACCAATCACACGGTTGTATTCTTCACAGATTCGATCAAGAGCATCCGCTGTTTCGAATGGTGCCAGAGGTGTGAACAGTGTCTCAACATGTCCATCAGGATACGTGGCGCTGATATAATTCTGAACACTCTTTGTACGGCCTGCCAGTGGGTTGTTCATATGGTTGTACATCACCTTGTGTAGCTGCAAGATATAGTTCTTTGTAATGGGAATCGCATCGAAGTTCTCGTGAATGATGTTCAGCGCATCACGGTACCCGGCAATCTCTTGCTCATTGCGGTTCTTTGGCGTGGTTTTTTCTGTGACGAGCTGCCGAATACGGGTACTGGTTGTGACAATTCCCTCAATAGCGTTGGATGCTTCTGTACTCTGAATCTTTGCAATCTCTACCAGCTTTTCAAGTTCTTCCGGCTTTTGCCTGAGGGAAAGCTCTTGCTTTCCTGCTTCTTTATAGATTGCAGCAATCAGGCCGAGTATCTCAGAGTCCCATTTCTGCTCTTTGATTGTTGAGTAATGAAACTGGCGCATTCACTTTCCTCCTCTCGATTCCCTTATATTATAATCAAATGTAAGGGAATCGTCAATGGCGTAAGTGGAAAATCCATTATAATATGTCCAGAATAAGAGAAAGGAAATCACAAAACCATCTTTTGAACCGTCCGCATAGACATCCGATTCGCCAGGAGCATCTGAACCCAGCCGGCTGCACGTCGGGTGATACATGTTCCAGGGTATGCAAAGGAAACCTTATTTTTGAAAGTCATTCCGCATTTCGGGCACTGGTACTGGTGGTATCCAGCTCACGGTTTCCAGAGAACAGCTTCCCCTCCGATGAACAGGAAAAGAATACGCGTATGTTCTCCTACCGTCAATAGCCAATGATCGGCCTATGAAAGAATGCGTGACACTCCTGCAATTTCATTAATATCATGCCGCGCTGTTCCTCTTGCATTTTCCCAGTTTTTTGCTATGATAAAGAAAAGAAGCTTTCTGTTCAGGAGGTGTTTCCAATGACGAATCGTCCCGCTGAACCAAGCAGAACTGCCCGCCTGCCAATTGTCCGCTCCGCCATGTTCGGCCACGCGATTGCCGACGCGATGGGCGTGCCCGTCGAGTTTTCGACTCGAAGCCAGCGCCGGTGCGATCCTGTCACCGGGTACCGCGGGTATGGCGCACACGATGTTCCGGCTGGAACCTGGTCGGACGATACCAGTATGGCGCTGGCGACGATCGACAGTCTGGCGCATGGCCTTGATACCACGGACATGATGGAGCGCTTTTGCGACTGGAAGCTCCACGCCGCCTACACGGCGACGGGCGTGGTGTTCGACATGGGCATCACCACGAGCAAGGCGCTGTCGCAGTTCAAGAATGGTGTGCCCGCGCTTTCCTGCGGCCTGGACGGCGAGTTTGACAACGGTAACGGCTCGCTGATGCGGATCATTCCAGCAGTGCTATTCTGCAAATTTGCTGCTGCCGATCTGTCCCCGGATGAGCAACTGGCGATCATTCACGACGTTTCCTCGCTGACGCACCGCCATCCCCGGTCGCAGATGGGCTGCGGCATCTATGCGCTGATTTTGATGGAGCTGTGCGACGGCAGGGGCATCTCGGGCATTCAGGCGGGCATCGACAGGGCGAAGCAGTATTACGAAGCAACCCCGGCGTTTTCCAAGGAACTGGGCAGCTATGCGCGGATTCTGAACTGCACCTCCATCATGGATTTTGCCCGAACGCCGGAGAATGAAATCAGGAGCGGCGGCTATGTGGTGGATACGCTGGAAGCCGCGCTGTGGTGCGTGCTGAATACGGACAATTACCGCGACTGTGTGCTGAAGGCTGTCAATTTGGGCGACGACACCGACACCGTTGCGGCGGTAGCAGGCGGTCTGGCAGGCTGTCTGTACGGAATGGAGGGGATTCCATGCGACTGGCTCGCCGGTCTGCGGAAGGCAGAGGACATCGAAGCGCTGTGCAGGGCATTTGTGGATTCGCTGAATACCGTGCATGAACTGCCGGATGAATGGCTGAAAGATACAAAAATGCTCGGCATGGCGGAGGAACTGGACAGTATGGAGCCTCTGCCCGAGGAGTATGTGAGCTTCATGCTGGACTTTCCCATTACAGCGAAGGACATGGAAAGGTTCCGCAGCGGTCATGCAAACGCAGACGCAGGCTTCCAGTGGCGGGTCGGTTCGGGGGGAAAGCTGTGCATTTTTCGTGGGCTTCGCTGCGTTTATAGCCTGCAAATTCGTCCCGAAACAGATCGTCATCGCGTGTTCTTCTATATCCATGATGGGATCGACAGCCTCGAAGATACGTTCAAGAACATGCCTCCGCGCGAGACGCTGGTTCAGCTTCTGATCCAATGGATGGGGCACGAGGCCGTTCTGAAAGCCGTCGATCTGCACTGCCATATCGTTCCGGGCGTCGATGACGGCGCACGGGACATGACGATGGCGCTGCAGATGCTACAAATGGAAGCCGCTCAGGGCGTCCGGCACATCGCCTGCACGTCGCACAGCTTTGACGGACGTCACGATGGATACCGGCATCGCCTGAAACTGCTTCAACAGGAATAGGCAAAGCAGGAGCGCGGACTCTCTCTGTATCCCGGATGCGAAATTTACTGCCCGCAAGAAACGCCCCAATCGGTTCTGCGTAAGGTGCAAAGCAAGGAATACGCACTGCTTGGCAACTCCGGCTACATGCTGCTGGAGTTTGATCCAGGCAGCAGAAGCCGATATATGCTGGATTTCGTCCGGAGTATTCTGGACATGACCGCCGCATCGGATGCCAAGGCAAAGCACGTTGTTCTCGCGCATGTGGAACGATACAGTAACCTTGCAAATGACGACGAGGCACTGAACACACTGCTTGCGTGGGGCTGCCGCATCCAGATCAACGCGTACAGCCTCGCGGAGGAACAAAAGCCTTCCACGAAAGCCTTTGCGCGCAGGTTGCTTGATGAGAGGAAGGTATCCTTTCTTGGCTCAGATGCACACCGCACGGATCATCGTCCGCCGTGTGTGAAAAACGGCATCCGGTATGTCTACGACCACTGCGACGTCGATTATGCCAACGCGGTCTGCTACGAAAATGCGAAGCTACTGCTCACCGGCGCACTGGGATAAGAAAGGAGCATTCGTCATGGCAAGGCTCAAGGGGTTTGACTACAAGAAGGCCGAAGCCGATCTGGACGGCGTCGGCGCGTATCACCCGGACGAAATCCACTCCTACCATTCCGAGAAAGCCGTTCGCAGCTACATGAAGGAGCACGGACTGAATCCTGACAAATACTACAAGCCGGATGGAAAGTGCTCTCCGTCTGGCTCAAAGGAAAGCGACAATGGCGGCTGCTATCTGACCACCGCGTGCGTTGCGGCGCGTGGATTGCCGGATACATGCACCGAGCTTCAAACGCTGCGTGCCTTCCGCGACGGCGTTCTGGCTCGTCAGCCCGGCGGACAGCAGGAGAGGAGGCGTATCGACTGTATAAGGCGTATTCGATTCGATTGGGGAAAAGTATCTGCGGCTTGGTTGACTGACCGTTTGATGAGGTGAATACAATAAGTAACGGGCAAGCATGCAAAAGGTTCTCCACTATTTTTCGTGAAGAACCAAAGAAGCTGGACGAGGAGCTGATAGCCCAGGGTAAAGACGTGTCCGACCTGAATCGGCGTTTCACGCTATGAAGAACGAAAAAAAGTCAGCGTTACTACAAGGCGTGGGGGAAGCTTCCAGAGCAGAAGCGACCTGGCGTTGAAGGCAGTATGAGTTTGAACTGAGCAAGTACCGTGAGGTGGAGGAATCCTTGCAGCGCTGGCAGGATGACGGCGAACACATCGATGACAAAGGCTGCCAGAAGGCATGGAAGTATCTGAACACGAAGCGCATGGTGCCGGATATCAATCAGAGAGAAATGAAGGAGGACGTGTGCAGGCTGGAGGTGGTGAAGCGGGAGTTTATAAAGGAGCCATCCACATGCGTGATCAAATATTATGAAAGCAAATGGATCCATGACCAATATTCTACTATCATTTGCCATTGCCTCATCCTTTTTCCACAATCGGAATACACACGTTCAGATGGAACAGGTTATCCTCTGTCTGGTATCGCATCAGTCCGTCATATTTTTGTGCAACAAAGTCAATGGATCGCATGCCGTAGCCATGCTTCAGATAATCATCCTTTGTGGTTTGCGGCAGTCCTGAACCGGCAGGACTGCCCGGCACGAAATAGTTCGTCAGTTGGATCACGGCGACGCCGTTTTCTTCCCGTATGTTCAGGGAAATCAGACGCATAGCCTCATCTGTCAGTTGGCTGACAGCCTCAATGGCGTTGTCGATGGCGTTGTTCATCATTGAAAACACATCGGATGCCTCCATAAAGGATAGACACCGGGCATCAGCCATGCAGGAGAGCGTAATATGTCGCTGCTCCATGATCGCCTGCTTCTTGTAGAGAACCATGTTCAGAATGTCGTTGCCGGTCTTCAGGTGACTGTCGTAAATCCGAATGGCGCTGCGCAGCTTTTTCATCTCGTTTTCTGTCAGACGATCGGCATATTGGTCCAGCATATGGCGCATATCGTGACACTTGATGTTGATCATTTCCATATCGTCGCGTATGGCATCAAACTGTTTGCGCTCATTTTGAAGCAGGCGCTGAGTGATCTCCAGCTCCTTGTTGACATGGCCATGGGCAAGCAACACAGTGCGGAAGATGAGCACCAGAAGTGACCAGATCAGTGCCAGAGCACGCACTACTGAGGCCATCTCCGGGTTGTTTGCTTCCAGCGGGCGACTGTAGTTTTGCAGTACTGTTGTTATCGCCATGACGGAGATGGAAAACAACACAACAATGCGGGAATAGTGTTCATTCTGAACAACGCCTTTCTTTCCGCGGAAGACAATACCCAACGTGATAATCAATATCAGGTGCAGCAACAGATAAACCAGCCAAGCAATTTCCGGACTGTAGGACTGCCAGCCCATAAGCGAAATGCTGCGGTAGGGATCGACTCCCTGCACCAGATAGAATAACTCTGCAAGCCGACCGGTTATGGCCTGCACGGCTGTGCCAGCGCAAAGACACATGCTCCAGTCAGCCAGAGAAATGTTCCAGCACATGATGATCCATTGCGCTGTGCCGGTATAGACCAGTGCGGTGATGAGCAAATGCATCCAGAAACCGTTGAAGATCATTTGAAGTGGCGCAGTGGCAGCGGCCAATAGAGTGTATCCTACGAAGCCAAGGCCAAGGCGCATAAGAAACTTCTTTTTCCTGGGGAAGATAAATGCGAACATCAATGCACAGAGGGCAAATTCCCATGCGTTGGTGGTTCTGACAAACAAGGCATATTCAATACTCATCTTATGCGCTCCTCCGTATAGCTTAAAAATGATTGCATAAATTCCTTTTTCCTTGGCTGGCTGATCTGCAGATCAACGCCTTCCAGGGAGACTGTGTAGCCTTTCACGCGACGTACATAACGCAGATTGACCAGATAGCAGCTGTTGCAACGGGCAAAGTGATGGGAGGCATATTGCTTTTCAGCATCGTTCATGCGTGCGTAAACAGAGTAGGTTTTGTTGCCAAGCGTGTGATAGATCAAATGATGGCCTTCGGATTCAATATAAAGGATATCCTTCAGTACGAGCTTAACCTTACCGTTGGCATCGGAAATGATAGTCTCCGGTTCATCTGTGTCCATCCGCATCTGATGCTCCACGCGAGACATCTTCATCATAAAATCCGGATAGGAAAGCGGCTTGAGCACATAATCGAATGCACGGACTTCATATCCCTGGATCGCATATTGGGCCAGGGAGGTCACGAAGATCAGCAGCACATTGGCATCCAAGGCACGCAGCTTTCGTGCGACCTCCATGCCGTTCATGTGTGGCATCTGAATGTCCATAAAGACGACCTGGTATTCTGCCCGGTAGGGATCGAGGAACAATATGGGGTTGGTAAACACGCTCACACTTCCCGTAATCCCTTTGTCCGCGCACCAGCGGGTAAAGTAGGATTCCAGCAGCTGAGCATAAACAGGTTCGTCTTCAACGATTGCAGCACGCAGCATACCCTGAGCCCTCCTGTTTTTACGTTACCTATATTATAATCCTTTGCTTGCCTGCACGTCAATCGACGGCATCTTTAGTTCATGACGTTTTTTTTTAGTTTGTGTCAATTCTATTGAAGCAAAGGGGGCCTCCGATTATGATATGCATAACAACACCGCTCAAGCGGTCAATAAAAAGGAGGATTCCCCATGAAAAAGCTGCTTGCTGTCCTGCTTGCCCTGGTTCTCTGCCTGTCTGTGAGTGCTGTCTCCCTGGCTGAGGCTGCCATGACCGGCCGCTACATCTCTACCCAGAATATTGCCTTCGTGTCTGCCTATCCTCAGTACACCTTCAAGATGGCCACCTTCGGTATTCAGACCCTGGAGCTGTATGACGACGGTACCTATCGTCTGATTGACACCGAGAATTCCTTCTCCGGCGGCCTGATCTTCGCTGATGACGGCACCTATGAGGCGATTCCGCGTGGCGGCGATGTGTATGTGTACACCGGCACCTATGAGGCGATCTCTGATTCCGGCCTGCTGATGGTCACCCTGTCTGCTCCCACCGGCCTGGAAGTGACTTCCTCCAACAGCATCGAAACCAAGAGCGCTACTGCTGAAGGCACCGATCTGGAGACCCTGCTGGCCAAGTTTGGTTTTGCTGACACCGATATCATGATCGACGAAGCTACCGGCGTGTTCGACTTCATCGTGACCGGTCCCCAGGAGTAATCAAACAGCGCGGGTGGAGGTTTTCCAAAGCCTCCACCCGCTTTTTCGACAGAAAAGGAGATATTGTAAGGCATGGATTCATACAAATAGATAAATTCTTCCATCTGACGTTGAGGAATTACCGCCGCACGGTGTG
>ENA-UESI01001350-UESI01001350.1-human-gut-metagenome-genome-assembly--contig:-NODE-1350-length-15870-cov-5.694991_pt1 | contig 15870 bp, 19 predicted proteins | sample MGYA00243005_ERZ508006 | MGnify/ENA primary metagenome ERZ508006 (study PRJEB26167, sample SAMN06115436) | human gut metagenome | host: Homo sapiens | place: China:Shandong | collected 2015-06-10... | reverse complement strand
AACGGCTCTGGAGAATTTATATCCCCGTCGCTTGACCGGGAAAAAGCATAACCGGGAGAAATCCGTCAAGGGTGCCTCTGGCACCGCCTGCGGCGGCGCTGCCCTTGACTGATTTTCCCGGCTATGCTACGGAATAACTGGCGACGGGGAATAATTTATATCTCCAGAGCTTCGGGGCGCGGGGCAGAGCCCCGCAATCCTCGGGCCATGCTGACCCGAAGTTTGGGCTTACTTTTCCTGTTCGGTTTTCTTCTCCGGCTTTTCATGTTCCTTCTGCTGACCCTTCCAGTCGTCCAGCAGCTTGATGATCTGGTCCTTCATTTCCCTCGGCGTAGTTTCCTTGCCGAAATACTTGCTCAGTTCCGCACCTGTCAAAATCACTTTGTCTACCTCCTTTTTGTCCTCCATCATAATGCCGTCGATCACATCCCCGTTGAGCAGCTTCTTTTCGTCCAGCTCACGCATACGCTTTGCCTGCGCCTGTGAAGGCGAGGACTGCTGGCTGTCAATGGCGACGGCGATATAGTTCTGGTTCTTCTTGCCGATATAGGAAAGCTCCACCGCCGTAGTAAAGCCCAGCTTTTTTTCATCCATCAGCTTCATCAGGTCGGGAACCAGCTCATTGAGCCGGATATACCGCTGCACCTGCTTGACCGCCATCTTATTGCGCTCGGCTACAATTTCGTTGGAGCGTTTTCCTGCGTCCTTCGGGTCAATCTGGCCCGAAGTGCGGGAGCCCTGGTGCTTGATGGCCTCAAGCTGCATTTTCAAGGCTTTGGCCCGCTCACTGGGGAGGATTTCTTCACGCTGGTTGAGATTGTCCTCGACCATCTGCGTGATGGCTTCATCGTCCGTCAGATTGCGAACAATACAGGGCATATCCGCATATCCGGCAAGCTCGCTGGCCTTCTGGCGGCGGTGGCCGGACACGATCTCATAGCCGCCATCCTCACGGGGACGGACGATAGCGGGCTGGGTCACGCCCTTGTCCTTGACGCTGGACACCATAGCCCGCATTTCTTCATCATCCCGAACCTCAAAGGGATGGTTCTTGAAGGCGTGAAGCTCGTTCAGCTTGATATAGACGATCTGTTCCTTGCCCCGGCGTGGTGCATCCTTCGGTTTTTCGGGTTCCTTCGGAGCGGGAGCGGCCTGTACCGTTGGCGCCGTTTTTTTCTCCGGTTCCTTTTTGACCGCATTTTCCGGTTTCTGTGCGGGAGCTTCGGGCTTCGGGGTTGCGGCCTTGTCCTTATCTGCTTTCGGGGGACGGCCCCGGCGCTTCGGCTGTTCCGGCTCTTTGGGTTTTTCCTCCGCTTTCTTCGGAGCCTCCGGCTGCTTTTCCGGTTTTTCCGTTTTTGCCGGGGCAGGCTTTTCCCCGCTGGGAGCTGCCGCCCGTTCCTCGACCTTCTTTTCCTTCATAATTTCAGCGAAGTTATAGACGGAAACCTGCGGGTTCTTTACCTCCGGTTCCGTCTTTTTTTCCGGCTCCGGAGAAACGGAAACCTTCTCCGGCTCTTTTGGGGGAGCGGGAGGCGTTTCCTTGCCCGGCCCGCTATCCGTTACCGGCTGTTCCGGCGTTTTTGTGGTTTTATCATCTGCCATAAGCATTTACCTCCTGTTTTTTGGCATGAAAAAAGAGGCTCAACTTTTCAGTCAAGCCCCCGTGGGAAGTTCCTCCTTTCTCCGCCATGATACAAAAATACCGCCCGTAGTCTCGTTTGGGCGGTACTTTGTGTAAGATTGGCAGTCCATTATTAAGTTTTTTATTATGTTCCCTTTGTACACCGTTGCAATAAGTTTTGTAAACATTTCCAACGTACCCATTGTCAGGACCACAATTTTCAACATTACGATTTCGGGAAAAATAAATATCACCGCTGAAAGCAGGGAAAGTCCAGGCAACGATGGCCGAAATCGCAACCACGACATCAACCATTTAATTCTTCCGAAAGATACGCTTGATGTTGATTTGAATATTTATAGCAATAGCAGAACCCTTCAAAAGGACTGGCGAAACCATGATGGTAGCGGCAGATTTAAAATACAAGTAATTCTTAAAAACTATAGTGCTTATAATGCCTGCTGTAATGAAGCTATCACAATAAAAAAAATGGGATATGAAAAAGAGGATATACAATACAATACTTTAGATTGCGAGTAGGCTATCATAAAAAGCAATAATGCAATAATCAATCATTTGGGGAAACAGTGCTTTTTAACAATTCGCAATCTTTTTCGTATCCGAAAGAACTTATGTTCTTGCTAAACATCCACTGCATTCCAAAACGGCAGGCCTCTCATTTGAGGCCTGCCGTTACTCGAGATATGGATTTACACGAGCATTGGAGTTTGGAATATTGCAATTCTTTTGGTAAGCATCAAGCCTCCCCACGACTTACATCTGTATACTCGCAATATGTCACAATACTCCCGTGTAGTAGTAGATAGTATACGCAACTTGCAGTTACTATCCGAGATACGGGGGGATTTTCATGGTAAGGAAACTGCAAGCGCTCAACAAACAGAATATGCTGGCGCTGTAGGCAGAACTAGTCAATGCTTGCAGAAGCAGTAGGCGGTCAATAAAAGACTGGTGTAAGGAAAGAGGCAGCGGACTGACTTTGCCTAGGTCAAACATAGCGACTAAATGGAGCGTAGGAAGCACCGACGCCGTATTCGTATCCACCTGTTCTGGAAACATTAGTTCCGCACCACGATATCAACTGCGCAGCTCGCCAGACTGAACCGAAGATCCCGCCGAGAAAACCGACTTCGGAACTACTCCCCCGATCTGTGCACGAAGGTTCTTTTGCCAGTAGTAGAAGCTCTTTTCAGAAAGCCCGTGTTGAATACAGTATTCTTTGTTGGTCAACCCGTTGGTCTTACACTCCTGAATTGCCGCTACTCATTGGATTTGCAAGTATTCATCCCGGTTTTTTAGTACATCACCCATCCAGATCACCCTTCGCTCCAATTTCTCGAATAGCTGAGGGTCAGCTATTCGAGATTTGGGAGTATTATCTCATATTGGAGAGAGGTTGGGTAGGCAGGTGGTTGTTGAGCGCTTACTTTTTAACCAACAATTGGGGGGCAAATTGGGGCCAAACTGGATGATGGAAATTATCATACATAACTTTTTGCGCCTCAAAATATAAGTATCTGCAAGTTGCATATACTATCTGCTACTATACGGGAGTATTGTAAACTATTGTGAGTCGAAGGGAGGCTTGACACTTGCCTTACTTATCTGTTGTATTTTTTGAGGTTTTCTTTTTTTTCGTTCCCTGTTTCTTTCTGAATTTGTTCTGCTTCCTTGATCCACCCAATTTCTGTTATCCTGTATTTTTTCCTGCTTTCTGTCCTTGTCTCTATCAGTGTGTTTATCCCATGTTGAATTTCTCGCACCCTTAGTATGCTCCGACATAAATTATTCCCCTTTCATTGGAATTTTATAATATTCTCGATAAACAGTCGTAGTGCATAATTACAACACCACAGCATATAAAATTGATTGTATGCATAATAGGAATCTGTTAGTCTGGGAAATCTCTAAGTTGCCTATATCACTTCAATGAAAATCACTACGTCGTTTTGATTGTCAGTTTCCCAGCATCCATCTGATAGACGACATCACACAATACTGCAATATCCTCTTGGGAATGACTGGCAAGAATGATTGTTTTTCCCTTTGCACGAAGTTCTTTCAACAGAATGCGCATATCCTGAACACCTTGATTGTCTAATCCATTCATGGGTTCGTCCAGAATCAGCAGTTCCGGATCTTCCATGATAGCTTGCGCAAGTCCCAGTCGCTGACGCATACCTAGGGAATAGTTGCCAACATGCTTCTTGCTGTCAGGGTCGAGCCCCACCAATGCGATTGTGTCACGTATTTTTTGACGATCAGGTTTACCGGACAAGGCTGCTAAATAGTACAGATTACGGTAGCCTGACGCATTTGGAAGAAAGCCAGGGTTTTCAATGATGGCACCGACCCCTTTAGGTACGTGAATGCCGTCACCAACAGGCTGTTCCAGGACTGTAATTTCTCCCTCCGTTACGGCCAGCAGCCCACAAATACACTTGAATAGAACCGTTTTTCCGGAGCCGTTTCGCCCAATGATCCCATAGATTTTGCCTATTTCAAAAGATACGGTTACGCCTTCTACCGCCGTCGTTTCTTTGAACCGCTTTGTAACATTTCTAAGCTTTACTGCATAATCCATGATAGTTACTCCTTGTCTGTTTCCACATTGCATTTTCCTATAGTGAGAATCAATAGAATACTCAATCCCAGTCCCAGCAGAGCCGGGCACAATATTCCGTAGGCATGAGAGGGTAGAAACTGTTCACTGTGCCCCATTAAGCTGTAGTCCATCCAGTTGAGTGGCGATAACCAAAGTATAAATCTAATAGGTCCAGGATTTTGTGCACTATGGTCTAGGATCAGGGAAATTGCCGTTAGGGCAGCAATGAGAAAGGCACCCCATCCTTTACGTAGCCAGAGGTTGCAGGCGGCCATGATAACACCCAGTAGAAAACAAACCATGCTTATGGTACCAAGGCACCATAAGGTTACAGTGATTGGATTAGTATTCTTTACAATGGAATAGGGAAACTCCACATATACATGGAATACCCCTGGTACACCATTCATGGTGGCGGTACGTAAAACAGAACCCCAGTCACTGTTCCATTTGAGCTGCGGAATGAGCCATATCCAGGAAAGCACCCACATTATCAGTGCAAAACCAAGGCTGACGGCCAAAATATACAACAGTTGCCCCGTTATCCAAGCTCGTTTACCGGTTCGCTGCATTACAAATTGTTGTTGACTAGTGCGGAAAGGGGCATCGGAAATCAACAGAACAAAACCAAGCATGATTGGCAAAAAACTAGCTCCCATGCACGGCATAAAAGGCAGCACCCAGGGTGAAATGGGATTTTCTAACGAGGCAGCATAGTCCACAAGCCCATGAAGCCGATCATAGCTGTACAGAAGCAGGTAGAGGATTGCGGTCAAATATTTGGGGTCACTTTTCCAATGAAGTAAATTTAGTTTTACAATTCTCAATTCTCTCATTACATGTACTCCTTTCCCAGCCGGAGTAGAAAGCGAATACCGTAATAAACTGCTAGTACCGCCAATACAAGTACAGTCCACAAGTAGCTAAATCCAGCATCAGCAATGGGCTGTCCAAAGAATAACTGCATAGGACTGACTAAACTCCATAACGGGCTGGAAACGATTCGTGTCAGCAGACTAAGAATACAGTCCGCCATATAGTACCCAATCAGCGGAGACAAAAAACCCACATATGCATTGGGAATCCAGGTCATAATCATCAGTGAGAATAATGCAGCCTGTCCACACACTAAGCCAGTATGAAAGGACTTTATAACATAATACCACCCCGGCCCTTTGGTTGCGGCTAAGACCGCATAGGTATTCTCTACTTCCTCATAACGAACAGCGGGAGGGATTCCAAGGGTTGAAAGGACACCAATGAATACCCACAGCGCAGTTGCCCCCATCAAGAAGGCGGAGATAAAGACGGCGATTGCTTTGCAGATACCATATGTCATAACATCAATTCGTTCTACAGCCTGCTGCTGAAATCCGCATTCCTTCTCCGTCAGATAGCTGAACGCATAGGGAACTGTGGCAATGGACAAAAGCACTGGCCCGGTGGAGAACTCTCCGTCTAGTCCAAGGCGAATTAACTGGATCACACCGGCAAAAACAGCTCGATCATGGGTTTTTACCTGCTGCGCCGCATTGAATGCCATCCATACAAGCATCATAAGGATTCCAATGACAAATCGCCGGGAAGAAAAGGCTCTACATAGCTCCAAAATCAGGGTATGCCCAACCTCTTTATTAGAAAAATACTTCTTTGAAGATTTCAATTTATCCGCTCCTATCACTCCTAAATATCCCCGCCTGCCGGGGCGGGGATATCAGATATTTTGTTACGGCTGGAAGTTCCCGTTGATGGACATGGCACCAGTTGCTCTAAACATTAAGCGAACGTCAATAGATTCACTCAAATCCAAATCGGAGTAATAGAATAGGAAGTAATTGTCGATCTGGTTGAATGGGCCACTCTCATAGGAGAGATCAGATCCACTTTTTCGCTGCAATTGGAAGTAGAGCTTCCCGCCGCTGAAAGTACTTCCATCCTTAACGCTGACCGCTCCGCTATGGCTTGAATCAGTCTTGGTTCCGTAGCGATATTTGGTTCCACCACTGGTGCTGAATGCATAGTTGTACGAATACTTATCGGAGGCATATGCCGCCACCGCAAGCACGGGGATCAGTATCGCAACCAGTAGAACGGCTATCAGAAATCGCTGATAGTTGTGCAATCGACTCATCTTCACGAAATTGTCCTCCTTGATGTTTGATTTTATCAACATAGATCCCATTCCGGCACATGGACATCTACATTTACCACTCCATGCCTGTAAAGGCATCAATGTACATGTTTTCAAAGAGACGCACATCTAGTCTTGTTGAGCTGTAGGAGAGCCGTGCGACCCATACAGGACGAAGGAGCCAGCGATTCCCGTCCTGAGTATAACGATACATTAGCCGCAGCTCCTCGATTTGCATATCCTCCCTGACTAAGTCATACGCATACTTTTCCTTCACGGTCTCCATAGCCGCATGGGCAGAAACTACCGACTGCGCCGGAGATTCCTCTGGCCCAATTGTCCAAGGTGTATCTATGTACAGGTAAGAAATGCCGTCCTTTGTATACCACACTATGACCTCACTGTTGACGTATGTGGCCGTGGAGTCGCTGTCATCGTATAGGTAGGACATAGGGACGCCGGAGACGGAGAGGCCGAAACTGAACAGATAGGCATCGTCGTCCTCGGACCAGTCGTCCCGTAGGGTAAATCCATTATTTCCCGATTCCCCGATAATCGGTGCGAAGCGTTCTTCTGCGACCAGGCGCTGCCCCGCCTCTGCCATGGTGTTGTGGTCGATGTATAGCGTCCGCAGAAGTGTCAAATTCGTAAGCCCGAGGACGCCTAGTGCCTCCCGCACCGCTAGCTCGGCCTGGGCCTCTGTAGCAAAGGAGAACTCTCTGGGATCTGTGAACATCCAGCCTACCATGTTATCCGCATTTGACAGGTAAGAGTCTTCTCCCCTGTAAATAGGATATTCTCGCCAGAGCTCTGAGCGCACCGGGTCACGATAACTGAGATATGCATACGGATGCTGGGTAAGGCTGTGCGCATAGTGGAAGATCCATCCGTTGTCACATTCGCCTTTGTAATAAATCATGTCTCCATCGTCCGACTCCTGAGCTGTTACGATGCGGCTACCACAGTGCTCTACAAAAGCATTAATTTCCTCTTTCGTAAAAACCTTTGGAGAGCCGACATAAATTCCTGCCATTCCGTCAGCGGGGTATCCCACTACATCGGCATCAATATGGAAGTTATCATTGACAGTTTCCCGAATGTGGGTAGCTTCTGCGCTGATCAGTTGCCCTTGAAAAGGGAGTATATCGTCTTGCAGATCAGCCTGTGGTTGTGTTTCCGATAAGGGATTTGTGTTTGCACATCCAGTGAGGCATACTAAAATTCCCAGAAATACAGCCATCTTGCGCAGCATCTTTTTGTATCGATCGTTCATTGAGTGTTACTCCTTTCCGTTTTTCACTTCGAAATGGGTTTGTGAATATGAAATTTGAATCACTTTACCAATAACCCAATCCATAGGAATACAACCTACCTCTGGACTACGACTGTCCGTTGAATGATTCCGATTATCTCCCATTACAAAGAGACTCCCATCGGGCACGATGTACGTTTCAACCCTTATGTCTGTCATATTCCGCATGGGGTCATCATCTTCTTGGTTAATATAAGACTCACTCAGAAGTTCACCGTTAACAGCGACTGTATTTTGTTCATAATTTATTTCGACAGTATCCCCTCCTGTCCCAATAACTCGTTTAATCCAAAACTCCTGAGTATCAGGAACACTCTTGGTCTTAAATACCACAATATCTCCGCATCTAATATCCTTTTCCTTCGGTTTTATCAAAAAGATTTGCCCGTTTTCCAGAGTGGGAGACATTGACAACCCGTTTACCACTACGATTTTCAAGAAGAAGGTATTTACGATTAAAAAGAAAGCCACGATTCCCACAATGAGGATCAGCACCTTTATCAAAGAAAAATTGTTCTGCTTTAATTTCCCTATGGTGCTTGAAAAAAACTGCATTCAAAAATCACCGCCTCGTTTGAGTGACGTTGATAAACTAACATATTCCGTCCTTTATTTCCACATTTATAACGCAACTGCTACATATTTGACGCAAAAGCGAAAGCGCATAGCGGGTCATTATCATATCATCTCTAGAAAGGCGTTTCAGGCGAACATCTAATTCCTGATTATCAACGCTTCAAAACCAGCAGTATTTCGAATAAACACATTTCCTATGGAAAAGAACAAAGGGAAGCTATCAGCAAATGTGCCGTTAGCTTCCCTTTAGATAAATCACATTACAACTTTTTGACGTGCTGCTCACTGTATGGCTGTACCATGTTCTCCTTTTTAGGACGAACAGGTTGGTAACATAGTGCCACGCATACGGGCGGCCATCCGTATACCTCCTGTTCTGTAATGTGTTTGATCAGGTGTTTTGCCGTTTTCTCAATGTTGGTGTTCCGTTGTTTCATGTTGTTTTCCTCCTTGTTGAATATTTGCAAAAATTAGCATTACCGCGTCCATTACAATGCCAAGCATTATCCCACTAGCAAGCTGATCTAATCGTGTTACATGTAAAGTAGCCAGCAACATAATCCAAATAAGAAGCAGTTTTTTTGCACTTTTTGCACATGCTGCCAATTCTTCCGCAGATAAAGCCATATTCGGATGGTTATAAGGCGCTAATAAAAAAATTGAAATTACCGAAAAAAGCAAAAGAGAAGTAGCTGTAGCAGCATTCAAAATACCTGGTAGAACGCCTAAAAAGAATAATTCCGAAATGAGCGAAAGAATAAGGCAACCTGCCAACGTTTTAGCGTGGAATCCGCTGGTTCGGGTCCGAAGTGAGAAAAAACTGATATAAAATGCGATCGACATTGCGGGAGTAGTAACCAGCGAACCAATGATGAGCATAGGAATAGAGACAAGAACAGTAGTCACTCTTTTTTCTATTCCGTAATGAAGCCACGGGGCTTGGTCCTGAGTGATGTATCCTTTGGCAATGCTTATATCCACGAGAGCGTTTATATACTTCATATTGCCCCTCCAATTTTCTTTATTTTAACAAACGTCCTCGCTATTTTCTGCAAATCCAGCGCAACTGCTACTTTTTTGTCCTGAAATCGAATCCCGCGCAAGAAGAGCCGGGCATTTCTGACTCCAATAGAAAGCAGACAAGAGCGGTTGCATAATCGTTGCAGCCGCTCTTGCCTGCTTATATATATTTCTAAGGAATTTCCGCCACGAATTGAAACCAACCATCATTGTAAGCAAAGGTGTACTCTGCATTTAGCCGTTCCAATATATACTTTACTGCTGGGATACCGAAGCCGTGTTCTGTCGCATCGGGCTTACTTGTTGGAATTTCATTGTTCACGATGACAACCGGATTTGAAGTGTTGCGAATGGAAATATAAGTGCTGTCTTCCTTCAAAATGGTGCATAGTATTTCTCGCCGCCCATCCAGCCTGAGACACGCTTCGATTGCATTGTCTAAAAGATTCGATAAAAGAACCACCAATTCATCTGTTTGATAGGAGATGGAAGAAAGATCATTTACCTGCACGTGCATTGTTATTGCGTTTTCTTGTGCAAGCTGATGCTTCTGGTTCAAAACGACATCTATCACCGGATTGCTTGAATTGACGCAAAAGATTCGTAATGTTCGGTTAGCCTGTAGGGTTCGGATATAGTCTTTTGCGGAGTCATATTCTTCCTGGTCCAGCAAGTCTCGCAGCACTTGAATATGTCGTTCAAATTCGTGAGTCGCTTTCCGCTGTACACTGTAGTTCTTTTTTAAGGCATTGTAGTTTTCTGTCTGAAGAGAAATCTGTTGCTTCAGCAATCTAGCATCTTGCTCATGTTCCGTTGCCTTTTCGATACCCGATATAATATATAGCATGGCGATATTGGCTGCCATCAAAACAACACTGAAGATCACAATACTAATTGATATGTCTCCGTCTCTCGGCCCATAATAGAAGAACATCAAAAACACGAATATGCTGACTGCCGGGAACAGAACCGATAGAAGGAGCCACTTGTCATACCATTTCCCCCAACTACGCTTTCCCCTGAATCGATATAATAGCCACGCAAGAAATACCGCAACCAGCTTGTCCGCCGTAATCAGTGTGGTGTATAACAGCTTTCTCCAAATAAGAGTGCTGTAATCAATATGAAGCATTTCACACATTCCATATGAAGAAAATGCATCTATTACAGCTACAAATATGTAGCAGATCACAGCCAGGAAAACATGCGCAACGTAGGTCCCCTCGTATAAAAGCACGGAGATCCACGCATAGATAAATGGCAAACACAATTGCTTCAAAAATTGGTTGATTGGCAAATATGCATATACACTTGTGAAAATCCAAATTGCCGCAACTGCCAATATATCACTTTTCTTTCTGGCTTTTCTTACAAGAAATGCCCCATTAAACAGGATAAAGCAAAACAGCTCCAATGCCGACCAAATGGCACTGATAACGTATTCCATTATTGCCACCCCTTCCAAAGAAGGTATTTCTGCTTATTCTCTGCATAGCTTTTTTCTCCGACACGAAGGGTAATTCCATTTGTCAGGAGCGCTTCTCTGCATTGGAATTTCTTGATATACTTCATATTCACAAGGTAGCTTTTATGAATCCGTAAAAAGCCAAGGGGTTCCAGTCGTTCCTCCAAGTCAGAAAGTGATGCATAGAAATCGTATTTCTTCTGATTTCGGTCCGGCATCACCTTCCGTGTCACAACCGTTACATTGTGCTGCTGCACTTCCAGATATAGAATGTCATCCAAGGGAACTTTGATGATTTCTCCGTTTACCTGAATGGGCAGCGTTTCCTGATTCAGCTGTTTCAAAGCCAGAGGCAAAATTGCTTTCAAATCGGTATCCAGATTCTGCTTTAGAATATATCGGAAAGCCCGCACCTCATACCCTGCCGGTGCATATTCAATGAAGTTGGTGACAAAAATAATAACAGTATCCGCCCCCAGCGCCCGTATCTTTCGTGCAATATCCATGCCGTTATATGCAGCGCCGTCAAAATCAATATCCAAAAGGGCGATATCACAGTTAGACAAGATCTGTTCGCTGATGGACGCAGCATCCGGAAAGGTGAGAATTCTTGCCTTTACATTGGCCTCCTTCAAGACGCTTTCCGTTGTGCTTTGCATTTCCGCAATCATATTAGCATCATCATCGCAAATTAGAATACTGAGCATAGTATCTCCTCCTAAAAAGCGGCTGCATCCCAGCCTTTTCCTCTCTATCATACATAATCCCTCCCAAAACACAAATTTAAAAGTCAAAAGTTCCGTATAATTATACTTCATCATTGTGAAAATTCAAGTATATAAAACTATTGCGTTGTAAAATATAGAAAAGTTCAGTGTGGCAGGAGTAGTCAGCTATGTATGACCTTGGATATCGAATCAAGGAAATCCGAACACAACGGGGTATCACGCAGAGTGAATTGGCCAAACGCATTAACAAAAGCAAATCTGCTGTCAGTGGATATGAAAGCAATGCACAGATTCCGCCATCGGAAGTACTTGTCAGCATTGCTACTGTGTTAAATGTTTCCCTGGATTATCTTGTCGGTTTTGAGATGGAAGAGCCGATATCCTTAAAAAACTATACCAGTCAGCAAAAGAAAGCAATAGGTTTGCTTTTGGAGGAGTTTTCGAATCCCACCAATTCTTCACCAAAGCTATCTGCCCAACAAATTGCAATCATCCAAGAATTGATTTATTTGTTCAGCGGATGCAAATGATACTCTCTTAATCAATATTACATTAGAAAAGCGGAAGGACTCTCAACTTTGTCCTTCCGCTTTTTCGTATTATTCGCAGTTGTGTTGCTTTTTTCGCAGTTGCGCTTCAAAAGATGAAATCATAGTTTTACCTGATTATAATTGCACAATAGCCAGACGACGAACGCAGAGCAATTTTACGGAGGTATCTGTCATGGAGCAAATAGATCGTCCATCGCTATGGATTCCATGCCCGATCTGCAGCAGAAAAACCCGCACCAAAGTCTATGAAGACAGTGTGTTGGTTAATTTTCCCCTTTTCTGCCCAAAGTGCAAAAAAGAAACCCCTATCAATGTTGTAAAACTGAAAATGACTGTAAGCAAATGAGCCAGACCGTAGTCGCAGAGCCTGCTTCCCATTTAGTCGTGGGAGGCAGGTTCTTTTGATTTAATTTGGATTCCATTATCGCCTCTCATTGCAGATAAAACAATTTGACATACGGACAATAGAGTCGCCGCTTCTTCCTTGCTGCAGCCGTCCACCAATGTTCGCAGTTGGTAATGCTCCAAGGATTCCTTCACAGTTTCCGGATTAAATATGTCCCTGGGGTCTATTCGTAAAAGCCGGATCAATGGATAAAGAACGTCCATCGTCGTGTTCGCATTATAGGTTTCGATATTCATAATTGTGCGCTCATCCGCATCAATCAAAGCGGCAACCTTGTTTTGGGATAAGCCCATCTTTTTTCGGGCTGCCCGCACTGTGTCCCCAAAAGCCCGTGAATACTCAGACATATAATTCACCTCTGTAGTATTTTACATTACAGTAGATGATGATTGAATACGACAAATTACCGCTGAATACTGAAATCTATTACAGTTTTTGAGGAAAATCGTATGAGCTTATCCCGATTCGTTAAAACGAACCAGAATAAACCGAATTTTGTTTCCGTCTCGGGTATTGCCATGCAGTAAACCCTGAAATATATTTCCGCCCTGGCTGTCGTTCTCCTCCGCCTCATTTGAATCTCACAACAGATCAAATGAAGCGGAGGAAAAACAATGTTTGATAACAAGAGCGACTACGCTCTGAACAAGAAAGATCAAGACAGCATCGTGTACTGCGGTAGCGATGGCACAATCGCTCGTATTAGCCAAAACGAGTTTTCTTCTGAAGAAGAATTCTTGTTCTGGAAGTCCTGGTCAGACGAAGATTACAAAGAAACGGATTATGCCGATTCTTACTATCATCGACACACAGTCGGACTGGATAGCATTGGGGACAATATCAAAAACACTTCCACCCCGGAAGAAGTGTTAATCTGCAAATTGGAGCGTGATGAACAAATCCAGGGAGCGGCAGATTTGGTGCAGGTTATTTCCGAAAGCCTTACTGAGGTTCAGTTTCGCAGACTGTGGCTTCATCATGTCCAGGGAGAGAATGTACGCAACATCGCTCAGCAGGAAGGCGTTGCCCACTCCTGTGTTGTTGCAAGCATTACATCAGCTGAAAGAAAAATTTTCAAAATAGTTTCAAAAAGCACGACCAAAATCGAGTAGGAATTGACGATAGGTGAAGGGCGTTTTCACTGACCTTCCTGAACCTTGAAAACTGAACAGACAATGGTACAAGCACAAACACCTATGGATGTTCTCAGGGGCAGCGCCGCCATGACAGATGCCTTTCAAAAAGCCATCCGAGCGATCTACGCGGCCTCCAAGCCCAGAACGGCACTCTGGGCATACACACCATCCATATGGGACAATGAAACTTGCTCACGCTCTCCCAAGGACTAGGGGGAAGCCCTGCAGTATACGCCAGCTTGACAGCAGCGGTACTTGCAGAGTTATGACAGCCTTACCAAAGGCGGCTTATATCATACCCTCCAACCGGGGAGCGTGGCAAATTGGTTGGAATTTAGATAGATGTCTTAGTGTGCCCTTTCTTAATAGTTATGTAAACACAAGACACATAAGGAATCGGGCATTCAAAGTCAGATACCATGCGCTGCAGAAGCAATTCAGCAGCGCATTCATGTGATTTTGAATCATGGACATATCAAATAAGGAGTGATCACGTTGGAAAAGATTTTGCAATACGAGAAAGCATCCCTGTTGCTCTGCGTTGAGGATTTGATGCCTCTGCTATCTATCGGTAGAAATACAGCATATTGCCTTGTCCGCACTGGGCAGATTCGCAGTATTCGTATTGGCCGAAAATATCGCATTCCCAGAGAAGCAGTTACAGAGTATATTTCCCGATGCCTGTAGTAAATCTGACATCATTGCCCTTTTAGAGCTTTCCTGGTACAATCTAGCCGTACCTGCTGTGCGGCGAAAGGAGGATTTTATCATGCCGCGAAGCAACACAAGAAAAAGCGCCGCAGGAATCGGCACTATTCGTAAAAAGACGGTTACACGAAACGGAAAGGATTATACATTCTGGGAAGCTCGCTACACCGTCGGCTTTGACCCCGGAACGGGAAAACAGGTTCAGCGTTCCATCTCCGGTAAAACGCAAAAGGAAGTCCGTCAGAAGCTTCAGACGGCAACATCCTCTATCGCCGCCGGTACTTATATCGCACCCTGTAAAATGACCCTTGGTGAATGGTTGGACATTTGGAAAGCAGAGTATCTCGGTGGTGTAAAGCCATTGACGATCAAGGATTACAACAACCATATCAATGCGCACATCAAGCCTGCTTTGGGCGCTGTTCGATTGGACGGATTAGAGCCGCATATGATTCAGAGGTTCTACAATACAATGAGTGATAAAAAAGGAACCCCTCTGGCAGCCAAGACCATTAAAAATGTCCACGGCGTTCTTCATAAAGCACTCCAACAGGCAATCGCCAACGGCTATATTTCACAGAATCCCACGGCGGCTTGTGTCCTACCCAAAATTCAAAAGCCGGAAATCAAACCGCTGGAGCCTAATGAAATCGCATCCTTTCTCAAAGAAGCAAATCAGGACAGCTACAGCAATTTATTCACCGTGGCAATTTTCACAGGAATGCGTCAGGGAGAGCTTTTAGGACTTCCATGGTCCAATGTGGATTTCAAAAACGGAGTCATCTATGTAAAGCAGCAATTGCAGTGCAAAGATGGTGAATACTTCTTCTGCAGCCCCAAAAGCGGAAAAGGAAGGACGATCACACCGGCACCCATTGTAATGGACGCACTTCAACAAGAGTGGCGCAACCAGCACTTTGCCAGTGCTGAAGCCGGTGATGCCTGGGACAATCCATATGACCTGGTTTTTACAGATGCCCTTGGAAAGCATCTTGTAAGGCGAACGGTGGTCAAGCACTTTAAGGCTGTGGTTCAACGAGTAGGTATTCCAGAAGCTCGGTTCCATGACCTGCGGCACAGTTTCGCAGTCAGTTCTCTGCAAGCGGGGGATGACATCAAAACTGTGCAGGCCAACCTAGGCCATGCCACAGCAGCTTTTACGTTGGACGTTTACGGTCATGTAACAGAAAAAATGAAGCGGGATAGTGCCACAAGAATGCAGAGATTCTATGAATCCATAAGGGAAACAAATTCTTCCCAATAAGGGAAAAAATAAGGGAAAACACAAAACAGCGAAAAATCGGGTGGGCGAAACCCGAACTTCTGGTACGGTATAAGCAATTAAAAGAAGGGTAAAAAAGAAGATCACCGAACAAAACCTGTTCGGTGATCTTGGCAGGGGCACAAGGACTTGAACCCTGAGCCTACGGTTTTGGAGACCGCCGCTCTACCAATTGAGCTATACCCCTATGTCTTTTATTCAAAAAGGAATGAAACCTTGGCTTTGTGGTGGGCCTTCAGGGACAGAAAGCCTTGTACTGCGAACAGCTCATGTACTCAAGAGTCGCCGCCGTGCTCACCGCAGATACC
>ENA-UESI01001349-UESI01001349.1-human-gut-metagenome-genome-assembly--contig:-NODE-1349-length-15872-cov-4.170434_pt1 | contig 15872 bp, 12 predicted proteins | sample MGYA00243005_ERZ508006 | MGnify/ENA primary metagenome ERZ508006 (study PRJEB26167, sample SAMN06115436) | human gut metagenome | host: Homo sapiens | place: China:Shandong | collected 2015-06-10... | reverse complement strand
AATTTTTGTACAGTTGTTATATTAGCACCTTTATATATCAATAAAGTAGCATTGGCATCTGTTTTTGCCCCAGTTTGCCGACAGCCTCATTGCTGTGGAGGCCGGTCCGCAAACTGGGGGAGGGCTGCTTGATCGGAAAAAGAATACATTCATCCAACAGCTGTTTCTGAGGGCTGACCAGATGGAAACATCCTTAAAACATATCTATGCGTGATGGAGAGAATCAGCATGCTGAACGCTGAAAGGTTCCTCACTTGGGCTGGTCCCACGCCCATCCTCGAACCAGCATGGCTTTTTCAATTTTGCGAAGGGCGTTGACCCAGGCGGCATCCCGATAACTCACACCAAGCTCCTTGGCGACAGCAGCTGTTTGCTGATAGGCTTTTACAATGCGCTCCTCCAGTCGGCTGCGGACAGTCTCGCGGTCCCAATAGGAGTCCGTCAATCCCTGTGTGCGTTCAAAGCTGCAGACAATCGCACTGCCGCAATTGACCAAAACATCCGGTACAATGATAACTCCACGGCTTTCCAGAATCTTTTCAGCCTCCGGTGTGGTGGGACCATTGGCGCACTCCATAATCAGCTTTGCCTGAATTTTGCCTGCATTTCCCTCATGGATCACGCTTTGCACGGCTGCAGGCAGCAGGATGTCGCAGGGAACCTCCAATAATTCCGAGGGAGTGATGTCCCGGCAACCAGGGAAGCCCTTGACGGTTTTGTGCTCGTCGACATAGGCTCCAAGTGCGTTGACGTCAATGCCGTCTTGGTTTTCGATGCCGCCAAAAATATCAGAAACAGCCACCAGCTTGTGCCCGCGCTGACACAGCAGCTCTGCGGCCACACGGCCGACATTGCCATAGCCCTGGACGGCAAAGGAGGCGGCGTCAGGGATTCCAAGGTCCCGAGTGACCTCACGGGTGACAAAAAAGGCGCCGGTTCCGGTGGCTTCCCGGCTGAGTTCTGTACCGTTTGCCTCAATGGGCTTATCATTGATCGCAGCGGGAGAGTGGAAGCCCTGGATGGCTTCCAACTCGTCTAGCATCCAGGACTGCGTTTGTCCATGAGTGCCGATATCAGCACCCGGTACATCTACCCAGGTGCCCTTCATGGGCAGATAGCGGATGAAACCCCGGATCAAAGCCTCGTATTCGCGGCGAGAGAGCTTGCTGGGATCGGCCTTGATTCCCCCCTTGCCGCCGCCGGCGGGGATGCCGCCAACCGCGTGCTTAATGGTCATCCAGAAGCCAAGCGCCTTGGCGGTATCCATGTCCATATCGGGAACGACTCGAACGCCGTTTTTGACCTGCCCCAGGGCGTCGCAGTAATGGACCCGGAAAGCCTGAAAAATTTCCAGGTGCCCATCATCCATGCGAACGGGAATCGTAAACTCAAACTGGCGCTTTGGCTGCTCCAGAAGACGGACAACCTCCGCATTAATCTGTCCGATGGCAGCCGCCTCATGCAGCGTCTTTAAAGAAGTTTCAAAAGGATTTCCACTCATATCATAGTATGCTCCTTTGTGTAAGATTCATATTTCCGGCGACAGAGTTTCGCCGGGGACTGGCTGCCGACAGATTCATGATCAAGCATGCTGCCTGATGCAAGCCAACAGTTTTTCGCGGTCTGCGTGAATGGCGACCTCGGTCTCCTCGGGTTCATGAAGATAGTGGCGCCACTCAATCACAGTGCGCCCATACATTTCAGTGCCATTCACCTCTACTTCCACATGGAAATGATCGGTCTGGGCCACCTCGGGGTTCAGCATCCAAGCCGCGGCGACGAGAGACGGCGCCACATAGTGCGTTCCAAGGCGGCGCGCAGCCAGATCGTTCACACAGGTGTCCACACGGTTCCCCACCAAGGGAACCAGGGCCGACCGCAGCTCTGCTTCGGTGAGAGCCGCTTCGGCGGCGGCACTAAGACCAATCATGGTCATGGGAATTCCAGAATTTAGTAAGACCTTGCAGGCATAGGCGTCCTCAAAAACATTTCGCTCGGAATAGGGGCCCGCGTCGCCAAACCCAAAGCTGCCGCCTGCCAGGATGATCTGACGGATATGCTGGCGCAGAGCTGGATAGCGAAGCAAGGCAATGGCTAGGTTGGTAGCGGGACCAAGCAGTAATACTGTGATTCCAGCCTGTGACTGACATGCCGTGCGGTTGATCAGCTCCCAGGCATAGCCGCCTTCCGGACGGTGGGGATGCTCTGCGCCCGTCCCGGGGCCGCCGTTGCAGGGGCGGCGGGGAATTATCGGCCGGCGGGCGCCCAAAGAACACTCTGCCAAAAGTCCGGCGGCTTCACGTAATGCAAGGAGATCCTGGATGTCTGCCACAGGCCGGTCTGGATCATAGCAGGCGGTCAGGGCACGGATTTCGGCATCTTTCACCCGGCTGGCCAGCAGGAGCGCGGGCAGATCCTGGGTGCCGGTGTGGCAGTCGATAAGCAGCTCACGCTTCATGGCCAGCTCCTTTCTGCGGATGTGTGTAGGAAGCGCACAAATCCAATAAAAGCCTGGTGAACCGGGGACGATCCACCCAAGTGGCAACTTTAGCATTGACTTCTTCCTTGCGGGGCCAGCCTTGAGGCCGCAGCTCAATCACACACCCTCCGCGGGTAATGCCGCCGTCCAAATCCATATGGGCGGAAGTGTCCATATAGCGAAATAGGGAGGGGTCCATCAACCCAGCCACGGCACAGGCATCATGTACCAGGCAGCCCGGGTGGCCGCGGTCCTCAATGCAGCTTTTTGAAAAGAAGTCAAATAAATCAGCAATAAAGTCCGCCACAGGGTTCTGATAGGTTCGCAGGGCCGCATACTCATCCCGCCGCAAATAGGCCTGATGCGTGACATCCAAGCCATAGAGGGTAAAGGGAATTCCGGCACGCATGACCACATCCGCAGCCTCTGGGTCCGCCCACACGTTAAATTCCGCCACAGGGGACCAGTTGCCCCGGTAATAGCTGCCGCCCATGATGGAAATCTCAGAAATCTTTTGCTTTAAATGAGGATAAGAGAGCAAAAGCGTGGCAATATTGGTAAAAACACCAGTAACCAGCAGTGTAACAGGCGTTTCGCTTTTTTCCAATATATCGGCCATCAGCCCAACGGCATCCTCACTGACCGGTGTAATGGTTGGGGCGGGCAGCGAATGCCCATCCATACCGGTGCGGCCATGAAATTTGCCTGTTTGAACCAACTCCCGCAGAAAAGGAGCAGCTTGTCCGGAGGCCACAGGAATCTCCGTGCGTCCGGTGACTTCCAGAATCCGCAGGGCATTATTGGTTACATTTTGGATCGTATTGTTGCCTCCCACGGTTGTAATGGCTCGAATATCCCAATCTGGACAGGCAAGAGCCATGACCAGGGCAATGGCATCATCGTGCCCTGGGTCACAGTCAAAAATAATGGGACGTTTTTTCATATATTCACTCCCGATCAAGCATGTACCGCCTTATGGTTGAGAATTGCTTTGAAGCCGTTTGGCCAGGTATTTTTGATAGCGGTGATGCTGAATTTTAGCCAGCAAAGCCATCAAAACGATGGTGGCGGCATAGGGGAAGGCCGCAATCAGCTGGGGCTGAAGGCCAAGGATTTGCATATAGTTCGCAATTGTGTCGGAAATGCCAAAGAGCATGGCGAACAGGGCGGAACCTACCGGAGAGGCATTTGCGACATTCATGGCAGAAACGCCGATCATTCCGCGGCCGGCCACCATATCCCGTGCAAAGTAGCTCATCAAGCCCATGGACATATAGACGCCGCCCAGCCCGGCCATGACACCGGACCACGCAAAGGAGATGCCGTAAAGCCGCACCGGAGAAATCCCAACGGATTCCGCCGCACCCGGATTTTCACCCACAGAGCGGATGCGCAGCCCCATCTTTGTCTTATAGATCAAAAACCATGTGACAAAAACGGCCACAACAGCCACATAGGTCATGAGATTCTGGCCGGACAGGACCTTTCCAAAGAAAGGAATATCCTTCAAAATAGGGATATCCAGCGTCCCAACGGTTTGGCTCATAACAAAGCCAATGGTGTTCGCCTTTTGCTTTGTGGCCAGGTACATCACAAATACAGTGCCGCCGACAAGCCCGGCGTTCATAGAGATGGACACCAGATAGAGATCACATTTTAAGATAAAAGCGGAATACCAGATCACCATAGCAATCAACACAGCGAAAAAAACGCCGCCTAACACACCCAGGATCGCACTTTGAGTGGCGCCGCTGATCATGACACCGGCTAAAGCTGCGGAGAGCATCATACTTTCCACGGCCATGTTCAAAAGGCCGGCCTGCTGTGTAATCACTGCCGCAATCGCAGCAAAGACCAATGGGGTGGAAACCCGTATGGCTGAAAAGAGAAAGGTTGCAACTTCTGTCATGCCAGCTTTTCCTCCTTGCTGATGGTCTCATGGCTGTCCTTGAAAATAACCTTGTTTTTGGTTTTGCGCAGGAACGTTTGTGCAGAGATCAGCAGAATGAGAAGTGCCTGCATGATTTGCACGAATTCGATGGGGACCTCGCTGGTGTAATTCAAGATACTCGCGCCGGTGTGCATGTACGCTAGCAGCAGAGCGCCCAGGGGGGCAAAGAGGGGGTTCTTTCGCGCCAATACTGCCGAGACCAGGCCGTAGAAGCCATAGTTTGTAATTTCAGTCCAGAGAAACCGGTCATAAATACCCAGCAGATCTACACAGGCGCCGATTCCCACCAAAGCACCGCCGATGGTGTGGGCCCAGATAATGCTGCGGGAAAAATTGATGCCAGAAAATTTGGCAAAGTTGGGGTTGGAACCACAGATTCGGATGCTAAAGCCCAAACGGGTGCGGAAATAAACAATGGCTGCAATGATGATGAAAACGGGAGCGATAAACAGCCCCGCGTGAATGGTAGAGCGGTCGATAATCTGGGGGAGCCGGACGTTATCCGGCAGAATTTTGGAGGCAAAAAATGTAATATCTGGATCAGCCAGATGAATCTTTAAAATCCACAGGGTTAAGTAAAGGCAGACATAATTGAGCATTGTGGACGTCACCAGCTCATTGAGCTTCAATTTTGCGCCTAGAATTGCGGGGGTAAAGCCGATCAACCCTCCAAAAAAGGCACCCACCACCAGCAAAATGGGGACCATGACAATCAATGGCAGATGATAGGGTTCCAAAGCGAAGGCAGCGATTGTCACAAAACAGCCGCTCATCAAATAAGACCCCTCGCCAAACATGCTGAAACGGTTGCTGGCATACATAAAACACATGCCCACCCCGCACAGGGCATAAGGAATAAATTTGACAATGACCTGCCCGATCCGCCGGGTCGAGGTAAGTGGACCAACGGCAAACATATACACGGCCTCAATGGGGTCCTCGGTTACAAGCACCAGGCACAGCAGGGAAAGTGCATAGGCGATTACCAAGGCTAAAAGAATACGGGCCAATTCAAAAGCAGATTCAATACGCCGTACCTTTTTCATACGTATTCCCCCATTTCCTTCTCGCTCATGTGCCGGTTTCCCAGCATATACTCACCCAAAAGCTCTTCAGACACCTCACTGGGCTTGGTAAAATGGGCGACAAACTGCCCCTTGTACATGACCAGCAGCCTGTCTGACACTTCCAGCACTTCGTTGAGGTCTGAGGAAATCAACAAGGTTGCCACATCCTCCTGGCGGGCTTTGCGGATCAGAGTCTTACGAATCATTTCGCTGGTGCCCACGTCAATTCCCCGGGTTGGCTGGCTTGCGATAATGAGATTACTGCCGCAGGTGAACTCCCGAGCCACAACAACCTTTTGAATATTGCCGCCAGAGAGCAGGCGGACCGGATCATCAGGGGAGTCGCATTTGATCTCATAGTCCTGAATACACTGAGCCACATACTGATTGACCTTTTTCATGTCCAGCAGCATTCCCTTTGTAAAGGCCTTGCTGTTCAAATAAATGGACATAATATTGTCCCGCACGGACAGATTCTCAGCACAGGCAAATTTCAAACGGTCTTCAGAAATGGCAGAGACGCCCAACTCTCTGATCTTCCGGACGCTCAGACCATTGATGGAGGTGCCGTTGACACAGACATTCCCGTGGCTGATTGGCCTCATACCGCAGAGAAGGTCGGCCACTTCACTTTGCCCGTTGCCTTCCACGCCGGCAATTCCCAAAATTTCGCCGGCCCGGATAGAAAAATTCAGATGGTTGACCACTGGACGGCCTTCCTGGTTTTGATAAACAAGGTCTTTGACTTCCACAACCTTGTGCTTGGGGCGTTGCTCCCCCCGCTCCATCTTCGTGACGACATCCCGCCCCACAATCATGCGGGCCAAACTGGATTGATCTAGATTGGATATCAGATCGGTGCCCATGATACGCCCTCGACGAAGCACGGTCACACGGCTGCACAGTTCCATTACCTCCCCCAGCTTGTGGGAGATAAAGATAATCGCGTAGCCCTGATCCCGGAGAAAGCGCAGCTGATCAAAGAGCTCCTTTGTCTCCTGAGGCGTGAGGACCGCAGTGGGCTCGTCCAAAATCAAAATTTCGATACCGCGGATGAGCTCCTTGAGGATCTCCACTTTCTGCCGCATGCCGACACTCAAATCCTTGATCTTAGCGTCCGGGTCCACATGGAGCTGGTATTTCTCAGCGGCCTCCATGGTCATTTGCCGGGCCTTTTTCTGGTCAAAAATAACGCCGCCCTTTTTTGTGGGCTCAATGCCTAAAATGACATTTTCCGCGACGGTTAGGGACGGCATCTGCATAAAATGCTGGTGTACCATACCGATCCCCATGCCGATGGCGTCCAGGGAGTCCTTAATATGGACCTCCTGTCCCCGCAACAGGATGCGGCCCTCCTGGTAGCTTTCGCGGCCGAAGAGAATTTTCATCAGCGTTGTCTTTCCCGCGCCATTTTCTCCGGCCAGTGCGTGGATTTCACCCGCATTTACAGAAAACGTTACATTTTTATTGGCCGCAAAACCATTGCTATAGATCTTTGTAATGTTTTCCATTCTCAGGATCTCGGTTCCCATATACATCTCCCTTTGTGAAAGGCGAGGGAGGGGGACCTCCCTCGCCCAAATATCTCTTGCTCTTATGAATCAGCCGTTGTCGCGCCACTCCTCAAAGGCGGCCACATCAGAATTGAAGTCGGTAAAGAACCCCTTGGGCGTAATTTCGCCATTGGCTACCTTTTGGGTGTACTCCTCCAATACGGCATGCACCTCGGGAGCGACGACCTCCTGGAAGTGCTCGTTGTCTGCCAGACACACGGATTTCTCCGCAAGGCCGAAGGAGACCAGATTTCCCCACTCAATCGTTCCATCCTCAATACCGGCAAACAGGTATTCCAGAGAATAAGTAACATCCTTGAGCATGGAGGTAACAATGGTAGTGGCCGCATCCTTCAGCGTGGAGTCGGTGGTGGTGTAGACATTCCACTGATCAGAGTCCACACCGATGACAGCCAGACCTGCGTCCAGACCGCCCCGGTCATAGCAAGCGGTAGCAGCACCGGAGGTGGTGGAGCCCTGAATATTAAAAACAGTGTCGATTCCAGAGTCGAACATGGTACCGGTGACTTCCTGAGTTTTACCGATATTTACGGCTCCGCTGCCATAGGAGACGGTGATATCAATATCTGGATTGATGGTCCGGGCGCCGTCCACATAGCCGGCGACAAAGTCGTGGCCGATGGGAACTTCATTGAAAACCCAGGCGCCAATTTTCTGGCTGGTGGTGATGGATGCAGCCAGAACACCCGCTAGGAAGGCACCCTCATTCTGGCGATAGTTGATGGCGCAGACGTTGTCGGAAGTAACCTCTGTGGTGGCGCCTACATCAAAGGTGACAAATTTAATCTCGGGATATTCCGGACCATACTTGAGCACCAGGTCTGACATGCCGCCATTGGAACAGGTGATGATGTATGCGTATTCACCACTGTCGCAGGCATCAGCGAATGCATTTTCATAGGTGGATTTATCGCCCCCCAGCTCAATAACGTCATATTCACAGCCATAGGTTTCGCAAACGTTCTGCACGCCGCGCAGACCGTTGTCACGGAACCCCATGTCTCCGAGGTTATCGGTGATGATGTAAAGAAACTTTCCCTGAATACTGGAATCGGAGGGATCGGCACCGCTGGTTTCCGTGGTGCCTGCGGAATCATCGGTGCTGTCTGTGCTGGAGTCTCCGCCGCAGCCGGCCAGCATGCTGACCAGCATTGCCGCAAACAGGATGAGAGCAATTCTTTTTTTCATGTTCATTTCCTCCTAAAAAATATTAAGTACTTTCCCGATCTTTCTCATGTCTCAGGAAAGAGGCTTACACACGACAGAAACATCTGCTTATCCAATCAACCACTCGGAGGGAATTCCCTTGGATTGACCGAAGGCGGTCACTTCCTGCATGGTGGGAATGCTGCACGCCGCCCCCTTTTGTCCAATTGCCAAGCTGCTGGCTAGACTCGCGATCCGCAGGGCTTCTTTCGGACATTTCCCTTTTGCAATGGAAGTGATGAAATATCCACAAAAGGTATCTCCAGCCGCGGTTGTATCTACAACCGAAACGGGATATATTTCCTGGTGCAGCATTTCGTCTCCCTGACCCCAGTAGGAACCCTTTTCACCCACAGTCAGGATTACGGTGACAGAGGGGTATTTCCTGCATAGGCTGTGAAGCAGAGATTCCTCCCCGCAGGCTTCCGTACCCAGCAGGGAAAGACCCTCCACCTCGTTTACAATCAGGTAATCCACCAGGTCGATGGGGTAAGTGTGCAGTTCCGGAGTGACAGGAGCCGCATTGAAGGCAACGGACATTCCCCGAGCTTTTGCTGCCTGAATGGCGTAGTCCACATTGGAAATCTCATTTTGAAGCAGAAGCAGGTCGGCTTGACCAAAATCACTCAAAATGCGGTCAATATCTTCCGGAAGAATCTCCGCGTTGGCGCCTCTGGAGACGATAATGCAGTTCTGCCCAGATGCATTTACCTGAATGATAGCGTGACCGCTAGCGGCATGGGTGTCTTTCAAATAGCGGGTATCCACACCGTTTTCCTCCAAGAGCTGCCGAAGTGACATCCCATCAGGGCCAATGGCCCCCGCGTGGAAAACGGTTCCACCGCTGCGGGCTAAAGCAATGGATTGATTGAGGCCTTTCCCGCCCAAAAAACGCTCGTACTTTGTGGCCAGAACCGTTTCTTGCGCAGACACAAAATGCTCTACACCGTATACCCGGTCAATATTTAGGGAACCAAGATTACAAATACGCACGATATATCACCTTTATATTCTTGACGTTTCAATTTTACTAAAGCGATTTAACTTTCTGCTTTATATAATTAAAACGTTTTAGTAACAACATGTTGGTATGAAAATATCATAAAGTAAAATGTTCGTCAATATAGTTGTTCAAATTTGTCCAATTATGTCAAAAAAGGGCGATCTATTATGTGAAAAATGCCTGCGCGTAAATGAACATTTCGTCAGAACGACGATTCATACGCGTTCTTTACACGGGATTCCTGTTGCACCCACACATTTTTTCACGTATAATATGAAATAGCACATTATGGATGCTGGAGGTGCAATCGTTTGGGAAGAGCCACGATTAAAGATGTCGCACAACGGGCAGGCTGTTCGATCACAACGGTCTCATTTGTGTTGAACAATAAAGAAGGGGTTAGTATTCCAGACTCAACCCGAGCCAGTATTTTGAATGCGGCGCGGGCTCTGAATTATCGGCCGAATCAACTGGCTGTCAGCATGGTAACAAAGCGCACAAACGTGATTGGCTTAATTATTCCAGACAACAGCAATAGTTTTTTTGCCGAGCTATCCAAGACCATTGAGTGTGCGGCCCATGAGGCCGGCTACAGCTTAATCTATGGCAATAGTGAAAATGATGCCAGCCGGGACTTGGCATATATTCAGATTTTTGCGGACCGGCAGGTAGATGGGATCATTTTTGCAAAATCACCCTCGTTGTCGTCGGAGGAAAATCAACAGCTGCTTGATTTTTTGCAGACGCTTTCCATTCCTGTTTTGATGGTTGACCGCCGGATATCAGGAAATCAGGGATACTCAGTCAGTTCCAACAATTTTATGGGTGGGTATCTGGCAACGCGGCATCTCCTGGAGCTGGGCCACCGGAAAATCGGCGCATATACGGGTTCTCGTGATATCATAAGCAGCAACGAACGGCTGCGCGGCTATCATGCGGCGCTTCAGGAATGGGGAGTTGCCTTCCAAGAGGAGCTGTTATTTGAAGGGAATTATCAGCTGGGCAGGGAAGCGGCGGCGCTTGAACATTTTTTGAAGCATCGTGTCAGCGCTATATTCAGTTTTAACGACATGATGGCCTTTGGTCTTTATCAGGAGATTCAAAAGAGGCAGTTGTCTATTCCGGAAGATTTATCCATTGTCGGCTTTGACGACGTGTTTTTCGGAAAGCTCGTACACCCGACTCTGACCACAGTGCGCCAGCCGATCGACCAGATAGGAAGTGTCGCCGTTTCCATGCTTCTTGATCTGATTGCAGGGACCCCCCTCCCTCCGAATCTTCAAAACCAGGTGTTTGAGCCGACTTTGGTTCCGCGCAAAAGCACCGCGCCCTATCACGCGCCATTTCCGGACAAGTAACCGGCATATGGGCGGCAGCATAGGCTTTCCGCTCTGCTGGTGCCGCTAGTACACAAGGGGGGAAGCGGCTCTTTATCCCGGCCATTCCAAGGGGAGGCAATGCTGTTTTCCCGGCGATGGAAGGGCCGCCGTTTTCGTTGCCTCATCAAGGAATAAATTCGTATTTTCTTTGAGGGAATATGCGAAAGTAAAACGTTTTAATTTTGGCGCAATCGACTGCTTTTCAGCAGCTATGATATGCCCTTTTCATATATGCCGGCATCCATGACGGACAAGATTCAACCGGGCAGAAAGCTGTTCAGATGCACTTGAGCTTTTAAACAACGAGGCGCTCGCAGTTGTTGAGCTGAAATGCGTTCTGAACAGATTCGCACAGATTAAAATTCAATATTATGTCAGGAGGAAGAGAAAGATGCAGAATCGGTTATTTGATATTCAGGAAGCTGTTGCGGAGTCTAGCGATGAATTGATTGCCTTGCGCCGAGATTTCCACGCTCATCCAGAGCTTGGACTGCAGGAGTACCGCACAGCCCAGATCATTGAGGAGTATTTGAATAAGTTGAAAATTCCCACGAAAAGGTATACTGAGACTGGTGTTGTGGGAATTTTAACGGGTGGGCGCCCAGGAAAAACAGTGATGCTGCGAAGCGACATAGATGCTTTGCCAATTGAGGAACAGACCAATCTTCCCTTTGCCTCCCAGACCCCTGGGGTGATGCATGCCTGCGGTCACGATGGACACACGGCCATTCAGCTGATTGTCGCAAAGATTCTTGCCCAGTATCGCGAGAAGTTACCTGGAAACATTGTGTTTTTATTTCAGCCAAACGAAGAGGACGCCGGGGCTGAATTGATGATACAAGCCGGTGTACTGGACGACACAAAACCGGATGCCGTTTTTGGACTGCATGTGTGGCCACGGATTTCCAGTGGGAAAGTGGGAATTCTTGCCGGCCCCATGATGGCATCCGCCTATTACTTCAACATGCGTATTGGCGGAAAGGGCGGGCATGGCGGACACCCGGACCGGGCGATCAATCCGATTGATGCTGCGATGAACGTGCTCCAGGGGATTAGGACGATGGTTTCCACGGAATGGAATGCAATTTACCCAACGATTATAACCGTGTGCAAGATACACGCCGGGGAAAAGAATATTGTGATCCCTGAGACGCTGGAGCTGGAAGGGTCCATCCGTTGTTTACACGAGAACGACGCCCAGGTTCGAGAGCGCTTTGCGGCGATAGCAAAGGAGATTTGTCATGCGCATCGCTGTACTTGCGAGCTGTCGTTTAAGTGTGGAAATACACTCGTAAAGAATGATGAAAATCTTGCGAAGATGGCGACAGCCGTTGCTGCGGAGCTGTTGGGTGAGGAAAACATTCAAAGCGGCAGGGAATATGCAACGATGGGCGGAGATGATTTTGCGGAATTTATGCAGCACATACCAGGACTTTATTACTATATTGGCTCCGCAAATCCGGAGAAGAAAACAGACACGGAAAACCATAATCCCAGGTTTCTTCTGGATGAAGAGGTTTTGCCCATAGGCGCTGAGATGGAGATAGGGCTGGTGCTGAAATATCTCGGGGCATAAAACCCAGCGCACATAAACAAGGGCAGGTGCATATGAAGTTTTTGCGCATCCTTTTCGGTTGCCCCGCAGGGAGATGGAGAAGTGGTGACCGCTGCTGTTTGCCATGTGCTTGCATAGAAAAATATTAAAGCCGGACGTATGTTGGATGGCCTCATACGTCCGGCTTTCCCGCCGTCTTTCGGTGCAAAAAGCTTCAGCTTTGGCAGTGACCGCCGGACGGCGCCAGGTCAGAAGGGGGACGGTTTTACGCTGGCGGCAGCTTCCAGCAGGACATCTTTTGAGACGCCCGCAGAGAGCTGCATGGAATACGCATAGATTCCGTCAGACCAGAGCATTCTTGTCTTCTCCCATCAGTACGCCGGTACTGGCGCCAACCGCAAAGGGTCCTCGGACAGGGTAATCTTCATACATCCCGGAAGGGGGTTCCGTGCCAACTGCTTTGCGGCAGGTTACAGTCTGCGTGGCACCGGTATAGGTAATCAGCTCCTTCCAGTAAGCGATATAGGCGGCCTCCTGGACCTCAAATGACAGAGCGGTGCTGATGTCCTCAACAGGAAAGCCGACTAGGTCTGAAAGCTCCGCTGCTGAGGCGGCTTCCGCAATGTCCGGTACCGCTAGTATGTCGGGGGAATCTGACGAATGGCCGGGAAACAGCCTGGGAAGCGCCAGGACGCCTGCCAGCAAAACAACAAGGCATGCGGCAACCGAGAGCGTGCGCCCGGAGCGCACAGATGCGTCAGAATGCGCTCGTGCATCTCGGTTAATTCCAAACGGCGCATGGCCTGTTGATATTTCTTCAAAGCCGTATTCCTCTCTCAGAAATTCTCTCAGCTTGATCCGACCGTAGCGGAGGTTTGAACGAACAGTGGACTCCTTCTGGTGCAGAATTTTTGCAATCTGGGCAGTGAAATAGCCCACGTAGTAGAAGCGGTGGATGACCTCCTGGTATGGGACAGGAAGCGCCTTGACCGCCTCCCAGACAAAGGACAGGTCCTCCCTCTCATCGGCTGGCAGGGGAGCGGCGCGCCGGAGGAGACAAAGACGCTCCGTTCCACAGAAATTTAACCTAAACTTTTCCTGCCCTTGGTTTCGCCAACTGCGAGTCTGATCTATACTCTCTCTTGTACCACGGCATCAAATTTGTTTAAGGAAAGAGGAAATGACGATGATGAAACGACTGTTTGCAGGAGCGCTGGCCGGCGTCACCATACTTGGCCTTGCCGCCTGCGCCGCTCCCGCTGTTCAAAGAGGAGCCGCCGAGACGGAAAAGACCGCCGCGATGACGGAAACCGCCGTCTACGGTGCGGCTAAAAATCCCAAATACGTGTTTTTATTTATTGGAGACGGCATGAGCTATCCGCAGATTCAATCCACCTCCGATTATCTCGGCGCGTTGCAGGATGCAGATTACCGGCAGGCGCAGCCCAGCCTGGATGACAACCAGGGCGCTAAGCTGGACGGCCCCGAGTATCTGAACTTTATGAATTTTGAGGCCGCCGGCTCTGCTGTGACCTATGACTCCAACTCCTTCGCGCCGGACTCCGCCTCCACCGCCACCTCCATCGCTACCGGCTACAAGACCTATTCCGGCTCCATCAACGTGGACGAAACCGGGTCTAAAAAATATGAGACCATTGCGGAAAAGCTGAAGGAGCAAAAGGGCTGGGAGATCGGTGTCATCTCCTCCGTCAATCTCAACCACGCCACTCCCGCCGCCTTCTATGCCCATCAGGCCAGCCGCAATGACTACTATGAGAACGGACTGGAGTTGGTTGCGTCGGGCTTTGACTACTTTGCAGGCGGCAGTCTGCTCAAGCCCACCGGCGCGGACGGCCATCAAAAGGACCTGTACACCTTGGCAGAGGAGGCCGGTTACACCGTGGCCAGGACCAATGCGGAGGCCTCCGCAATCAACGCCTCCACGGATCAGGCCATTCTCATCGACGAGGATCTGGCTGACAGCGACGCCATGGCCTATGAAATTGACCGCACCAGCGATATGTGGTCCCTGGCGGACTATGTGGAAAAGGGCATCGAGGTTCTGAACAACAGCAAGGGCTTCTTCCTGATGTGCGAGGGCGGCAAGATCGACTGGGCCTGCCACGCCAATGACGCCGCCTCCACCATTCATGACACTCAGGCCCTGGCCGACGCTGTTCAGGTGGCCGTGGATTTCGCGAAGAAGCATCCCAGTGACACGCTGATCCTTGTGACCGGAGACCATGAGACCGGCGGCCTCACCATCGGCTATGCCGGCACCGACTATGACACCTATCTGGACCTGCTGGAAAACCAGAAGATTTCCTTTGCCAAGTTTGACAGCGATTATGTGGCCAAGTACAAGACAGAGAAGACACCCTTTGCGGACGTTCTCAGGGATGTGGAAAAGCTCTTTGGCCTGAAGGCCTCCGGCGCGCAGAGCGACAAGCTGGTTCTCACTGATTATGAGATGCAGCAGCTCAAAACTGCCTATGAAAAAAGCGTCAACGGCACTGCCGCCAGTCCGTACGATCAGGAGGAGTCTATACTTTACGGCACCTACGAGCCTTTGAGCGTTACCATCACCCACATCATCAACAACAAATCCGGCGTGTCCTTCACCTCTTACAGCCATACCGGCCTGCCGGTTGCGGTGTTGGCAGAGGGCGCGGGCGCCGACACCTTCAACGGCTACTACGACAACACCCAGATTTACACGAAGCTGGCCGCCCTGGTGGGCGTTCGCTGACATGGAGTCAGCCTTCCTGCGGGGAAGATTCTCCGCAGCCGGTTTCCATCTGCCGGCAGGGGAGCACAGCTCCCCTGCGGCGCTGTTTTCAGGAGGCTCTATGAAATTTCATGCTCCCACGCTCTCCCGCCAGACCCATGGGCCTGTGCTGGCGGCGCTGATTTTGCTGGCAGTGCTGCTGGTTCTGCCCACAGGCTATGAGGAGGCGCTGGTCTATCAGAGTGCTGACCGGGTTCGGGCGGAGGTGCTGTCCACCGACGAGAGTACGATCATTGATACCGGTCTGGTCCGCTCCGGCGAGCAGCGATGCACCGTGCGGCTGCTGGGCGGCCAATTTGAGGGGCGGACGGTGGACGCAGTGAACCGTCTGAACGGCTCCCTGGCTGAGGATAAGCTGTTTGCCCCCGGCGACATCGCGTTTGTCACCGTCAGTCACGACGGGGATCAGATCACCACGGTCTCCATGACAGACCACTACCGAATTGACAAGGAGCTGATGCTGGCGGGGATATTTCTCCTGCTGCTGGTGCTGTTCGCCGGCTGGACGGGGGTGCGGGCTGTGCTCTCCTTTATCGACACGATTTTGCTCATGTGGAAGGTGCTGGTGCCTTGTCTGCTGCGGGGGTGGAACCCGGTGTGGGTGGCGCTTGGACTGGTCGTGGTGCTGACAGGGCTCATCCTCAGCCTGATCTACGGCTTTGAGCGCCGCTGCCTGGCGGCGGCGTCTGGGGCGGTGTTGGGTATTGGTGTGACGGCAGTGCTGGGGATTGTATTTACGGACCTGTTTCAAATTCACGGTGCGGTCATGGAGTCCAGCGAAAGTTTGCTGTATGCCGGATATCAGCACCTGGACCTGACCCAAATCTTTATGGCCTCTATCTTTCTGGGAGCCCGCTTACTCGCACGACA
>ENA-UESI01001345-UESI01001345.1-human-gut-metagenome-genome-assembly--contig:-NODE-1345-length-15923-cov-9.096365_pt1 | contig 15923 bp, 10 predicted proteins | sample MGYA00243005_ERZ508006 | MGnify/ENA primary metagenome ERZ508006 (study PRJEB26167, sample SAMN06115436) | human gut metagenome | host: Homo sapiens | place: China:Shandong | collected 2015-06-10... | reverse complement strand
TGCATAACATCAGCTTCATTGGTGCCGGTTTCAGCTTGGAATGATGTGGGCGGATTTAATGACGAGCTTTTTATAGACTTTGTTGATCATGATTTTTGTGCTAAGCTTAAGGAACATGGGTATAGAATACTTCAGATTGGTAGTGTTAAGCTTAGCCATGAATTGGGAAAAGGAAAAAATTATAGTATTTTAGGTGTTAAATTTACTGCACTTAATCATTCAGCAATGAGAAAATATTATATGGTTAGAAATTGGATTTATTATATGAATGAACATAAAGATATAATAAATCTAAAGGCAGAAAAGAAATCATATAGATTATTTTTTTTAAAAACACTAATATTCGAAGATGATAAGCTGAAAAAAATGAAACAAATGCTAAAGGGTAGAAGAGACGGCATTAAATTAATAAGGAGAATTCATGAAATCAAGTAAAACAATCAAAAGAGCAATGGAGATGATAACATATATTAGTTTAGTTTTGTATATGTTTGATGTTGTATTATTAGGAACAGGGGAACTGACAAAGAACTTTGGGATTCCAAGTAGAATGATTTTTTTCGGAATATCGGTTTTAGCGGCAGTTGTCCTTATATTATTGGATTTAAAAAAATATTTGAATAATAAGTATTTAATAAGTGTACTTGTTTTCATGGTTGTTATATTTATAGCTGCTATTAGAGGCTTTGTTGGAAAACAAAACACAACAATACTTTTGTCTGATTTCAAAGGGTTTTTGAATTTTTTGATAGTTTTTCCAATGATGGCAGTTATGTATAAAAAAAATAGAGTGATTTCATTTTTGAAAATGTTATGTCTGTCACTTGGAGTTGTATCTGTGTTAGGTATTATTCTGGCATTTTATCTGCAGATGCCTTTAGAGATGAGACATGGTGCATATGATTTTTTTGATGGATACAATATATGCATGATTACAGAATTGACAGGAAAGGTGACCCGTATTTTTTTCAATTCTGGAAGCAGACTTTTTTTTGCGGGTTTTGCTTTAAGCATTGTATTTTCGTTAATAGAAAATAAACGTAAATTCATTTGGATATTTATTGCATCGTTAGACATTTTTGGTATGTTTATTTCATATACACGATCAGGCTACTTGGCATTTGCTATTGGAATATTTGCATTTGTAGTATTAATATTATTATTTTATAGAGACTTTTTTAAACCATTGGCTATAAGGGCGTGTTTTGTTTGTGGAATAGTTGTTGTGTTAATTGGTACGGTTAGTGTCGCTGAAAAAGCAAATTTGGTTAATGTGGCCATAAATAGATGTTTATTTGCCGGAGCAGAAATAGATGATACTGATACAAATGTTGAAAAACCTTCTGATAATAAAAATGACAAAAATAATAAAAATGAATTAACAAACGAAAAAGCTGAAATTCAAAATTTAGCCATCAGAGAACAAAGAAAGACTTTAGCATTAGAAAATATAAAGAAACATCCATTCTTTGGAGGAGGATTGGGAGTATCCAATGATGTAAATGATGGTTTTATTGAGTATTTTTATTTAGATATTTTAAGTAAAATAGGTTTTATAGGCTTTATAATTTTTATTATTCCTTTTTTATTTTCTATTTTTGATACTATTATTTTGCGTGATGTATTTTGCAAAGAACAAAGATTATTAGCTTTGGCAGCACAGTTAGGTTGTTTGTTTGTTTTTGTGATATCATATTTTAATCCTTGCTTAAACTCAAGTGTTGGATTATTTATGTATTCATTGGCTCTTGTTTTAGCTATGCCGTGGGAAAATAAGAAACCAAAGACTGCTTATTTTATAAGTTCTACTAACCATTATAATGTGAGAACAGGAAAGTTTGTTAATGATTATATTAAAAAAGGTTATGATGTAATTTATGTAACCTCTGATTTTGATCATATGACAAAAAAGAGGTATTATTTCAATGAGTATAAAAATAGTAAGCAACTGCATGTAATCTCTTACAAAAAAAATTTATCAATAAGCAGGATATTGAGTCATCTGATGTTCAGTTACAAAACGTTTTACATGTTATTGGCTTGTAAACCAGAATTGGTGTATGTAGAAGTGCCAAATAATTCATTGGTAAAAAGTTCAGCAAAATATAAAAAGATTAATAATGCTGAGATTATTGTGGACGTTTTTGACATGTGGCCGGAATCTATGCCGGTTAAGACAAAGAATATGATTGTAAACAGGGGATTCAATATTTGGAGAAATTTCAGAAATAAGAATTTAAAATTTGCAGATCAAATATGGATTGAGTGTGATTATTATAGAGAGTTATTGTCGGCTCAAAACATTAATCTTCCAATGGAAACCAAATATTTGACATTGGAAAATGCAGAAACAAGTATAGAAACGAAAGTATCCGAAGATGAAATTGATTTATGCTATTTAGGTAGTATAAACAATATCATTGATATATCATTAATTGAAAAAATTGTTTCAGAGCTTGCGAAAAATAAAAGAACAAGAATCCATATAATTGGTGATGGTGAAAGAAAAGATGAATTCCTTGAGATTCTGAAACAAAATAGTATAGAAATCATTGATCACGGAAAAGTATATGAGATAGATAAATTGCAAGAGATTTTTAATCAGTGTTGGTTTGGAATTAATGTCTTACGAGAAGATTTAGCGATTGGAATTACAATGAAGTCTATTTCGTATTTTAGGGGCGGACTTCCGATTATTAACACTGTTCAGGGTGATACAAGTAGATTTGTAGAGGAATGCAACATTGGCATAAATGTTGACAGACATGATGTCAGATCTTGTGTTTCAAGAATTCTTAATATAACAAAAGATGATTTAGCTTGTATGAAGAATAATACCAGAAACTTGTTTGAACAAAAATTTGCAGAATAGGATAAGAAACATGAAAAAATATTTTAAAAAAACAATTCAATCTATTATTTTTATATTGAAAGTCTTGCTATATTTATCATTACTGTTCAGTTTTCTCATTCTGTTTTCGAGAAATAACTTTGCAGTTTTAAATATTTCAAGAACCATGGCAACTACAATTCTTACGTATGTATTTGTTGGACTCTTAATGACAGCGATATATGGCAGATATGATATTGGTAGAAGAAAGAGTAAGCCGATAATTTATTCGTTGGTATTAGCAACATTGTTTACAGATTTTGTTGCATATCTTCAGTTAATGATAATGAACACAATAACACCAAATGTTTCAGCATTCAAGTTGTCTGATATAGGTACTTTGGCACTTGTAATTGTAGTCCATGTTGTTATTATTATTGTTTTTGTTCATATTGGTAATGGCATATTTTTCACAATAAATGATCCTGAGAGCTGTTGTGTGATTACTACACAGGAGTCAGACCTGTCAAAGCTTTCTTCTTCTGTAAAACGTTACAAAAAGCAGTATTGCATTAAAAGGGTAGTGGATTATAGAAGAAAAGATCTTTATGATATCATAAAAGATATGGATACAGTGTTTATATATGACATTCCTTCAGATAAGAAATCTGATATAATTAATTTTTGTTATGAGCGAATGATAAATATATATATAAATCCTGATGTATGCGATTTGGTTGAAAATGTATCAGAACATTATTTACTGGATGATGTATCGTTTCTTAATCACAATATCAGCAATATGACTTTTGAACAGAGAGTGATAAAACGAATATTTGATATTATATTCTCTTTGATTTTTGTGGTGATTAGTTCACCAATCTGGATTGTAAGTTCTATTGCAATAAAATTAGGAGATGGTGGAACCGTATTTTTTAAACAGAAACGTGCGACACAATATGGAAGAGTGTTTTATGTTTATAAATTTAGAACAATGAAAGAACATGTAGAAAACCGATCTGCAACATCGGATGATGACAGAATAACAAAGGTGGGAAAGGTACTTAGAAAGACAAGACTTGATGAGGTGCCTCAGCTGTTCAATATATTGAAGGGAGATATGAGCTTTGTTGGACCAAGACCAGAGATGCTTGAAAATGTGAAAAGCTATACAAGCGAATTGCCGGAGTTTAAATATAGACTGAGGGCAAAGGCTGGATTAACTGGATATGCTCAGATTGCCGGGAAATATAATACATCGCCGAAGGATAAGCTTATACTTGATATGATGTATATTGAAAACTATAGTTTTAGAACAGATATAAAGTTATTATTCCAGACAGCTATTGTACTCCTCAAGAAGGATAGTACTGAGGGGTTCCAAAAAGTGTCAGATTGCTTAGAGTGCGAGAAAACACCAGAGAATTTAATTAATTAAGATATTTTATAAAAATGGGTAATACTTGTAAGAAATTGTTGCAAGTTTTACCCATATAATATTTACTAAAAAAGAAAAAATATTTTGTAATATTTTGTGAATTTTTTAATAAATTACTTGCAATATCACAACATAAGTACTAAAATTATATATATAATAAAAAAGGAGGTACTGTGTTTATGAAAAACAAACTCATAATGACAGCGGCAATTGTTACTGCGATGACGATGGTAACACCATCACTTGCAAGTGCAGCAGAGATTCAGCCTATAGCTTCTGAGACAGAGGCACCTGCAGAGACAGAGGCACCTGCAGAGACAGAGGCACCTACTGAGACAGAGGCACCTGCAGAGACAGAGGCACCTGCAGAGACAGAGGCACCTACTGAGACAGAGGCACCTGCAGAAACAGAGGCACCTGCAGAGACAGAGGCACCTGCAGAGACAGAGACACCTGCAGAGACAGAGGCTTCAACGGAAGTAGATACACCAGCAGAAGTTGAGACTCCAACAGAGAGTGAAACACCGGCAGTAGTTGCTACAGAGACAGATTCCGATGAGGAGCTTGCACAGGCTACTTCATATGCTGGAACAAAAACTGGATGGTATGGACCAGAGGATGGATATCCTGATTATTGCTATAAATTAGGTGATGGCTCTTGGGCATATAGTCAGTTTGTTTATACAGAGACCGGAACATTCTACTTTGATGCAAATGGCTATATGGTAAGAGGCTGGCAGAATATTAATTCTTCATGGTATTATTTTGATGCTAATGGTTATATGCAGAAAGATTGGCAGGAAATCGGTGGCAAATGGTATTATTTCAGCCCTTATAGTGGCTATATGTATCGTAACAGAGTAAGTGAGATTAATGGTACAAAGCGTGCTTTTGCTCCTTCTGGTCAGATGATTCAGGGCTGGACTTGGGATGTATATACTGATAATGATGGTGATGTTACAGGAGATTGGTTTTATGCAAACCCAAATGGTACTGCATATGAAGATGGCTGGTTGGCACAAGATGGTGGCTGGTATTATATTAACACATATAGCGGCAGGATGTATTCAAAGGGAATGTATACTATTAATGACAAACGCTACAGATTTAAAAAAGATGGTAAGCTCATCATTGGATGGTATCAGACAGGAATATATTTAGATGACTGGTACTATACAAATGCAGATGGATCAGCGTATTCAGGATGGCTGCCATATGGCGGAAGCTGGTATTATTTTGATGATTGGGGAGATATGTATGGCGATCAATGGGTAGACAATAAATACTATATTGGATGCGATGGTAGAATGGTCTCAGGCTGGTATGATTGTAGTCAAAAATCAGCAAATTATTCATCGACTAATTGGATGTATTTTAATGCTGATGGTACTAAATATGTAGGCTGGTTACCATATAATGGAAATTGGTATTATATTAGTGATAATGGTTATATGGTAGCAGATACTATTGATTATTGTGTAAGTCAGGATGCATTTAGAGATGAAAATGGAAATACTAATTGGACAGAGTATAATAAGGCTCGTAAGGCTTCACCACGATACGTATTTGATGCAAATGGTGTTATGGTTACAGGCTGGTATCATGACATTCAAACTACAGGTGGTCAGATTACATACGATGAATGGTATTATTCAGACTCTGATGGAAAGTGTCATGACGGATGGCTTTTATACAACGGAGCTTGGTATTATTTCCGTAAAGGCGAAATGCTGAGAAATACATATACTCCTGATGGAAATTGGGTAGGGCTTGATGGTGTTTGGGCTTAACTCATAGTTTTATATATTAATTGCATAAAATATTTTTGAGAGGTCTATGTGGATAACATAGACCTCATTTAATATATAATCATTAGAATTTTGTATTTATTTGAGTGCAATACTGGATACTGGGGTATTATTTGAATCAAGATGGTACTCTAAGCTCATGTGTGCTATAATGTTTTAAAAGTATAGGAAGGAAATAAAACAGTGAGAAAAAAAGTAACAAATAAAACTAAGAAGATTTTGGGAGCATTTGCCGTTGCAGGTATGCTTGCAATGAGTGTTAATTCTGTACAGGCAGCACAGGAGGAATATACAGCCGGATCATCAATGGGAAAGGAATATGATGAACTGGAACAGGCATATTCAGATGATGAGGCCTTAGCAACAGCATCCAATCAGGGGCATTGGGAAGTGAATTATGCAGGCTGGTGGTATCAGTATTCAGATGGAACATATCCACGTAGTTCCTGGGTAAATATTAGCAATAAATGGTATTATTTTGATGAGAATGGATATATGGTTACCGGATCACGCAATATTAATAATGCTTGGTATTATTTTGATGGAAGTGGAGAGATGCTTACAGGCTGGCAGTATTATTTAGGAGCTTGGTGGTACCATAAGCCATCCGGGGCATGGGTACAGTCTAACTATGCTAATGGGACATTAGTCGGAATTGATGTATCATATTATCAAAAAGATATTGACTGGACTACTGTGAAAAATAGTGGTATAAACTATGCAATGCTGAGAGTTTCAAGAAGCTACTATTCTGATTCATATCATCATTTAACAGATAAAAGATTTAATGAATACGCTTCAAATGCAAATAAAGCTGGTATGCCTATTGGTGCATATATATATAGTCAAGCGAGAAACGTTAGTGATGCTGTTTCGGATGCAAGATACGTTGTAAGTGAGTTAAAGGGATATACAATCTCATATCCTGTAGCTATTGATTTGGAGGATTCTTCGCAGACGGATTTGTCTAAGGCGCAGCTTGGTGCTATTGCAAAAGCATTTTGTGATGAAATCAGGAGATATGGTTACACTCCTATGGTTTATTGCAATGAGAACTGGTATAAGAACTACATAGATGTAAGCCAGATTGCAGGAGAGGAATTGTGGATTGCAAGATATAATTCGCATTATGATACAAATATTAAAAGAGGTATATGGCAGTGTAGCTCTACAACCAGAATTCCGGGTATATCGGGAAATGTGGATTTGGATTTTGCATACAAGAATTATGAGAATCCGATTACAAGCGTCATAGGATATTGGAGCCTATATGGTAATGATTGGTATTTTATTGATGCAAATGGTCAGTATGTAACAGGCTGGCAGTTTATAAACGGAAACTGGTATTATTTTGCGGGAAATACAGTTATGACAACAGGCTGGCAATATGTAAACGGCAATTGGTACTACATGGATGCAAGTGGAGCTATGAAGACAGGTTGGCAGTACATAAATGGTAAATGGTATTTCTTGGAAAAGAGTGGAACCATGACTATGGGCTGGCAGTATATTAGTGGACACTGGTATTATATGGACTGGACCGGAATGATGACAACAGGTTGGCAGTATATAGGTGGACATTGGTACTATATGGACTGGACCGGAATAATGACAACAGGTTGGCAATATATAGGCGGACATTGGTATTATATGAATGCAGATGGAATAATGGTAACTGGCAGACATTATATTAATAAAAGATGGTATTATTTTAATGCAAATGGTGTATGGAATTAGAGACGAAGGGAGCTGTTATATTTATGAAGAAAAAAATAATAGTTTTATTAACGATTGCAATTCTGAGCTTATGTAATACCAGTGTTTTCGCTGAAGAGTCAGGTTACATATGGACACAAGGTGAAAGTGGTTTGTGGTATTATGTGGATACAGAAGGTAATTGTAAGACAGGTTGGCAGTACATAAATGGATGTTGGTACTATATGGATGTCAATGGTATTATGACAACAGGTTGGCAGTACATAAATAATCACTGGTATTATATGGATGCTAATGGGGCTATGACCATGGGCTGGCAATATATAAATGGCTACTGGTATTACATGGATGCTAATGGGGCTATGACAACAGGCTGGCAGTACATAAATGGTCAGTGGTATTATATGGATGTCAATGGTATTATGACAACGGGCTGGCAGTATATAGGTGGTCAGTGGTATTATATAGCTCCAAGTGGAATTATGGTTACAGGCTGGCAGTATATAAGTGGCCAGTGGTATTATATAGCTTCAAGTGGAGTGATGACAACGGGCTGGCAGTATATAAATGGCAACTGGTATCTCATGAATGGAAATGGAGCGATGACAACAGGCTGGCAGTATATATCTAATTTTTGGTATTATATGAATGGAAATGGGGTTATGCAGACCGGTTGGCAATCTATTAATGGCACATGGTATTATTTTAATGCGAGTGGAGATTGGGTTGATTTTTCAAGCATGAATTCGTATGCACAGGGATATTCAAGTTCAACAAAATATTTAATAATGGTGGACAGAAAAGCTTGTGTTGTAGGCATTTATTACGGAAGCCGAGGTAATTGGACTCAGCAATATGCATGGCCGTGTGCACCTGGAAAAGCAGCAACTCCGACTGTTGGAGGCGAATTTAATGTTGGCGGTAAGGGATACTATTTTGATTCCGGCAATTCAAGATGTTATTATTATACACAGTTTAAGGGAAATTATCTGTTCCATAGTGTGTTGTATAACAAAAATGGTACACTTCAGGATGGCAGAGTCGGAATTCCGCTGTCTCATGGATGTGTAAGGCTTGAAATAGGGAACGCTAAATGGATATATGATAACATTCCGAGTGGAACGCATGTAGTTGTTTATTAAAGAGAACATTTATTACTAAAATTTCTATTAGACAAAATAAAAATGATGAATTATATTTATTTTTATAAATTTGAGGTCATTACATGCAAAACAACACCACACGAGATAAAACAATTGATTTCATAAAGGGCATCCTTATTTTATTTGTGATTTTAGGTCACACCACATTGGGCCTGACAGACATGTATTCATTTGATGATACAATGAATGGTATTGCAAATGTAATATACAGCTTTCACATGCCTTGCTTTATCGCAGTTTCAGGCTTCTTATACAGTGAATATGTAGGGAATGTTTCACAAGGCATTTTTAGCCGGATAGGTCATAAAGCATTTAATATCCTGCTGCCTTACGTGATGATTTCAGTTATTTACTGGATTATTAAATATGCCCTTTCAAATTTGATAAGGGAGCCGGTTGCCGTTAGCAGCCTGATAAGCATACCGTGGAAGCCGATAGAGTTTTTATGGTATTTATACGCACTATTTCTCATATATTGTGTGGCGTATATGGCTGATTATGTGTTTGCGAGGCTTCTGCCACATTTTAATTATAAAATGGAGCTTTTATTTGTGCTGTTTTTAATAATTGCTTTGACATGCTATGGCAGCTTTCGCTATGAGGGCTTTAACTACATAGCCGGCTTTCAGATGTACTTTTATCTGGGATGCCTGATTAAGAAGTGGCTTGATAAACTGGATAATAGATATGCTGTGCTGAGCCTTGCCGTTATGAGTGTGCTTGTAGAGGCGTCCGGCATAGTATTACAGGATGACATGAGCAGCAATCCCCTTTTCAGCAGTCTGTTTGAGCGGTTTACCGCCTGTATAGTGACAGTATTTATATTTGCAGTAAGCTATTTTTTATCAAGGTATTGTGATTTCCCTAAATGGTTACAGACTATCGGCCGGGATAGCATGCCGTTTTATGCGATGAATGTGATATTTGTAGGTGGAATCAGGATTATATTGAACAGGGCTGGTATAACCAATATGGCGCTGCAGTGTATATGTGGATTTGCAGGAAGCACTGCTATATGCTGGATATTGTATGAGTGTATCATAAAGAAAATCAGGCTTATCGATTTTATATTCTACCCATGCAAACAGCTTTATATCAGAAAATGACAAATAGGAATCAGGGTGTTGTTTTTTAATACTAATTCGATATACTATATAGTGTTTACTGAAAAAATATCAAAATAAAGCGTTTCAATAGAAAAGGAAACACCATGAAATTTATTAAAATTCCTGCATTTGCAATAGTTCTCCTATTGCTCATGCAAATAGTATCAAAGGCATTTATTGCCATTGACAGCAGCGATATCGAAAATATATATGGCTTTTACTCAGAACCAAAGAACAGTCTTGATATGGTCATGATTGGACCAAGCGAGGTATACACGGGCTATGCACCGGCGTTGGCGTGGGAGGAGTATGGCCTTAAGTCGTGCAATCTTTCAATAGGAGCTGTGCCATGCAATATGTACAAGTCCATCGTCACGGAGATTGTGAAGAGACAGAAGCCGAAGCTTCTTTTAATCAATGCTTCTACATTTAGTTATTGCAATAGTAATCTGACTGATGAGGTTTATCTGAGAAAGTGGATTGATAATATGCCTATGTCACAGAACAAGCTTGACACGGTAAAGACTATTCCCCAAAATATCAATAATGATGATGAAAAGGTGAAGGATAATATATCGGATACCCTTTATTTTCCATTGGAGAAGTATCATGGCAACTGGAAGGACCCTGAGGCAGTGTATACCTCATTTGTCACTCGTGCCTATATGAGGCTCAGTGGTGGAGGCTATCTGAAGGGCTTTTATTCAAAAACAGGCATCACCGGAGGCCGTGACAATCTGGCAAATATCGGACAGCCTACTAAAGAAGCCTATGTGCTGACTGATGAATGCAGAGCATATCTTAAGGAGCTGCTTTCGTACTGCAATAAGCTTGGCATAGAGCATGTGCTGTTGCTGCAGCCACCTCATGAGACACAGGCTACTGATAAGTCAGGACTTGAGCAGATTGAAAGTATAACGAGGAAGTATGGATACGATTTTCTTGATCTGAGTACTGATTATGAGAGCATTGCAGGGATAGATGATTCACATGATTTCGCAGATTTTGAGCATCTGAATGCATATGGAGCCCAAAAGCTTTCGTCATATATTGGCAATCTGGTAGTAAACCAATATGGGATAAAGTCTGATACGACAGGTTCAGAGCTTTCAAGATGGGAAAAGTCCGTGAAGAGGACTAAAAAAGCTCTGAAAATGGCAAGAGAATATACTGACAGAAGAGAGGCACAGGTGGTTGGAGAGTATGAGGCAGCCAAATAAGTGAAGCTGCCGGGGAATTAAGCGTTGCAGAATGGTATTATTTAGTGGTATTTGATTCTGGCTTTGATGAGCCTTATGCCTTCACATACCATCTCGTCACGCATCAGTAAAAGCAGCACCATATAGATTATAAATCCGGTCACAATCATAATCATTGTGTGCATGAAGCTGACTGACAGCTTTGCATCCATGAGCAGCAGTACGATAAGCATACAGACTGCTGATACAAGATATTTCCACGATAAAGAAAATATTTTTGGTATACTTAGCTCATTTCGTATGAAGTAAAGTTGCACGGCAGTTATTATTACCTCCGAGATGACAGAGGCTATGGCTGCACCGTATGAATAGAGCTGAGGTATGAGAATCATATTCATGACAAAATTGGCTACGGCTCCGATACATACTGAGCGTGTCAGCAGACCTTCACGCTTGGTAGTTACCAGATACTGTATACCGATTACATTGCTTAAACCTATAATCGGCAACAGTGTAGCCATTATCATGATGAGGTATGGCACCTTTTCATATCCAGGCCCGAAAAACCATGGCGAAAAATTGCGTGCGATGCCAATCAGACCAAAGCACAGGGCAAGTCCTATAAACCAGACGAATTGAAAGCTCTTATAAAGGAGGGTTTTTACTTCGTCTTTTTTATTTTCACTGAAGGCTCTTCCTATTCTTGGAAGCATCACTGTACCTAGTGAGGTTACGAGCATGAGGACCATTTTGGATATCTTATTGGCTTGCTCATAGTAGCCGTTTTCTGTCATGCTGCCGGTTATGTTGTTGAGCATAGTTTTGTCAAGCGCTGTGTATATAGTTGTAGCTATTGTAGGAACAAAGAGGGTGAGTGTGGCTCTTAGGTGGCAGAAAGGCCTAAGCTCCCTGAGCTTTGGTCTGTCAACATATTGAGGCAGGTAAAACCAGATGGATATATTGGCAAAAAGCTCTAATAGACATACTCCTGCCACATATATGAGCAGATCACTCTCTGAGCGCACAGCGATGAAGATAAAGGCAATGTTTATGATTTTAAAAATAACGTTTCTGCCGACTATTTTGCCAAATTCTTCAAGTCCCTGAAACAGCCAGGAGATATCAGAAGCAACAGATACCAGATACACGGCTTCAATCAATAGCAGGTGCTTTTTGAGGGGCGGGTGCGGAAATGCAAGTGTGAATACCATATATGCACACAGACACACAATTACGCTGATAACGGATAGAAGCTCTATCTCCCAGAAGGTTTTTGTGCGTTTTGATCTGTCCTCCTGCAGGTATGATATTTCCCTGTTTCCGTAGTTTACAGTGCCCAGTGCGGCAAACATGATAAAGTATGATACCAGTGAGTAGGTATAGCTGTATGCGCCTATTCCGTCTGCCTTAAGTACCCTCGAGAGATACGGTGCTGTGATGAGCGGTGTGATCAGTGTGAGTATCTGGTAGCTCACATTATATATGTAGTTTAGTTTTATACTCTTGTTTTTTTGTGTTTTCTTTTTCATGCAGATATCATATCACATATTGACATATTTTGGCTATGCAGTTATTATATAAAAATCGCAAATTAACATTACTATCAACTTACACGTATAAATTACGACAGGGTTATATAGCCTGTTACATAGGTGGAGAAATGGATAATATTATAATACGAAACAGGAAAGAGGAGTTTAAGGAGCTTGTTTTATACACGGTTTTTGGCAATATGACCTTTGTGATCAGCATAGGCTCATATGCCATTTTTAATGTATTCTTTGGAATCAATGAGCTGATTGCAAACGCGCTGGCATGGGTGTTTGCTGTACTTTTCTCATATGTTACCAATAAGAAGTGGGTGTTTAAGGTGGCAACACCGACCAAGACGGCATTTTTAGTACAGATGTTTGCTTTTTTCAGTGGCAGATTCATCACACTTGTTATTGAAGAGACTATTATCTTTATTTTTATCACGCTTATGGATTATCCAAGCATGTGGGTGAAGCTGACAGCACAGGTGGTTGTGGTTGTGCTCAACTATGTGATAAGCAAGCTGTTTGTTTTCAAAAATCGCTAAATATGGTATATTTAATAAAATAATAAGAACTATAATAGTGTGTGTATGGTATAATAAAGCGTAAATTTAAATGCAGTTTATGAGAAGTTGATTTACATAGGGATATAGAAGCTGCTTTTTGCAGTGAGAGACAAAAGGAGAAAATCCTATATGAGTAATAAACCTGACATGAAAATAGATACAAAAAATCGAAAAGACAAAACAAAATACGATGGTCCGGAGAAGCCGGACGCATACATGGGCAATGACAAGCAATGGGTTTTCAGGGCATTGGTTCTTGCTTTTATTGATATGTGCATCATTGCAATCTCGTTCTTTTTCGCTTTGATGATCAGATTTGAGTTTTCATATTCACATATACCGCTCTCATTTTTGGAGGGTTATCTGCACATTGTGCCATTGTTTATGGTGATTTCACTTTTGGTGTTTTATATTTTCAGGCTTTACCACAGTATATGGCGCTTTGCGAGCATCAATGAATTTATGCATATTATTGGTGCCTTTTTGGTGCTTACAGTTGTGAGCGTTACTATTCATGAAGTTTATGAGATCAAGATGCCGTATGCCTTCTGGATTATCGGACTGATGCTCAGCTTTGCACTTTGTACAGCATGCCGTTTTGCGTACAGATTTATCAGGACAGGTCAGAAGATGCTTGAGCAGAGAGGCTCTGCAAACGGTGATGAGAAGGTCATGATTATAGGAGCCGGAAATGCGGGCAGGATGCTTATCAGGGAGCTTATCATGAGCTCACATCTGCACACAAAGGCCTGCTGCATCATAGATGACAATCCGGCGAAGCTGGGGCGCTTTATAGACGGCGTGCCTATTGTCGGCAACAGAAATGACATTCCGGAGATGGTTGAGAAGTATAATATCACGAAAATTGTGTATGCTGTACCTTCTACATCCGGTAAGGACAGGAAGGATATACTCAATATTTGTAAGGACACAGGCTGTGATGTGTCTGTGGTTCCGGGAATCTATCAGATGGTGGACGGAAGAGTGTCGGTTTCCAATCTGCGTCCGGTAAGCATTGAGGATTTGCTTGGAAGAGATCCGGTTGTTGTGGATAATGACGGTATTCATTCATTTTTACAGGGCAAGGTGGTCATGGTTACAGGTGGCGGTGGCTCAATCGGTAGTGAGCTTTGCCGTCAGATAGCCAGGGAGGATCCGAAGCTTCTTATCATTTTTGATATTTACGAGAATAATGCATACGATATACAGCAGGAGCTGAAGCGCAAATATCCTTATGTAAGGGTGGAGACGCTGATTGGCTCGGTGCGCAATACTAACAGGCTGCACTATGTATTCCAGACATATCACCCTGAGATTATTTATCATGCGGCTGCACATAAGCATGTACCGCTGATGGAGGAAAGCCCGAATGAGGCAATAAAAAACAATGTGCTTGGCACGTTAAAGCTCTCAAGGATTGCAGCTGAGTACCATGTGAAGAAGTTCGTGCTTATATCTACGGATAAGGCGGTTAATCCGACCAATATCATGGGTGCGTCAAAGCGTCTGTGTGAGATGGTTATACAGATGATGAACAGGCAGACGGAGACTGATTTTGTTGCTGTGCGTTTTGGAAACGTGCTTGGCAGCAATGGTAGTGTTATACCGCTGTTTAAGAAGCAGATAGAGGATGGCGGTCCTGTCACTGTGACGGACAAGCGTATTATCAGGTATTTTATGACAATTCCGGAGGCTGTGGCGCTTGTGCTGCAGGCAGGGCTCTATGCTCACGGAGGCGAGATTTTTGTGCTCGACATGGGCGAGCCGGTCAAAATTGATGATATGGCTAGGAACCTTATCAGGCTTTCAGGACTGGAGCCGGATGTGGATATTCAGATTGTATACACAGGCTTGCGTCCGGGTGAGAAGCTCTACGAGGAGATGCTGATGAGTGAGGAGGGGCTCAAGGAGACTCCGAACAAGCTGATTCATGTGGGTGAGCCTATTGAGATGGATGATGAGCTCTTTGAGAAGCAGCTTGAGATGCTCGAGAAAGCATGCACCTCAGAAGCAAAGGATATCAAGCAGATAGTGGCCACTGTGGTCAAGACATATCATCCGGACCTGGAGGATTAAATTAAGCCGGATGTTTGGCATATTTTATGCCGGAAGCGAGGAACATAACTATGGAAAAGAGACAGATTTCATTTTCACCACCTGATATAACAGAGGCAGAGGTGTCAGCTGTTGCTGATGCGCTGCGAAGCGGTTGGATTACAACAGGTCCAAGAACCAAGGAGTTTGAGAAGAGGATTGCTAAGCTATGCGGCACGGATAAGGCTGTGGCTCTTGGCTCTGCTACTGCGTGTCTTGAGTCTATACTCAGATTCCTTGGAATAGGTGCAGGTGATGAGGTCATCACAAGTGCATACACATATACTGCATCAGCAAGCCCTGCGGTGCATGTAGGTGCAGCGCTTAAGTTTATAGATGTAGCACCTGATTCCTTTGAGATGGATTACGATGCCCTGGAAGCCGCAATTACAGAAAAGACAAAGGTTATCGTGCCGGTTGATATTGCAGGTGTGCCTTGCGACTATGACAGGATTTTTGATATTGTGG
>ENA-UESI01001344-UESI01001344.1-human-gut-metagenome-genome-assembly--contig:-NODE-1344-length-15924-cov-6.426011_pt1 | contig 15924 bp, 15 predicted proteins | sample MGYA00243005_ERZ508006 | MGnify/ENA primary metagenome ERZ508006 (study PRJEB26167, sample SAMN06115436) | human gut metagenome | host: Homo sapiens | place: China:Shandong | collected 2015-06-10... | reverse complement strand
CATCCGGGACTTCACTTCTCAAACTCTTGCGAGTTTTCCAAGTGATCTTGTTGGGGCGTGCCTGCCCCAAACCCTGCCGAGTAACAATAAAGTTCATAATTGTTCCATGGACTGAGTATAACACATCCTTCGATGATACACTACTCCTCTTTTTGCAAAAATCCAATTATCTTTGGTGACCTGTCGTGAGATGCAATTATTTCATGTCGTTTCACCAATCACTTGACTTGGTTTGAAAAAACACAGAGCATATGATACAATAGAACAAATAATGTTGTCTACCGAGAAAGGAAGTGTCTTTCCATGAAAAAATCCATAAGTTCTTTTCTAAAGATTTGCTCCATATTCTTGGTGCTGTTGGGATTTTTGTTGCTTTTCTGATTTCTATCGCCTATAAGCAAGTTGGAATCGGGGCACTCATAGCTGCGTGGCTTATTGCTATGGCAATTATCGGGGTAGCATGGATTACAGACATCCGCAAAGCAGACCTGCTGAAAAACGGAAAGATTGTTTCCGGAAAAGTTAATGCAGTAAAAAGGGTTCACATAAAATTCCACATGAGTACCTATCACCTTGCTGATGAAGATGTAATTTATCCTTGGGTGATTCGGTACCAATACAAGATTGGAAAAGACACTTATTATGGACAGTCCCATTGGTTTTGGTTCAACCCTCTCGTGAGCAAGGGAACACCTATAAAGGTGACTATTGACCCTCAAAACCCAGAAAGAAGCATTGTTGCTGCATGGGAAAGTTAATAGATTGTTTCTTTCCTCTATGATAACGGAAATTTCAAAGGAGCGTAATCTCCTTTGGCACACGACTTTGGAACAAAGTCTAGTGTGTTACACCTCGATAGAGGTGTGCCGCTCCCAGACACAAAAAGTCCCATGGCCAACACCTCGGCGGTGTGGTCATGGGACTTAATGCTTTTTAGGCCTAGCGGAGTGAACAGTAACCAATCCTGACATCCAGTTGCCGTGTCATTTGTTGAATACTGTTTTACGAACAGTCTGCGGACGTGAAGACCCACCATTATATCATCAGCTTCGACCCGAAGGACGCAGTAGAGAACGGCCTGACCATGGAGCGGGCGCAAGCCCTATATGCAAAAGCCCCGTGACTGGCGCGAGGGTATGAAGCACTCCAGCACAGCCCAGACCATGCGGCACTTGCGTGTTGAGGTCATGGAGCTGTGTGAGGGTGCTGGTCTGTACCAGATCGACCTGCTCAACGGCTCGAAGGAGCGCGTGAGCGAAGCGGAGTATTGGGCGCGTAGGCGCGGTCAGATGAAACTTGACCGTGAAAATGCTGCCCTTACCGCAACTGGACAGCAGCCCAGGCAGAAGAAGTTTGAAACCGTAAAGGACATCTTGCGGAAACAGATTTCTTCGGTGCTGTACCGTACCACGAGCTTTGAAGATTTCTCTGACAAGCTCATGCAGCAGTACGGCATTGTCGTCAAGGAAAGCCGTGGGCGGCATGATCCGTCGCCACCCGAAAGGAATGGACTTCACAAAGGTCACGGCAGAGGAAATCGCCGCAACGGAGAATTGGACCAACAGCTGCCTGCGCAGGATTCTGGGGTACAAGAGCGCTGGTAGCGCCTTCTGAGAATGTTAGCGGGAAATTAGGCTGACAGCATAAGGAAAGATAGGCCACGCATTAGAGAAGGCTAAACGGCAAGAGAGGCAGTCGAGAAAAGAAGGTTGGTGAAATTGAATAAAAGAATAAGGCCGCAAGAAAGGAAAGCTTGACGGTCTGTTTGTGTTGTGTTAAAATATGAAAAATCGAGATTTTTGTGGAAATTATTAGTCGATTTATCGAAAAACATTGTAAAAGCGGCAAGATACGGAAGAGTAAATGGCCGGAACTGCAATTCGGCGGTCATTACAGGCCAAAGTACGACCCTTCGGCAAAAGAAGCGGCATTTCCGGGAAAGACCGGGTGCGACTGCAGTGACAAATAAAACCGGAAAGATTTTCCTGCTGCAGGCGCAGAATAAGGGCGCTCTGATGTCCTGCAGACTGCATTGCACAACGGACAGGCGCTGCCTTTGAAGAACACGATGATAATGGAGGAACGGTATGATCCTGCTCAACCAGATAACAAGTGCGGTATTGCAACTTTTGATTTTTTCAGGTGTTCCATTTGTGTGGTATATCCTTACACAGAAAAGGGTCAAAGGCTTTTTTAAGTGGTTGGGAATTAGTACAGCACCTGCCCCGCCTTTGAATGCTATGTTTTGTATTCTTGCGGGATTTTTAGCGGCATTATTTTTACCATATATGTGGCTCTATCGATCTGGAAATCTGAATTATCAGGGTTTTACAGTGGATGCGTTTCGGCAGACCGGTTGGAGTATAGAAACATCTGCAGTTATACTGATATGGGCGATCGTGCAGACTTCGCTGTCGGAGGAAATCCTGTTCCGGGGGTTTCTTTGTAAACGCCTGTGCCATAAATTTGGAGAGAAAACAGGGAATGCCGTTCAGGCACTCATTTTTGGTATGGTACACATTACTGCGCTGCCAGACAAGAATATCCCTGCGCTGTGTGTCATAGTGCTGCTAACGGGTGGAATAGGCTATGCCTTGGGATGGCTTTCATTGCAAAAGGCACAGGGAAGTATTTTGTATGGCTGGGCAATCCATGCGGCTGTGAATATTCTTTCCCCCATTATGGTTTTCACATTCTTGTTGCCCAAGGGTACGGCGTAACAAAGCATAAGTGTTGGAATGCCAACGGTATCATCATCCACTTCTGTCAGACCTCTCGCATAGATCCCTGCTGCCTGACAGCACGTACTCTTTTGGGTGACTTTACTTGCATCTTGCTGGATGAACCCGAAAGCAATCTTGACGAAAACCTGAACATAGCCTGATCAATTGCTTGTTAAAACTCTAGGAAAAAAGTTGATTCTCGTTATTATTCACAGTGCCTCCCATGATGCCGTAGCAGATAAACTTACGAGATTCGTACAGGAATGATGCATCAGGTACAATCATGCTAAACTGTCTGCGGATCGTCAAAGGAGTGTGCGTTTGAACAAAAAGAAAAAGTCCACAAACATTTCCCCTTACCCCGATGAAGCCATCGAACGTCTGGCACGGGCATTCTACCCGGCGATTCTTGCCTGCTGGAACAGTGAGGAAGGACAACGGGAGTTTGCCGCATGGCAGGCGGAATAGGCTCATATTGCAACCAAAGAAAAACAGGAAGTTCCCGTTGGGGAACTCCCTGCCTTACTTATCGTGTGTGGATTTTTGCAGGGTGCGTCCTTCGGGGCGCACCCTGTTTTTGCGTTTAGTCCTCTAATCCGTGGTTCCCAGCCACGTTCTTCAGATATTCCTCCGGTTCGCTGTTCAGAATCAAGTCTGCATACGCCAGAGGGTCATTATAGATGAGGTAGTCCAGCTCTGACCGCTGCGCCATGGTAACATCCAACGCATCCTCGACCCCGGTACAGTCGATAGAGATTTTTCTCCCATCCCGGAGCAGCAGCTCCACACAGCCGGTGTCCATGTTGAAATGGCAAGCTCTTTCATCGTACTTCATGTTTGTGTCCTTTCTGCCTTACGGCACTCTTACAGTGGTCTGTCGTGCTTTCTTATGATAAGGTCTAGGACGTTTTTCGATGGAAGCAAGGGATTCGTTCTGTTTTCCAATGAATACAAAAAATCCGAACCCTTCTCCTATCGGAAAAAAGTTCAGATTTTGTTGTTGTGGTGCACCTCCAGGGACTCGAACCCTGGGTCCACTGATTAAGAGAAACCGACGTGCAACAATCATCAATTTCCAGAATTACACAAATTCATCATTTTTATCGTTTTATCGTAAATCAGCATTTTGCATCTGCTGCATTCTTTGCACCTGTTATCCCATCTTGCATCCGTTATCCAGCCGTTCCGGTGTGCAAAAATGTGCAGAGCCAAAATCAACCCCTTAAAACAGGCATTGGGTTTTTATACAAAGCCGGGAAAATGGCCGCTGCAATCTAGCCTGTTCAGACCGAGCATCAAATGTACATCAACAACCATGATTCATGGCAGGGATTTGGACAATCGAACAGACACTACCTTATATAGAAAGAGGTTCACTATGAACAAACTGCATTCCTGCTGCTTCAACATAAACACAAACCGAGTGGAAGCCCGATTTGCGGACGGCTCTGCCGTTGCCATCGACTGCACCGCCATTGAGGACAAATACGGCAACACCCCGGCACAGCGGGCAGAACTGGACTGGCTGCTGTACCATAAGCCCTTGGAGTATGCACAGATGGTGCTGGATGGGGAGATCAAACGTTTCCTGTCACTCGGCTGCGACCACGGCAGACTGGAAGATCAATGACATAACAACCACAGCCCCGCCTTGGCGAAGGAGAAGCCAAAGCGGGGCTGTGGTTTAATGCAGGAGAAATGAAAGGAACTTAGCGCAGTTCTTCAAGCAATGCCGTACACCCTTCCAGCACATCCTGCCATGTGGCTTCAAAATCTCCCGTGAACCATGGGTCTGCTACCTCACGGGGCTGACCTGTATGCGCCATCAGCAGAGAGACTTTATGCTGTGGGTCATCGCCGACAAGCCGCAGGATGTCGCACAGATTGCTTTCATCCATGCCAATCAGATGATCACACCGTGCATAATCCAGCCGGGTCATCTGCCGAGCGGTCTTGCCGTTGCAGTCGATGCCATGTTCTGCCAGCTTCTGCTGCGCAGGAGGATAGACCGGATTTCCGATCTCCCATGCACTGGTGGCGGCTGATGCGATTTCAAATCGCTCGGAAAGCCCTGCCTTGGACACAAGGTCTTTCATGATATATTCGGCCATCGGGCTTCGGCAGATATTTCCCAGACAAACAAATAAGATTCTGGTCATTCCGGGTCGTTCTCCTTTTTGCTCCTAAAGGTATAGCCGCCGTGGGTGGTGCGGATAAAGCTGCCGCAGTCGGCCAGCTTCTTTCGCTCCGCAATGATCCTGTCATATTCCACCGTACTGTATTTTTTTACAATGTCTAAGATCTCGTCCTCCACACTGCCGTCGCAATAATAATCCTCGCCGGGATATTTATCCAGATTCAGTGTGATCTTCCCGATGGTCTCTGTCATTCCTTACTTCTCCTCCGCATCCCATACTTTTGTTTCGGAATCCATATCATAATATCCTACGGTGTTCTTGTCCGATACCACCGTAATATTCAAGGCATCATACAGTCTGTGATATACCTCGAAGGTATCCTGATTGTAGCCGGTCACTCCCAGAGACAGCAGATACTCACCACCCTGTAAGTTCATCTTCTGGGTAAAAGTCACATTTTTCACCTCTCCCGGCTCCACGCTGTCCAGAAAAGCCTTTTCAATCATGGTATTTGTACCGGTGATTTCCACACCGATGACGTTTTTTACAGAAAATGCAAAAATGGGGGCCGGAATATGATCCATAAAACGAACCCGCATATGGATGGTAAACATACTGCCCTTCAGGATCGCATTGGTGGGAACCCCTCTGTCATCCGTAATGTAAAATTCCTCAATCTGTGCCTGCTTCGTACCGTATTCCAGGGCATTGGGATTCTGCCCCTTGGCCTCCATGGAAGCCTGGGAAGCATCGGTCCCCTTCTCATCTGCTTTTTGGGCAGCTGCTCTCTGCAGGTCTTCATCATCCAGCAGACTGGCAGTCTCTTCTCCCACACTCTCCGGGCCGTCATACTGTCCCACCAATACCCTCTTGTAGGTGTCGATCATAGCCTTGGGACTGCCTTCGCCCAGGATATTTCCCTGATTCAGCAGATATACACGGTCACAATATTTGCTGATACTGCTCAGATCATGACTGACGAACACAATGGTCTTGCCCATCTTCTTGAATTCTTCGAATTTATGATAACATTTTGCCTGGAAAAATACGTCACCGACACTCAGAGCCTCATCCACGATCAGGATCTCCGGCTCGATATTGATGGCCACCGCAAAGGCCAGCCGGACGAACATACCGCTGGAATAAGTCTTCACCGGCTGATATACGTAATCTCCGATATCCGCAAAACTTAAGATCTCCGGAAGCTTTGCCTCGATCTCCTTCTCGGAAAATCCCATCATCGTCCCGTTCAGATACACATTTTCAATGCCGTTATATTCCATATTGAATCCGGCACCCAGCTCCAGCAGAGCGGAAATACGGCCATTTACCAGCACTCTTCCCGAAGTGGGATTCAATACACCGGTGATGATCTTCAGGATCGTGGATTTACCGGAACCGTTGGTACCGATAATACCCACCGTTTCTCCCTGATAGATCTTCATGTCCACACCCTTCAGGGCATAGTGAAGCTTATGCTTCGTCTTTTTTCCGAAGCCGAAAGCCTCCTTCATCCGATCTGAGGGCTTATCATATAGTTTATAGATCTTCTGGACATTATCGACTTCAATGGCCAGCTTTTTCTTTTCCTGCATCAATTTTAATCCTCGCTTATCAGCGTTACACTGTCTTTGTCATACCATATGGCCAGAGAACGGTTGGCCTCGTTATTTTCATCCTCCGAGAGGTCTCCCATGCACAAAAACCAGGGCTTGTAGTGATAAGGTTGCAGCTGTACATCATCCTCATCTCCCAATAGCTTCTCCACCCGTCCCAGATATTCCTGATGGAAATTATACGCTTCTCCGGTATGCACATAGTAATAGGCCCCATAAGCCGAATAATGTCCTGCCTGATTGGGTGACACCTGAAAGATCATGATAAATTCCAGACCCATAATCGCATAAAACCACCACACTGCGGCTCCGTTCCAGTTCGCCAGCCATCTTGCCGCGCTGCCTGATGCCTTCTTCTGCAGTTTTTGCTGCAGCCAGCCACACCAGTATATTTCGTTCAGGAACAACAGCAATAAATATGTGATCTTCACCGCATTCAGAGTTCTGGACAATCCGGCATGTCCGAGGGAATACAGGCTTGGGGTGTAACCGGTGGCATACAGGCAGAAGGACCACAGAAGTACGACTCCCGGATACCGGAAACGATACTCCGTCTCCTTAAGTGCCTGCCAGATCAGGGGTAACAGCATCACCATTACCATAAGAACAATAGATCCCGTAAACTCTGGAAGATGTTTTACTCCTTCCAGAAAGGATCTGCCGATGGACTCCAGGGGACTGTATCCCCAGCCGACATAGCTGCGGGCCCGCACGGAATTGCCCGGTGCCGCTACATTCAGCCCAAATCCTATAATGTATACCAGCGTAGCAGGCAACAGCCACAGTCCCTTTTTCCGGTGTTCCACTACCACACTTATAAACAGAATCGTCAACAGCGATAAGAGTCCCTGCAATGCCGTGACAAAATTGCTTCCAGCCGTGATCATGGAAAGCAGTACCGAGGCCGTAAATAGCAGCCCGGTAGCAGTTCTTCCTTCTGCTCTCTCCAGGCAGATTGCCACAGACAACATCAACAATCCAAAGCCGTGCATTCCCACGTAATGAACTCCGCCGTTATACCAGTAGAAGCCACTCTGTGCGGAATAAATAAACATAAAGACTGCCACTGTAATCACTGCCTGTGCTGCCAGGCCGGTCCACTTCTCCATGCCCAGTACTTTCCGCAGGATCACATGGGTAAATGTCATGGTACCCGCCAGCAATAGCAGCAGGATGAACACTGGACCGAGGAAATAATACTGTTCTCCCCAGATTGCCGGCATCAATGCCATAAAGAAAATAGAAGAATAGGTTCCCTGCCACGCATACCACTGCGTTCTGGAGCAATCCAGTGCACCGGAGATGGCAGCCCATTTTGACTGTTCCTGCTCCATGGCAGCTCTGGCAAATCTTCCGAAATTGTAATCATCATAATACGGAACCGCATAGACTGTCAGACGAAACAATGGAATCAGCGTCAACAGCAGCAGTCCGCAGCATCCCACGGCCAGCAGGATCTTTCCCGGCTTCCATAACCAAAATTTTCTAAATTTTTCACGAGCACCCTTCAATTACTTTCACCCTTTCTGTTTTCCCCACAACAGTTTTGTAATGCAGCTCCTCCCCACAAGGTTCTTCATCTATAAAAGTTTTGCTATGCTCTGTTTTTTATAATACGATTTCTCCGTTCTTCGAACTCTCGAAATCGTAACAATCATTCGTATTATAGCACGTCTGCGAAATGTACCTTCAATCGTTTGAAAATAACGGCTCCCAACCCGAACAGTACTACCGTTACGATCCAGAAATACATGGTGGAAAAGAAATCCTGGAAAAACCATTCCTTCTCATAAATAGCACTTCGATAACCGTTTACAATATACACCAGAGGATTCAGCTTCAGGATCATGATCCATTTGCCGGACAATGCATCCAGATTCCACAGAATGGGAGTGGCCCACATGCCGATCTGCAATCCGATACTGATGATCTGGGACAGATCCCGGAAAAAAACTACTACTGCACAGGTCGTGTAGCTTAGCGCCAGTACGAAAACAAACAGGCAGAAACTATAATAAATGATCTGTGTAGTATATATGGTAGGATAATATCCGTAGATAGCGGCCACGATCAACAACAGACACACAAAAAATACATGAATAAAGGTGGCTGCAATGATCTTGATGATAGGCAGGATACTGATCTTGAATACTACCTTTTTCACCAGATAATTATATTCCAGCAGTGCATTTGTCCCATTGTTCAATGCCTCACTGAAATAGAACCAGGGCACCAGTCCCGCCGTCAGGAACAATACGAAGGGTACTTCCACACCCTCCCGCAGGGGAGTACTCGTATTACCCATGATCTTATCAAAAACAATGTAATACATAGCCACCGTGACCACCGGCTGCGCCATGGCCCATACCGCACCCAGATAAGATCCCGCATATCTTTTTTTGAAATCATTTTTGGCCAGTTTCCAGATCAGATGACGGTTCTGGAACAGTTCCACCGGCAGTCCGGTGAATTTATCATACCAGTGAATAAAAGCAGCGCATGCCGCCGCGATCACTACGCAGGAAATGATCTTCTTGGCCAGTTCCTGTCCCGGATCTGCCGCAGGTCCCGGATTCTTATGGAATACAATGAGCACCGCCATGATCACTGCCGCTGTCACAAACAGGGTAATACCCGTTTTCTTACTTACCTTCATTCTCTTTTTCCTTCACGTACTGTTCCAGTGTGCCCCACTTGGTATCCTTCTCGGAAAGCGTCAGTTCCATACCTTCGGGAATCGGCCATTTTACACCGATATCCGGTGTATTGTAGGCAATACCGCCCTCATCATCGGGATGATAAAAATCCGTACATTTATAGCAGAATTCCGCATAATCCGACAGTACCAGAAAACCATGTGCAAAATTCTTCGGGATAAAGAACTGCTTCTTGTTCTCTTCAGACAAAAGCACTCCGTACCACTGGCCGAAAGTCCTGGAACCTTCCCGCAGATCCACTGCCACGTCATAGACTTCTCCGCGGATCACGCGCACCAGCTTGTCCTGAGGAAAATGTTTCTGGAAATGCAGTCCACGCAATACACCCTTCTTGGAAGCGGACTGATTGTCCTGTACGAACACCTCAGGAATTCCCGCAGCCTTGAAATCGTTATAATTGTAAGTCTCCATAAAATATCCTCTGGCATCTCCGAATACCGTAGGAGTAATGATCTTTAATCCTTCAATTTCACAGGTTTCTACTGTTATTTTACCCATTTATTTCGTCCTCACTCTTTATTTTTATTGACTATTCGTAGGTGATATTCATGTCCACACGACCTTCGATGCCGTCCACTTTTCCCTTGGAGGTATACTGCCAGGTCTTATAATATCCCTGATATAACGGAACACTGCGATACTCTGCCAGCCAGATATGATAGTTTTCCAGTCTTGCTGTCTGCAGATTATTGTTGTACCAGTTACGGCTGGCATAGACACCCGCCGTGTATCCGGCATTTTCTATGGTCCTGCAGAACGCTTCACATACCAGTGTTCTGGTCTCAGCATCCAGATTGTCCGCACGGCCGTTACCGCCCGCACCTTCGGTATCGATAAATACCGGATAGTTCAGCCGGTAATCCCGGATCAGTTCGATCACCGCGGAAGCCTCTTCCACAGCTTCCTTCTCATCCACAGCCTGGGTGAAAAAGTATACGCCCACCGGAATTCCTGCGGCCTGTGCACCCTTCATGTTCGTCACGAACATGGGATCTTCCACCAGGCTTCCGGTTACCGAACCGCGGTATCCGGCACGGATAATGGCAAACTGCACTCCTGCATTTTTCACCTTATCCCAGTCGATCTCCTTGTTCCATTTGGAGACATCGATACCGGCCTTTGCATTACCGGACGTGGTCTGCAGCTTCTGGATCTCTGTCTTGTCCGCATCTGCCAGAGCATCTGCCACGGCGCTGTCCTCGGCTTCTGCATCCACTTCATCCTCCGTCTTGATCAACAGGGAAATATCGTCAATGGCCAGATACTCCACTTTATCCTTGACGTGAACTCTTGTCTCACTGACCGGAACCTTATATCCCTCAATGGGAAGGAGCTCAATATAATAGTCTCCGGAATCCAGATCTCCAATGTAAATGATACCGTCCTGATCCAGATCCTTGTAATCACCCAGGCCATCCAGCCGCACATAGAAGCTTTCACCGGTCACCGGAATTCCTTCGTTATCCACGATCTGGATCCGCAGATCCTTTTCTATGGAGGTGGCTACCAGAGACAGACGGTTGCTGTTATCCTTTGCAGCTTCCAGAATTGGATTTACTTCCTGATCAAAAAACGTATTATCTTTTAAAAATGCCTTCAGATCATTGCCGATCTGACCATCCGGTGAGACCGTCTCTTCTGCCTGAACGCCATTTTCCGCCGGAGATGCACTGTCACCCGCTCCGGCATTCTGAGTGCCGGATGCCGGCGGTCCGGAAGCTGCCGTAAACTGCTCCCTATTGACATACATGACCAGCAGTGCCACCAGCAGGATCACCGCCATGGAGGCCAGAATCGCCATTTTCCGCAGCTTAGAGTCCATTTGCTACCTCTACCAGATATTTTCCGTAGTTCGTCTTAAGCAGCGGCTCTGCAAGAGCAAGCAGCTGCTCTTTGTCAATGAATCCTCGCTTGAAAGCGATCTCTTCAATACAGGAAATGTACAGACCCTGTCTCTTCTGGAAAGCCGCCACAAAATCTGCCGCATCCAGAAGGGCATCATGATTGCCGGTATCCAGCCATGCAAAGCCTCTTCCCAGTGTCTCTACCTGTAAACTGCCTCTGTTCAGGTACTCGTTGTTGATGCTGGTGATCTCAATCTCTCCTCTTGCAGAGGGCTTTACATTCTTTGCGATCTCCACTACAGCATTGTCATAGAAATACAGTCCGGGAACCGCATAATTGCTCTTGGGATGCTCCGGCTTCTCCTCGATGGAAAGTGCCTTGCCGTTCTCATCAAATTCCACTACACCGTATTCTCTGGGATCACGCACATAATAGCCGAAAATAGTTGCGCCCTTTTCTCTGGCAGCTACTCTGCGCAATACTGCGGAAAAGCTCTGTCCGTAGAAAATATTATCTCCCAGTACCAGTGCCACTCTGTCATTACCGATGAAATCCGCACCGATGATAAAGGCATCTGCCAGCCCGCGGGGCTGATCCTGCACCGCATATTCCAGGCGCATGCCCAGCTGGCTGCCGTCTCCCAGCAATTCCTGAAATACCGGAAGGTCTCTTGGGGTGGAGATGATCAATACCTCTCTGATATCTGCCAGCATCAGTGTTGACAGGGGATAATAGATCATGGGTTTATCGTACACCGGCATGATCTGCTTGGAAATCGCTTTTGTCAGGGGATACAGTCTGGTTCCGGAACCTCCCGCCAGTATAATTCCTTTCATTTCGTCCTCCGATCCGCCCTTTTCGGGCTTCTTTTTACTTGTTTTTTAACACACCGAATGGGAACGACGTTCATCGTTCCCATTTAACAGGTATTCTTTACTTTTCTTCGTACATCTCATTGTAGTACTTCTGGTAATCACCGCTGGTCACATTATTCATCCAGTCTTCATGCTCGAAGTACCAGGCGATGGTCTTGTGGATGCCTTCCTTGAACATGGTCTCGGGATACCAGCCGATCTCTGCCTTGATCTTGTCCGGTGCAATGGCATATCTTCTGTCATGTCCCTTACGATCCTCCACGTAAGTGATCAGGTCGTTGTTAATATGCGCCTTGCGGGGATCGGAATCCGGAAGCATCTCCTGCAGAGTCTCAATGATAATGTGGATGATCTCGATATTCTGCTTCTCATTATGTCCGCCCACATTGTAGGTTTCGAACAGTCTTCCCTGTTCCTGTACCATATCGATAGCCTTAGCATGGTCTTCCACATACAGCCAGTCACGGACGTTCTTACCGTCACCGTAGACCGGAAGCTTTTTGCCATGCAATGCATTATTGATGATCAGAGGGATCAGCTTCTCAGGGAACTGGAAAGGGCCGTAATTGTTGGAGCAGTTGGTAATGTTGGCAGGGAAATGATAGGTATCCATATATGCCTTCACCAGCATGTCTGAGCTTGCCTTACTTGCGGAGTAAGGGCTGTGGGGATCATACGGAGTGGTCTCATAGAAGAATGCATTGTCATCATCTGGAAGAGATCCGTAGACCTCATCTGTAGATACATGCAGGAACTTCTTGCCTTCTTTGAAGCTGCCACCGGGAAGCTCCCAGGCTGCCTTGGCACAGTTCAGCATCACTGCAGTACCCAGGACATTGGTCTGTACGAAGATCTCCGGGTTGCGGATACTTCTGTCTACATGGCTTTCTGCCGCAAAATGTACCACACGGTCGATATCATTCTCTGCGAAAATTTTGCTGATGGCATCCTTGTCACAGATATTAGCCTTGACAAAGGTGTAGTTCTCACGCTTCTCCACGTCCTTGAGATTCTCAAGATTGCCTGCATAGGTCAGTGCATCCACGTTGATGATACGGATTTCATTATCGTATTTTTTAAACATGTAATGAATATAGTTGGAACCGATAAAACCGGCCCCTCCTGTTACCAGATAAGTTCTCATTTTTTCTCCGTTCTGCGCACAGCGCACATTTTTTGTTATAGATAGGGGTATTTTACCATAAAACAAGCAGGATATCAACACGGCTCCTCCGCACTTCGTGCTCTCGGATCCGTGACACACATTCGCATTCCGGACTATTGGCATTCGCAGCTCTGGGTATTAACTCGGCTCCTCCGCACTTCGTGCTCTCGGATCCGTGACACCCATTCGCATTCCGGACTATTGGCATTCTTAGCGCCGGGTATTAACACGGCTCCTCCGCACTTCGTGCTCTCGGACCCGTGACACCCATTCGCATTCCGGGCTATCGTCATTCTTAGCACCGGGTATTAACACGGCTCCTCCGCACTTCGTGCTCTCGGATCCGTGACACCCATTCGCATTCCGGACTATCGTCCTACATGCTCATGTGTGTTTGATTTGCTAATAAAGTCCCAGCCTCGCCTGCAAGCAGTCGGTCTGGGCTTTATTGCAAATCTTAATATCCCAGGTAGCTTAAGTTCAGATCCACATTGCCGCTGATGCCGCTGACTTTTCCTGTGGATTTGTATTGCCACAGATCATAGCGTCCGGTGTAGGTGGGTGCTGCTGCATACTGGGCCAGCCAGATCTTGTAGCCACTCAGTGCACTTGCATCCATCTTCTGGCTGAGCCAGGTCTTGTTGGCATACACACCTGCGGTGTATCCTGCATTCTGAATGGTATTGCAGAATGCCTTACATACTGCCGTTCTGGTAGCGGAATCGATCTTATCACCTCTTCCGCCGCTTCCTTCCACATCCAGGAATACCGGATAGGAAATCTTGTAACCGCTGATACGGTCCAGTACCATGGAGGCTTCCTGTACTGCCTCGACCTCATCCACTGCCTGGGTAAAGAAGTATACACCCACTTTCAGTCCTGCTGCCGTAGCTCCCTTGATGTTGGTCTTGAAGGTAGGATCATCGATCAGTGCTCCCTGAGAGGAACCGCGATAACCCACACGGATGATCACGTAGCTGACACCGGAATTCTTCACGGCGTTCCAGTCAATTTTTCCATTCCACTTGGACACATCGATTCCCATGGTGCCGGAACCAACTACCAGAGATCCGTCACTGGCAAAATTGTATTTTGCGCCCTGAATGACCTGTTCTCCGGTAACCTTGTTGCCATCCGCTGTAAAGAAATAAAGCTTTCCGTCCAGTGTCTGCCATCCGGTGTATTTCACATCACCTTTGATAAAGAACTTAGAGGCAGTAAAGTAATCCGCATAGACTGCTTCACGATAGCTGTCACCATCCTGTACATACAGCTGTACACCGCTCTTGTCTTTCAGCTTGGTAGTTTTATCTTCTCTCGCATTGGAAGCCTTTACTGTTACTGTGCACTTGGCTTCCACCTTGTTGCTGCCTTCTGTATACGTTACCGTTACCGTAGCACTTCCCGCTTTCACGCCGGTGATAGTAATGGTCTTGCCGCTTACAGCCACAGTTGCTATACCGGTATCACTGGAAGCCGCACTTACGGTTCCACTTCCGCTGACTTTTGCGGTAACTGTATCCGTTGCCTTCGGATAAGTCGTCACTGCCGTTTTATCCAGAGTAATTGTCGCCGCCGGAGTCGCTGTAGGGGTTGCCGTAGGGGTCGCTGTAGGAGTTGCCGTAGGGGCAGCTGTCGGGGTTGCCGTAGGGGCCGCTGTAGGAGTTGCTGTTGCCGTCGGGGTTACTGTCGGAGCCACTGTGGGCTCTGCAGTCGGGGTTACTGTCGGAGCCACTGTGGGCTCTGCAGTCGGGGATACTGTCGGTTCTTTTGTAGGTTCTGCTGTCGGTTCCGCTGTTGGTTCTGCTGTAGGTCCTGCTGTAGGAGACACTTCTGCCATCCGCAGGAACTTACCGCTGTAAGCCACCGTTACGGTCTCCGGATTGGTAATGGTATCCTTGGATACTTCTTTATAAGTATTGGCAGTTGCGGTACTTGCCACCCACTGCACAGTATCCTGCAGTGTGGACTCTACAGTAGTATCCTTGATCTGTGTATCCTCTTTTGCAGCATTGATCTCAGATTCTTTCTTGATCTCATTGGAGACATCGACCTTTTTATAGGCGATATCTTTCTTTACTTCTACTTTCTGTGCTGCTGTCGGCAGAACATAGTCCTTGTATTTATCATCCGTCAGTGCGTTTACCGCTACGGAATAATTCCCCGGCGTAATACCCTTTTTATAGATAATACCGTCCATATCGTCATCAGTCCAGGTCTCGGTCTTGCCGTTGGGATCTGTGATGGTTACGCTGAAGGGTACGTTGGAGATCAGCTTGCCGGTCTTTTTATTGTTGAATTTGATCTTCAGATCCTTCTGTACAGAGACCAGCTCCAGTTCTACCGTACCGCCGTTGGTGTACTCTGCCTCTTCATATTCCTTCTGTTCTTCCGGATCTTCTTCTACCGCATTGGCTGCCGCGATCTTTGCCATCTGTGCGTCTGCCACTGCCAGAAGTCCCTGCTCACCGATCATCTGGATGCCGTCCAGCTGTGTTCCCACGCTGACGAACTCCGATACCTGTCCATCCACTGCCCGGGCACTGGCATAGACACTTCCGGTCACGATAGCCAGAATCAGTACCGCCACTCCGGTAGCTGCCATGATCCGGTCCATGGTACTCAGGTTCAGGAATTTTGCCCAGATTACAGCAATTCCGCCCTGCTTTTTGCCCCCGGTCTTTCTCCTGCCCGTGGGAGCCGGCTCTTCCTCGTAATCCTCGTCGGCATAATACTCTTCATCGTCACTCTCTTCGATGTACTCCACGTCATCGGCATAGTACTCCTCACCGTCTTCTTCTCCGGTGTACTCTTCCTCATCGGCATAGTACTCCTCACCGTCTTC
>ENA-UESI01001341-UESI01001341.1-human-gut-metagenome-genome-assembly--contig:-NODE-1341-length-15958-cov-4.051382_pt1 | contig 15958 bp, 17 predicted proteins | sample MGYA00243005_ERZ508006 | MGnify/ENA primary metagenome ERZ508006 (study PRJEB26167, sample SAMN06115436) | human gut metagenome | host: Homo sapiens | place: China:Shandong | collected 2015-06-10... | reverse complement strand
GGCAAAAGTGCAGAAAAAGAAGATGGGGAAACAATTACGGCGATATTTCAAATCTTAGCGGTGCGAAACTTCCGCCTGTGGACATCATCACAGCCTGCCGTCACCAACACCACCCTCAACATGCAGGACAACATCAAGTAAGATGTGCAATCAAAAATCGCGGCTCTTCGGAGCCGCGATTTTCTTCTGTAAAAGATGTGTCATTGCGAGCCGGTGCGCACACCGGAGTGACAACCTATCCCAAATAGATGCGTCATTGCGAGCCAGTGACCGATGTCACTGGCGTGGCAATCCCGTGGATTTTATAGGAGTCTTCCGCGTCCCTTCCTAATCCAGCTCATCGAGCGTGAGTTGGAATGCATCCAGAAAATGCGCCATGAAATAGTCAAGGCACGGCAGGTGCATCTCGGTCAGGGCCTCGCGCGTCTGGCGCGCGGCGGCTTCAAACTCTCGGTTGCCCGCCTTCAGCTCCTCCACGCCCTTCAAATCGACGCGGCGGATGAGGCTCGTCGGGTCTTTCGGGTCGCGGAGCAGACCGACGGTGTCCGTCATGGAGATGAGCGCCTCGGCGTGCATGGCGGCGGCAATCGACGCGGCGGCGGTGTCGGCGTTGATGTTGTAGACATGCCCCGTTTCGTCGCACCCGATGGTGGAAACGACCGGAATGTATCCCTTTTCCAGTAAGTCGAGAATCGGCTGCGGGTTGACGCTATTGATTTTGCCGACGTAGCCGAGCTTGGGGTCAATCATCTGCGCTTTGATGAGCCCGCCGTCCATGCCGCAGATGCCCATCGCGCGCCCGCCGAGGTTGTCCAGCTTCGCCACCAGCGATTTGTTGATTTTGCCCGCCAGCACCATTTGGACGATTTCGCTCGTTTCCTCGTCCGTCACGCGCAGACCGTTGACGAACTCCGTCTCCTTACCGACGCGCTTGAGCATACTGGAAATTTCCGGGCCGCCGCCGTGCACCAGCACCATTTTGACCCCGATGAGGCTCATCAGCACCATGTCGCGCATGACATCGTGCTTGAGCTCCTCGTTGATCATGGCGTTGCCGCCGTACTTGACGACGACGATTTTGCCGTTATACTTCTGGATATAGGGCAGCGCCTCGACCAGCACCTGCGCGCGCTGGCGATTCGTCATGCCGTTGTACATCTGCATATTGATTCGTCCTTTCAGCTCCGATAGTCGCCGTTGATTTTGACGTAATCGTACGTCAGGTCGCAGCCCCAAGCGGTGGCGGAGGCGTCGCCGTCGTGCAGGGTGACGACGACATCCACCTCGTCCTCCAGCAGGATTTCCTTCGCTTTTTCTTCGCTGAAGTCGATGGACGCGCCGTTTTTGCACACGTCAATCGAGCCGACGGCACTGCGGAAGGCAACATCCACCTTCTTCACGTCGATTTCCGCGCCGGAGTAGCCCAGCGCGCACAGCACGCGCCCCCAGTTCGCATCCGCGCCGAAAATGGCGGCCTTCAGCAGGCTGGAGCAGATGACGGACTTTGCGGCGAGTTTTGCGTCCCGCACGGTTTTGCCGCCCGTCACCACGCACGTCAGCAGCCGCGATGCGCCTTCGCCGTCCTTGGCAATCATGCGGCACAGGGCGGTCGTCACCTCGTTCAGCGCGGCGCAGAACACGGCGTAATCCGCGTTTTCACTGTCAATCAGCGCATTGCCCGCCAAGCCGTTCGCCATGATGGACACCATGTCGTTGGTGGATGTGTCGCCATCGATGCTGACCATGTTGAACGTGTCCTTCACGTTGTCCGACAGCGCCTTGCGGAGCATCGCGGGGGAAATTGCCGCGTCGCAGGTGAGGAAAACGAGCATCGTCGCCAGATTCGGGTGAATCATGCCTGACCCCTTCGCGATACCGCCGAGGTGGCAGACCTTGCCGTCCACCACGAAAGACACCGCGACTTCCTTCAGCCGCGTGTCCGTCGTCATGATGCCCTCCGCCGCTTCCTGACTGCCATTGACCTTCACGGCGGCGTACAGCGCTCCCATGTGCTGGGCGATCGGCTCGATGGACAGCGGCTGCCCGATCACGCCCGTAGACGCGACAATGACGTGGTGCGGGTCGATGCCCGCCGCCTTGCCCGCCAGTTCGCACATTTGCCACGCGACTTCTTCGCCGTCGGCGTTGCAGGTGTTCGCGTTGCCGCTGTTGCAGACGGCCAACTGCGCAATACCGCCCGCCAAGTTCCGCTGGGTGACGTAAATGGGCGCGCCCTTGACCAGATTGCTCGTGTACACCGCCGCCGCCGAAGCAGGAACTTCGCTGATAATCATGCTGATGTCGCGCTTGCCGCGGTTCTTGCGGATGCCGCAGTGAATGCCGCCCGCCTGAAATCCCTTCGCGGCACATACGCCGCCCGAAATATGCTCCATATGCTTTTCCTCCATATTATATGCTTACAGATTCAGTCCTGTCGTTTCGGGTGCGCCTGTCATCAGGTTCAAGCACTCAATGGCCGCGCCGGACGACCCCTTGCCGAGGTTGTCGAACAGGCTGACCAGCTCGATGCGGTCGTCATTGCCCAGCACCATCAGCTTCATGCTGTCCTTGCCCGCCAGAGCGTTCGCGGGGATGAAGCCGCCGAACGCCGCCACGTCCTGCGCGTCCAGCACGGACACGATGGGGGAGGAAGCATAGTGGGCCTTCAGGCACGCGGTCAGTTCCTCGACCGGGTGCGCGCAGTTCAGCTGCTGGCGGAACAGCGGAATCGTCACCTGCATCCCGGCGTAGTAATCTGCCACAATCGGCACGAAAATCGGCGCGTGGGTCAGACAAGAAATCTGCTGCATTTCGGGCAGATGCTTGTGCGATTGCGTCAAGCCATAGGGGCGGGGCGCATCGAGGTCAGGCGTGCGGGTGTCCGCCTCGTACTGGGCAATCATCTTCTTGCCGCCGCCGCTGTACCCGGTCAGGGAGAAGCAGGACAGCAGCGTATCCGCCGGAATCAGCCCCGCGGCGACCAGCGGCGCGGCGAGTGCAATGAACCCGCTGGCATGGCAGCCCGGCACGGCGACGTATTGCCCGGACACGACGGCATCCCGATGCATCTTGGACAATTCCGGGAAGCCGTACGCCCAGCCGGGGGCAACGCGGTGCGCCGTCGAGGTATCAAGAATGCGCGTATTGCTGCCTTCCGCCAGCGCGACGGATTCTCGTGCAGCAGCGTCCGGCAAGCAGAGAATGGCAATGTCGGCGGCGTGAATGGCTTCGCGTCGGGCATCGGCGTCCTTGCGCTTTTCTTCCGGGAGCGTCAGGAGCGAAAACTCCCCGCGCTCCGCCAGCCGATCGAAAATTCGAAGGCCTGTTGTGCCTTCCTTGCCATCAATAAAGACCGTCCATGCCATGATATTCCTCCTCCATTTATGCGGAATGGACGCATAAATATACAAACCTATTATACGCACATCGGCGCGCTTGTCAAGCGGAAAAGCACGAAAAAATCATTCCGCGCGCTCGCAGCGGACAGTGAACCCGCCCGCGTCCGCCATCCACTGCGAAACGGTCACCTCCATCGCCGCGACAGTCGCGTCCCAGAGTTCCTCTGCGCGCTCGCCGGAGAGATACCGTTCGCGGCAGGAAACCCGTTCATCCTCCAAAACACGCTGCAAGTCGTTGTCGTCCAGATACGGGTACAGCGCCGAATCGCGCGTGATGTCCGCTGGTGTGAGGGAGTCCAGCAGCAGCTCCGGCGCGGGCAGCGTCAGCGTCAGCACAGACCCGTCGCGCGTCATGGTCACCTGCTGCAAATCAATGCCGAAACTGCCCTCATAGGTGTAATCGGCGTTGATGCTCGCCACTGTGCCGAGGAATGCCGCCTTGACTTCGTAGTTCAGCGCGCCCTCTTCGGTGACGTGCAGCGTTTCCAGCTTCGCGCTCTGCTCCAGCTTCTGCGACAGCACGACGGATGCGCGAATCGCCGCGGCGGACTCATCCGGCATGATGCGCGCGACCCACTTCGCGGCGTACGGCAGCAGCACAATCACCAGCACGAGCGTCAGCGCGGAGGTAATCAGCCCCAACAGCCACTTTCCGATGCGTTTCACAGGCGACCTCCTGTCCAGATGTGCAGCTGAACGAGCAGCGGCACAATCAGATAGCGGAAGATTTCCACGGCGACGAACGCCACGCCAATCAGCGCGAAAACGTACAGCCAGACGCGGCGATGGCGGTGCTTTTCCCGCTTGCGGCGGCGCGGCGGCTCATCGGGCGGCGGCTGGGGAATATAGGTGCTCTGCGCGGGCGGCGTCTGCTGTCGGAAACGGCGGATTGTGCCGTCCGGACGCTGCTCGTAGCGTTCGTCTTGCGGTAGTTTGGGCTGCATGAGCGTCATCTCCTTCCGTGGCTGCATGATGTGATTACGAAGGCAAAAAGCGCGGATTCCCACGCAAAACCGACGATGTTAGTCATGCCCTTTCCTTATTATACAACAAAATCAGCAAGTTTTCCTGCGTTTTCGGAAGAAAAAGCAAAAAAGCAGGAAAAATACAGACGGCTCGGATTTTCCTGGAAGGCAATTGACATGCCGAAACATGTGTGATAAAATAAACAAGGTGATTTTAGGTAATTTTTGTGTACGATTCGTCGGACAGAAGATGGCGAATTTCCCAGATACTTAAAAATTGCCGACCGCAAAAGCAGCGGCGGCAGATGGGAGGATGGCGGCGATGACGGAAGCAACGGTACAGCAGCCGGCGACGACCACGCGCGAACAGATTTGGCTTAATCGGGAGCAGGTGCGCAAGGCAAAGGTAGTCTATCGGGTGCTGAAACGAGTGCAGGATGTGTTTTTCTCCCTGCTGGCGCTGATTGTGCTTTTGCCGCTGATGCTGATTGTAGTGCTCGCGATTGTCATTGATGACCCGAAAGGTTCGCCGATTTTTACGCAGGTGCGCAGCGGCATTGACGGCAAGGAGTTCCGCATCCACAAATTTCGCTCCATGTGTGTGGACGCTGAGGCAAAGCTGGCGGATTTGAAGCGCAGCACAGAGATGAACGGCCCGATTTTCAAGCAAAAGGATGACCCGCGCATCACCCGTGTGGGGCGTTTCATCCGCAAGTGCGGCATCGACGAGCTGCCCCAGCTGTGGGATATTCTGGTTGGCAGCATGAGCATCGTCGGCCCGCGTCCGCCGCTGCCGTGCGAAGTGGCGGCGTATACGGATTACGAGCGCCAGCGCCTGTATGTCCGTCCCGGTCTGACCTGCATTTGGCAGATTCAGCCGAACCGCAACGACGTGACGTTTGACGAGTGGATGGACATGGATATGCGCTACATCCGCGATCGCACCTTCCCGCTGGACTGGAAGCTGATTTTCGGCACGGTATGGACGGTTTTTGCGGGCACGGGCGAGTAAAAAGCGTGCATAAATATGCCACTGGACGGGAAATGCAAAGAAATCATCGGAAAGCGTGTGTGTGCCAAGGACGTCACCACGCTTTTTTCGCGTTTCATATTATCCCGTTTCAAATTCGCGGCGCAGCTGGGTGCATTCTCATTTGGAAATCGCACAAAATTCTCCGAAAACGGTCGTGTGGATGACGTAACTTTTGAGGGAACGTTTGTATGGAAAAGGCGACGAACGTTGCCACACTCGGAAATATATATTAGGAAGAAAAGCTGATAAAACTGCATTTTCCACAAAATTAATCGAGATTTACTTGCCAAATAACGGTTTGCATGGTATAATGGAAAATGCTTGATAGGTATGTACCTGTCGGCAGCTGGTTCGCCGCAATGTTTGCATGACGAACTTTTTTTCAAAAACGAGACGATGGGGGGGACAGCATGAGAGCCTACAAGATTGCGGTTGCTGGCGCAGGCTACGTCGGCATGGCGATGGCGGTGCTGCTGTCCCAGCATCATTGGGTGACAGTGGTGGATATTGTGCCGGAAAAAATCAGCATGATCAATCGCCGCCAATCGCCTGTGCGGGATGACGTGATGCAGCAGGTTTTGTCGCACACGCCCCTGCAACTGAACGCGACGCTCGACGCTCAGGCCGCCTATGCCGATGTGGACTTCGTCGTCATTGCCGTCCCGACGAATTACGATGATGTTACCCAGCGCTTCCAGACGGCGGCGGTGGAGGAGGTCATCGGGCTGGTCACGCAGTGCAATCCGGATGCGGCGGTGGTCATCAAATCCACCGTCCCGGTCGGGTACACCGCGTCGGTGCGCGAGAAATTCCATAACAGGAACATCCTCTTCAGCCCGGAGTTCCTGCGCGAATCGCACGCAATGGAGGACAGCCTGTACCCAAGCCGCATTATTGTCGGCACGGACATGCAGGATACGCGCCTGACCGCATCCGCCCGCGCGTTCGCCGCGCTATTGCAGGAAGGCGCGGAAAAGCCGAACGTTGACACGCTGCTGATGGGCTTCAGCGAGGCGGAGGCGGTCAAGCTGTTCGCCAACACCTATTTGGCACTGCGCGTGGCGTACTTCAATGAACTGGACACCTACGCGGAGAGCAAAGGCTTGAACACACGGCAGATTCTGGATGGCGTGTGTCTCGACCCGCGCATCGGCAGCCATTACAACAACCCGTCGTTCGGCTACGGCGGCTACTGCCTGCCGAAGGACACCAAGCAGCTGCTGGCGAACTACGCCGATGTGCCGCAGAACATGATTTCCGCCATTGTCGAGAGCAACAAGACCCGCAAGGACTTTATTGCCGACCGCGTGATGGCGCTGACGACGGAAGATCATCCCGTTATTGGCATCTATCGCCTGACGATGAAGCACGGCAGCGACAACTTCCGCCAAAGCAGCATACAGGGCGTGATGCAGCGCCTGAAGGCGAAAGGCGCATCCATCGTGATTTACGAGCCGACACTGCCGGATGGTGAAACGTTTTCCGGCAGCAGGGTGGTCAACGATTTGCCGCAATTCAAGGCAATGAGCCGCATCATCGTGGCGAACCGCTACGACAAGGCGCTTGATGATGTGCAAGATAAGGTGTATACGCGCGATATTTTCCAGCGCGACTGAGTACGACAGAATAAGGGAGCGTGTAATCATATGCAGCATGGACTGCCAGAACAGGCGATAGAACCGACAGCATCCCGCGCGGGCGCGAATAAACTTGGCTATCGTGCCGTCAAGCGGGCGTTCGACCTGACGGCAACGGCAATGGCGGTTATCGTACTTTCGCCGCTGTTCCTGATTCTTTCCGTCATTGTCTATCTGGGCGATCCCGGCGCTGTCATCTACGGGCAGGTGCGTATCGGCAAGAATGGCAAGCCGTTCAAAATGTGGAAATTCAGGAGCATGTACCGCAATGCTGATCAGATGATTGATCAGCTGAGCGAGGAGCAGAAGCGCCAGTATCATACGGAGTTCAAAATCGACAATGACCCGCGCATCACGCCGGTGGGCAATTTCCTGCGCAAAACGAGCTTGGACGAACTTCCGCAGCTGTTCAACGTTCTTGTGGGCGAAATGAGCCTCGTCGGACCGCGGCCGCTGCTGAAATCGGAAATCCAGCAGTATTATGCGGATTCGGCGGATGTGCTGTTGTCCGTCAAGCCGGGCGTGACCGGCTATTGGCAGGCATACGCGCGCAACAATGCGACCTACCAGAGCGGACATCGGCAGCAGATGGAGATGACATACATCCGCCAAGCGTCGATATGGCTGGACTGCAAGATTCTGCTGAAAACCGTAGTTGCTGTCCTCCACAGGGACGGCGCGAAGTGAGGGCGAAGCAATGAATTGCCTGATTTTCGGCGGCTCCGGCTTCATCGGCACACACCTGATTCACCGCTTGAAGGATGCGTGCGTAAAGCCAGGCGACTGCATTTACGATTTGGATTTGGTCATGCCCGGCGAAGAAGGCGTTGTGCCCGGCGTCGTGGAGAAAAACGAGGGGGTCATCTATCGCCGCGTGGATGTGCGCAAGCCGATTGCCCTTGATTTCACGCCTACGCCGGATGATGTGATTTTCAACCTTGCGGCGGTGCACAGGACGCCGGGGCATCCGGATTACGCCTACTTCGAGACGAATATTCGCGGCGCGAAGAATGTGACCGCCTTTGCGGAGCAGCACGGCATCCGCAAAATCCTCTTCACCAGTTCCATTGCGCCCTATGGTGCGGCGGAGGAGCTGAAAACGGAGGACACGCTGCCTACGCCAAACACGCCATACGGCATCAGCAAGCTGGTAGCGGAGAAAATCCACCAGATTTGGCAGGCAAGGGAAGCGAACCGCGAACTGACGATTGTACGGCCGGGCATTGTGTATGGCAAGGGTGAGCATGGCAATATGACCCGCCTGTACAACAGCCAGAAAAAGCACTATTTCTTCTATGCCGGGCGCAAGGACACGGTGAAGGCGTGCATTTATGTGAAGGAACTGGTGCGTTTCTTCCAATATCGGATGATTGACCATGATTTTCCGGGCGTGGATGTGTACAACTGCACGTTCGAGCCGGCGTACACCATCGAGCAGATTTGCAGCGCCATGCAGGCGGCGACTGGGATGAAGCGCCATATTCCGCTGATTCCGGGCGGCCTGCTGATGACCGCGGCGACGATTCTTGGCCCCATCGGCGGCAAGAAAGTCGGCATTCACCCGGCGCGCGTGAAGAAACTGATGGTGAGCACGAACATCAGCGGCCAAAAGCTGGCGAAGAGCGGCTATGCGTTCCACGCGGGGCTGGAGGACAACTTCCGCGACTGGTTCGAGGACTGCGGCAAACAAGGCTTGTATTGAACATCCGACGCAATGAGGAGGAAAACGATGAAAGTTGTCATTCTTGCCGGCGGCTTCGGCACACGAATTTCCGAGGAATCCGCATTCAAGCCCAAGCCCATGATTGAGATTGGCGGTATGCCCATCCTGTGGCATATCATGAAGACATATTCTGCCTATGGCTACAACGAATTTGTGATTTGCGCGGGCTACAAGCAGCACGTCATCAAAGAGTGGTTTGCGGATTACTTCCTGCACACCTCCGACATCACGTTCGATTACACGCACGGCACGAACGAGATGATTGTGCACAACAAGCACGCCGAGCCGTGGCGCGTGACGGTTGTCGACACTGGATTAAATACCCAGACAGGGGGGCGCGTCAAGCGTATCCGCGAGTATATCGGCAATGAGCCGTTCATGCTGACCTATGGCGACGCGGTGGGCGACGTGAACATTGCGGAACTGGTGGCATTCCATCAGGCGCACGGGAAAATCGGCACCATGTCGATGTACAACTTCGGGCAGAACAAGGGCGTGGTGGAAGTCGGTGCGAATAGCGTGATTGACGCTTTCCGCGAGAAGTCGGACATGGACGGCGACCTCATCAACATCGGCTTCATGGTATTCCAGCCGGAGCTGTTTGACCTGATTGAGGGCGATGAAACCGTGTTTGAGAAAGGCCCGCTGACCAAACTTGTCGCACAGAAACAGCTGGTGGGGTACATCCACCGAGGCTTCTGGCAGTGCATGGACACGCTGCGGGAGAAACAGAAGCTGGAGCAGCTGTGGGCGTCGGGCAATGCGCCGTGGAAGGTGTGGGAGAAATGAAGCAGTTCGATTTGTCGTTTTATCAGGGCAAGAAAGTGTTCGTGACGGGACATACCGGCTTCAAGGGCTCGTGGCTGTGCAAGGTGCTCGCCAATGCCGGGGCGATTGTTACGGGGTATTCACTGAATCCCCCTACGTCGCCGTCCTTGTTTGAAATCGCTGATATTGCGCAGGATGTGCACTCGGTTATCGGCGATATCCGCGATTATGCGGCGCTGAAGGCCGCGTTTGACGCTGCACAGCCGGAGATTGTGCTGCATCTGGCAGCGCAGCCTATCGTTCGTGACAGCTACAAAAATCCTGCTTACACCTATGAAACGAACGTCATGGGCACGGTGAATATTCTGGAATGTGTGCGAAACAGCCATTGCGTCAAGTCCTTCCTGAATGTGACGACCGACAAGGTGTACCTGAACAAGGAGTGGGCGTGGGGCTACCGCGAGAACGAGGAGCTGGACGGCTTCGACCCGTACTCCAATTCCAAGTCCTGCTCGGAGCTGGTGACGCACAGCTACAAGAACAGCTTTTTTGCTGATGGACGCGTGGCGATTTCGACGGCGCGCGCAGGCAATGTCATCGGCGGCGGCGACTTCGCCAACGACCGCATCATCCCGGACTGCATCCGCGCGGCGATGAAGCAGGAGGATATTGTGGTGCGCAACCCGTTCTCCACCCGCCCGTATCAGCATGTGCTGGAGCCGCTGTATGCCTACCTGATGATTGCCGCCATGCAGTACAAGGACGGCAAGTACGCTGGCTATTATAACGTTGGCCCGGATGATGTGGACTGCTTCCAGACCGGCGCATTGGTGGATTTGTTCGTGCGCAAGTGGGGCGAGGGCATGAAGTGGGTCAACCGCTATGACGGCGGCCCGCACGAGGCAAACTTCCTGAAGCTGGATTGCTCCAAGCTGAAAGCGACTTTCGGCTGGAATCCCCACTGGAATCTGGACACGGCGATTGAGAAAGTTGTCGAATGGAGCAAGTGCTATCTGTCCGGCGGCGATGTTCGCGCGTGCATGGACGAAGAAATCACGGCATTTTTGTCGGCAGGAGAATAAGATGGAGAATGTAATCGTTACCGGTGCAAACGGTTTTATCGGCAAAACGCTGGTGAATGCGCTGCTGACAAAGGGCTGCCGTGTCACGGCACTGGATGTCCGCTTTGATGATGTGCTGGCGGATGACCCGCGCGTCACCTGCATCAGCGTGCTGAACAAGGACGTGCCTGCCCTTGCGAAGGAGATTCCCGCGGCGGATTATCACTGCTTCTTCCACTTGGCGTGGGCGGGCACATCCGGGCCTGCGCGCGCGGATTATGATGTGCAGCTGTCGAACGTCAAGCTGACGTGCGACTACATCAAGCTGTGCGCCGAGGTGGGCTGCAAGCGTGTGGTGTATGCATCCAGCATCAACGAGATGGAAACCTACGAGTATCTTCAGTCGGATGATATTGACCCGGCGGGCGGCTACATCTACGGCACGGGCAAGCTGGCGGCGCACCTGATGGGCGAAACGGTCGCCAAAATGACCGGTGTGGAATTCATCCCGGTCATCATCACCAACATCTATGGCGTGGGTGAAAAATCCGCGCGGATGATTTACACCGCCATCCGCAAGCTCATCCACAAAGAGCATTGCTCCTTCACGGCGGGGTATCAGACGTACGACTTCATTTATATCACCGATGCCATCAACGCCATCATCGCCGTGGCGGAAAAAGGCAAGCCGTTCAACCGCTACTACATCGGTTCTGGTGAGCCTAAGCCGCTGCGGGAGTTCCTGCTGGAAATGCGGGATTTGGTTGACCCGGCGGCTGAAATTGGGCTGGGGGATTTGCCCTTCAAGGGTGTGAACGTCTCCTACGACCAGTTCGATTTGAAGAAGGTTGAACGGGACACGGGCTATGTCAATCAGATTCCGTTTGCGCAGGGCATCAAGATGACGGCGGATTATATTCGGGAGGAAGCATAAAATGGTGCAGAAGTTTGATTTTCAGCCGCTGGATTTGCAGGGTGCGTACCGCATCAAGCCTTTTTATGCCACGGACAACCGCGGCGGCTTGATTAAGGATTACAATGTTGACACCTTCCGCGCGAATGGCATTGACCACGATTTGAAGGAAGTGTTCTACACCATTTCCAAGCGCGGCGTGATTCGCGCGACGCACTTCCAGCTGGTTAAACAGCAGGCGAAGCTGGTGCGCTGCATCTCCGGTCATGTGTATGACGTGATTGTGGATTTGCGCCCGGATTCGCCAACGTTCGGGCAGTGGCGCGGCTTCCACCTCACGGGCGAAAACACGGAGATGCTGCTTGTGCCGCAGTATTTCGGGCACGGCTATCTGGTCATCGAGGATTCCGTGGTCAGCTACAAGTGCGCCGAGGTGTTCTATGGCGAGGGCGATTCCGGCATCATGTACAACGACCCGGATATCGGCATTGAATGGCCTTTTGAGTTGATTGGCGGCAAGGAGAACCTCATTATCAGCGAAAAGGACTTGCACCTGATGAGTTTTGCGGACTACAAGAAACTGTAAGGGGAGTCGAGGATGGATATCGTCTATTCTTCCAGCGACAGCTACTGCGAGATTGCAGGAATTTCCATACTGTCGCTCTTGGAGCACAACCGGAACGTCAAGGAACTCAACCTCTACCTGATAGACAACCAGATTTCAGCAGAGAACAAGCAGAAGCTGGAGAACATGATTGCCTCGTTCGGCCGCACACTGACGTATCTGGCGCATCCAGACATTGAAAAGCGCTCCGCCACTGAAATCAACGTCGGCCGCTGGAACATCAGCACGTTCTACCGCCTGTTCCTGCCCTCCATGCTGCCTGAAACGGTGAAAAAGGTGCTGTTTATTGACTGCGATACGCTGGTTATGCAGGACTTGACGCCCCTGTGGGAAATGGACATGGGCGACAAGTGGCTCTATGGCGTGGATGACTGCCGCGGTGCCGCCTACCGCACCAATCTGGGACTTCAGCCGACGGACAACTACATCAACAACGGCGTTCTGCTGGTGGATTTGGACGCGTGGCGCAAAAACAACGTCGAGGACATGTTCCTGCGCTACATCCGGGAGAATCAGGGCGATATCACCTTTGTGGATCAGGGCGTGCAGAACGGTGTGCTGAGCAAGCTGGGGCGTTCGGGCATCCTGCACCCCAAATATAACTGCATGACGGTCTTTTTCGCGTTTGATTACAAGAACCTCATCAAGCTGCGAAAGCCGCCTGTGCCGGGCGACCCCGCGCAGTACCGGGAAGCGGTGGAGAGTCCGGCGATTGTCCACTTCCAGTCGTGCTTTCGCATGAGCATTCGCCCGTGGGTGGCGGGCTGCAAGCACCCGTACGCCAAGACGTATCTGGCATACAAGGCGAAAAGCCCGTGGAAGGATGCGCCGATGAAGCCTGACGACCGCACAGCGCCGCAGAAGGTGCTCAGTGCCGTCACGAGCGCCATGCCGGAGGGGCTGATGGTGGACTGCATCTCTTTTGTGCACACCAAGATTTACCCGCTGGCGAGGAATTTGAAACAGAGGATGAACAAAAAATGAGCCGATAGGAGAACACGATGCTTGATTTTGATTTGCTGAAAGACTGCTACGGCTGCGGCGCGTGCGTCAACGTCTGCCCGCGCGGCGCGGTGCATATGACGCAGGCAGCGGATGGCAGCTACATCCCCGAAATTGACGAGGCGCGCTGCATCGGCTGCGGCAGGTGCGACCGCGTGTGCATCCATCAGCACGCGGACAAAAACCATACGCCGCTGGGCAAGGAGGGCTGCTACGCGGCGTATCAGCTGGATACGCAGGCGCGCAAAGCGTCGGCATCCGGTGGCATGTTCTTCCCACTGGCGCAGGAAATGCTGCGGCAGGGCGGCTATGTGTGCGGCTGCGTGTGGAATGAGCAGATGGACGCGGTGCACATCGTCTCCAATAAGCTGGAAGATGTTGAGCGGATGCGCAGTTCCAAGTATGTGCAGAGCGACATCGGCAATTGCTTGGCGACGGTTCGTGACCTGCTGAAGGCGGGGACGCCCGTCATGTTCTGCGGCACGCCATGCCAGTGCGCGGCGTGTGCGGCAGTGACGGGCAATCCGGAAAATCTGCTGCTGGTTGCGCTGATTTGCGAGGGGGCACCCACGGCGGGCGTCTGGCAGCGCTACCGGGATGCGAAAGCGGCGCAGTACGGCGAAAAAATCCGCAATGTGAACTTCCGCAGTAAGACGCCGGTCGGCTGGACGATGCCGTATTTTGTGCTGACGACAGAATCCGGCAAGCGGCATCAGGAAATGAGCTATCGGCAGAATCCGTATGTGCTGGCGATGCTCCAAGGTCTGACGTACCGCCAAAGCTGCTATCATTGCGAGTTTAAGGGCGACAACGGCAGCGCGGATATCGTCGTCGGCGACCTCTGGAAGGCAGGGGAACGGCTTATCCAGCAAAGCGAAAATCAGGGAATTTCCGCGCTGATTGTCAACACTCAAAAAGGCAAAGATTGGGTGGACAAAGCCGCAAGCGCGTGGTTCATGGAGGAATATCCGCTGGAGCGGGTGTGCGCCAACAATTCGATGCTGGTGCGCGCGGGCAAGGAAAATGCGCATCGGGCGCAGTTCTTTTCACAGCTGGATGCTACGCCGATTGAGACGAACCTGAATCAGTATATTGTGCATGAAAATGGCATAAAGCTGCGCGTAACGCAAGCGCTGGTTGCCGTTGGGCTGTACAAGCCGCTGCGGAACGCGGTGCGTAAGCTGCGCCGGAGATAAGGAGGCGCGGCATGAAGATACTGCTTGTAAACAAATACTTTAATATGCACGGCGGGTCGGAAACCTACTTTTTCGGTTTGGCGGATTTGCTGCGGCAGGCGGGGCACGAGGTTATTTTTTTCGCCATGCAGGATGAAAAGAACCTGCCCTGCGAACAAAGCGCGTATTTCGTCAGCAATGTGGAGTTTAACGGGGAGTTAACCGCCGCGCAGAAGCTGAAAGCCGCCTTCCGCATGGTGTATTCCTTTGAAGCAAAGAAAAAAATCTCTGCGCTGATTGAAAAGGAAAAGCCGGATATCATCCACATCAACCTCTTCCACCGCGTGCTGACCGCTTCCATCGTTGATGCGGCGAAGAAGCGCGGCATCCCGGTCGTCTTCACCATGCACGACCTCAACTGCGTTTGCCCGAATCATGTCATGCTCGACCACGGGAAAATCTGCGAAGCGTGCCTGCACGGGAATTACTGGAACTGCGTCAAGCGTGTGTGCTTCAAGGATTCGCGGGCGAAGTGCCTGATGGCCGCCATCGAGAGCGATTTCAACAAGCGCAGTGGGCTGTACAGGAAAATTGACCTGTTTATCACGCCGTCCGAGTGTTACAAGAACAAGCTGGAAGCGTCTGGACTGACAAAATCGCCCATTGTGCACATGAAAAACTTCCTTCCGGCGGATACAAAGTACGCCGTGCAGGGCAAACGCGGCGATTATGTGCTGTATTACGGGCGGCTTTCGGCGGAAAAGGGTATCCTGACGCTGGTTCGGGCAATGGAGAAGCTGGAAAACGTCCCGCTCATCATTGTTGGCACTGGTCCGGAGGAAGCTGCCATCCGCGCGGAAATCGAAGCGCATCATCTAAACCAGCGGGTAACGATGGTCGGCTTCCAGTCCGGCGAAAACCTCTGGCAGTATGTGCGCAACTGCGCCTGCGTGGTCGTGCCGTCCGAGTGGTACGAAGCCAGCGGTTATACCGCGTGTGAAGCGCAGGCGATGGGGAAGCCCGTTGTTGCGACAAACGCCGGTGGTCTGCCGGAGAATATTGTTGACGGCGAAACAGGTTTTATCAGCCCGATGAAGGACGAAGCCGCACTGGCGGATGCTATCGGGCGTGTGATGCGCTTGAGCGACGAGGAATATCAGCGGATGGCAGAAAAATCCGTCGCCAACGCGAAAAAGCTCTTCGATGCGTCCGGCTATGTGGCGAAACTGCTGGTTTTATACGCGAACCTGAAAAGAAGAGGAAATTGATGATGAAAGTATACACACAAACGTGGTATCGGGGCAATAATTACGGCAGCGTACTGCAGGCCTACGCGCTTCAACATACCATCAGCGACATGGGGTATGCGTGCAGCGTCTTGAATTATAAGCCCACAAAGGCGGATATGTGGAAGCTGAAGTTCATCAATCACAGCCTAAAAGAAACCATACAGTACAAAATCAACGAATATCTGATGAAGAAGAACGGCGCGTCCGAAGCTGTCAACAACCTCTTCCTGTTTGATGATTTTCGTGCGCAGCATATGCAGATTACGCCGCCGTGCTCCTCTGCGCCAGAAATTGCTCGGCTCTGTGTGTTGATGCACAGAAGGTCAAGCCATTATTCTCACACGCTTTCTTTATCTCGCCCGTAATATC
>ENA-UESI01001330-UESI01001330.1-human-gut-metagenome-genome-assembly--contig:-NODE-1330-length-16049-cov-13.580829_pt1 | contig 16049 bp, 16 predicted proteins | sample MGYA00243005_ERZ508006 | MGnify/ENA primary metagenome ERZ508006 (study PRJEB26167, sample SAMN06115436) | human gut metagenome | host: Homo sapiens | place: China:Shandong | collected 2015-06-10... | reverse complement strand
GTCGCTCTCATTTCTTTTCCATTTGCCCGAGAAGGGAGCAAATGGCGCAGGAATGGAGAGAGCACAGGTCATCGTGGATTTGAAGCAAAGCCTGGTGGTGCCAGGCTTTCGCAAGAAAGGCTTGTGCATCCGGCCTGCCGCCCAGCAGGGATTGGTGGACGGAGAGAACTTTTGTTCCCGCCTGTCCGGCCCGAAGGGAAAGATAATGTTTCCATGCATGTGCGTCATCTTTCATCGGAAGAAGGTGGTTGATGATAAAGTCCAAGATTCTATCCCGGCCCATCAGGGCCATGGGGCGGGGAGAGGGTGAGGAAGGAAGCGTTACATGGGTGCTCCAGTAGGGGTGTGTAAGGGAGGAGAGGTACTCGGTCAGTTTTTCCGTATGTCTGGCAACGCAAAGACGCTTAAACGTATCAAAGTCTGCTGCGATGACGGACAGCGCCCCTACGCGCCTCTGCGGATGGTTGGCCGGCCTGCTGCCGGAAAATGTCCAGGGGAAGGAGCGGTCCGGCGCCAGTTCAAATTGTTCCCGCAGGGGCCACCATTGAGCCCAGAGTTTTTTGTGCAGATCTACGGCTTCCGGTGTGCAGGAGGCCGGAAGAACGGGAAGGAGGAAGCCCGCCGTACCGAAAAGCAGGGCTTCCGGACAGTTCCGGATGGAACGCAGGGGCGCCCGCAGGGCCAGGTGGCGCATGGCGGTTTTGTTGGCGTGATAGCCCAGCGTTTCCGCCAGGTTTTCAAAAAGGGCCTGTTCCTCTCCTGCGTATTTGGCGCGTTCCGCATGGCGGCGGTGCTTGTTCCGGAACCTGTAGGCTGCCGCTGATTGGAGGAGTGTTTCCAGAAACTCCGGAGCCATGGATGCCAGCAGTCCGGAGTGGCGGCAGTGGCGTACCGGGGCGCTGCCGGAAGGGGATGTTCCTGACCGCGCCAGCGCAGCGGGGGGAATGACAGCCAGAGGAACGCGTTCATGCCTGGCATTGCGGGTGAACCATTTCCTACGGCTGGGCGCGCAGGCGAGGTGCAGGATGACGCCGTTAAACCCCGGGTTGGAACCGTGCCCGTGGCGTTCCCAGTCTTCCGGCGTGGGATCCAGTTCGATATCTCCCGATTGCGGGACGCCATTAATGCATATCCTGGCGTTTAGAAAGTCCGGTCCGGCGGATTTATTCCAGTTCCCGAAATCCAGAATGTGAACGTCCCTGCCTGAATCATCCGTAAAAGAGGTTCCAAATACTCCTTCCAGAAGAAGAAGCTGAAGAGTCCGCTCGTCCGGAAGGGCGGAATGATTGGAAACGGAATGTTCCCTGACGGCGGACGGCCCTTCTTCCCTTGCTGCGGAAAGGGCTTCCTCATACAGGGAGGCCATGGAGCGCAGGTCCATGTGGAGGGGAGGTATTTTTATTGATCTTTCTGCCGTTCCAATTCTTCTTTCAGGCAGTCGGTTACGTTGCGGAATTTTTCTTCGTTCTCTTCGCTCATTTCGCTCAGGGTCAAATGGGAGTTGAGAACGTGGAGAGTTTGCTCCTTGGCATCCAAGTGAACGGAAGGGGCATTTTCAGTACCCAGAGCGGCACGTATCTGCTCTACTTTTCCCCTCCAGGGGGCTGTGGGCGGTTCAATGCTGAGCAGGGCGTCCAGCCCCAGGCTTTCCAGGGCGCTCAGGCAGCGTTCGCTCGGGGAAGCGATTTGGACGGATCCCCCGATGGGAAGCAGCCGTCGGGACAGGCCCGCAAGAGTGCCCATGAAGGTGGAGTCAATGCCGGAGCAAGTTTCCAGATCAATGACGATCAGACGCCCTCCGGAAGCGATGTAATCGTCCCCCAGGGATTTGACAGTCGGACTATTGGCAAAACTTCCGCGTCCGGAACACCGGACCCAAAGAAATTCATCAAAAAGGCCGAAAAGGATGGAAGAATTGTTATTCACGTCGTTAGAAAATGGAAACCATATGAATAACAAGAGAAACCTCTGCGGTCAAGTCAGGATTTAATTTGCGCGCCGCCGGAAGAAGGTTCGTTTTCTCGCATGCAGAACCTTTTCCCGCGGCGCTCTTTTCGTTATTCGGAGGGATGCCTCAGGAGTTCTTGGTGCCTTCCCCCGTACCGGGCAGGAAACGGTAATAGGTTTCCAGCATCAGCGTTGCCAGGCACTGGCGGTAGATGTTTTCAGATTTATTGCTCATGCCGGAAACGTATCCTACGTCATTTTTCCGGAAACTGCCGTCCGCATTCTGGCCGCTGAGCACGGCGTCCCGGAATGCTTTGTTGTAAGAGGTCCATACGTCTCCTCCGCGGTTCATGGCAGCCTGCACGCAGTAGTAATGCATGTAGAGATTACTCTTGACATTTTCCGTGCCGCTTCCCTGGCCCCACTGGAGGGTCTTGACGTTGTTCTTAATCCAGTCCAATCCCTTGCGGGCTGCACCGCCGGAGCCGTCGCCCGTCATTTGCAGAGAAAGCACGCCTACGCCTACCAGGGAGGAACGGGGCATATTACCGTTTTCCTTATAGGAAAATTTGCCGTCCGGCATGACGTTCTTGCGCACGTAGCTTGAGGCCTTGCGCAGCGTAGAGCGGATTTCCCCTTTGGTAGGCTTGATGCCGCCGTGTTCGGCAGCCTTGAGAGCCTGCACGTTCCACCCGGTGACGGAAAGGTCGATGTCCGGATTAATCTTGTCGTTGCCGTATTTTTCTGCAATTGATTTAAGCGTTGCAACGCATTCGCCAACAAGCGCAAAATCCGATTGCTTTTCAAAATCGGCATATTTGCCCATATCATATGTCCGCTCGCTGACTGTCAAAAGATAAACATTATCGGCATCGGTGATTTTTACACCTTGGTTGTCGCCGCTGAATTGCTCTTCGTCTGTGTTTTTGTCAAGCGATACTCTTTCTTTTTTGCCTCCGCTTGTGACAACATATGTCACCGTTGCGTAACCGCCGCCTTTAAGCTCGCTGTTTCCGTAGTTCGGATAATGTGCAACAAGTGCAAGGTATGAGCCGTCAGCCGCTGTCAGCTTTTTGTATTTTAAATCGGTTTCACAGCCGTCGCCGAAGTTTGCAAGTGTTGAAATATCGTCAAACGAAAGCGTCAAATTCAGTTTTGCCCCTTCACTTGATTTTGACAGCTTGGTTATAACCGCTTTGTCTGCCATCGAGGTAAAGGATACTCTGTCCCACACTCCGTTTTTGTCCTTAAAATGCACGCCTGTTTGCGATGTTTCGTAATCCGTGTATCTCAAATATTTTTCGGCACGGCTCTTGTCAAACGACAGCCTCAGCTGACCGCCCGGATGATAGCTGTAAACATCGTCATAGCTTGCATTGTCGGTTATGTTTTCGCCTTTAACAATTTGTTGCTTAACGGTTTCAAGCTCGTTTGATGTAACGGGGCAGGTGCGCGCGTTTTTGTTTGGCAAAATAAAATGCATATTTTGAAAAATGAATGTGTCGCTGTACGGCGCACCGCTTGTAACATAGCCCTGCATTCCGTTGCCCGACACCATTCCTTGACGCCAACTTTTCGCTTTGTTCTTTTTGCCATCTTTCAGCTCCGTGTAGTTCTCGCTGAACGATACCTTTTCCGTGTTTGTGAAAAGCGCCTTGATTTCGCTTTCCTCGGGCTTCGCTGCACACGATGCCAGCGTCGCCGCAAATGTCAGGCTAAGCAAAATGCACAGCCCCCTTTTTATGTATTTTTTCATATTGTCACCTCATCTTGATTATATCATATATAAATAAGAAAAATGCGACATTGTATTTACAAAAATGTCGCATTTGTGTATAATGAATTCGGTGATTACATGATTGAATTTACTTGGAACAATGTTGCATTTTTGGTTACCGATATCGGCGGAGGTGTCCTCGGCAAAAGCATTCCGCGCCACGCCCACGCTCTTAATTGCTACGAACTTCATTTTATAACAAACGGCAGGGGAGAGCTTGAAACGGACGACCGTGTTTATCATCTCAAACGCGGCGATTTTTTCATTACCGGTCCGAATTATTGCCACGCCCAATCCGCCTGCGTCGATGACCCTGTTGAGGATGTTTTTTTCCTCGTTCAGGCTCGTGATACAAAACGGGCGAACGCCGTTTCCGCCGTTTTTTTGGAAAATACATTTTCGTTCCATCGCGGTGTTGACAGTTTTTATGCAAGCGTATTGCTTAAAGAATACAGAGAAAGAAAGCCCGATTATCAAAGTGCCGTCGCAGGGCTTGCCGCAAAGATTTTGACAGATTCGGCGCGCCTTTTGTTGCCGCACTCGTTTTCGACCCTCACCGACAACGAAAACCTGAATGACCGCCGCTTTGCGATAATCGAGCAGGCTTTTTTGTATGATGAAAATCTCACGCTCTCGTCGCTTTCTCGCCAAATCGGGCTTTGCCCGCGCCAAACACAGCGGCTGTTAAAAAAATACTATGGCAAATGCTTCAGGGATAAGAAAAAAGAAACTCAAGATTAACCGAGAGTTTCTTTTTTTGTTATTTTTCGTTTCGTTAATTTCTTTTAATTGCAAGCTGTTTGCACGATACAATGAGTGAATGCAGGCGTTCCGTCATCTCCTTGGGCGATTCTTTCATACCTTTTTGAATCCAGCTGATTACAACGCCGCATATGCCGTATCCTATAAATTCGGCAATAACAATATCATCTTTTTCTGTCGCCGCCGTCAAACCGTTTTGCACCGCAAGGCTTTTAACAAGCTTTGTGATTTGCTCGTTTGCAATTCTGTTAATATATCTTGTCAAATCGTCACTGCTCAGTTTTAACGCGTTTTGATAAAACTTTTTGTCGTTTGCGATTTGCTCAAACATACCGTAAAGTTTGTCACACATATTATCAAGGTTAAAATCCGTTACAAGCGGAAGGATAAGTTCGTTGTAAATCAACCAGTCAAGCAGTTCGTATCTGTCCTGAAAATGATAATAAAATGTCTGTCTGTGTATGTTGCATTCATTCGTTATGTCGGACACCGTGATTTTTTCAAAGGTTGTGTTTTTCATTAACCTTTTAAGTGCGTTGCCCATTTTCATCTTTGTTTTTTGAGAGCAGGATAATGATTCTGCCATATGCGTCACCCCTTTGATAAGCGCATTATATCATAGTTTATTTATTTATACAAGTGTCAAAATAACTATTTGTGTAATTTGTCAAATTTTGAGATTATATGTCATAATTCCGCTGTCGGTTATGTCAATTATTCCATATGAGCCATTAAATACCGCACCCGGATTCATAAAATAAATTCCGTCTTTGTATTCTGTGTATGGGATATGCGTGTGACCGAAAAGGCAAATATCTGCGCCGCGATTTTTTGCCTCCTCTTCAATGCGCTCGTATCCGTGTTTTACATAGTATGGGTGACCATGGGTGAAAAATATTTTTTTGCCCTGTGCAGAAATTTCCTTTTCAATCGGCAATGCAGAGCCCCAGTCGCAGTTTCCGCACACACGCTCAAGTTTGATTGTCGGATAAAGCAAAAGTGCGCTGTCAACATCGTCCTCGCCATCGCCGAGGTTGATAAATAAATCGGTTGACTCCTTGTGCTTTTCGATTATTTCATACAAATTGCGCGTGTTTCTGTGTGAGTCGGATGTTACAACTATTCTCATTCATATTGCCCCGCTTTCTTTCATATTAATTAATATAATTATACTATGAAAGGCAGCATTGTTCAATGAAAAATATTAATGATAAAAATATAAATAACGCACTCAAAAATTCAAACATAAATATTGATGAACTTAAGGCGGCGGCGCAGTCCGGCAATGCCGAGCAGTACATCAGCCGTGCACTGCCCAAGGACGCAAGCGACAAAATCAAAAAAATCCTCGCAAATAAGGAGGAAACGCAAAAAATTCTTTCCACTCCTCAAGCAAAGGATTTGCTTAATAAACTGATGAATAAATAAGGTGAGCCTAAATGGATAATGTAAATATCAACGATATTCTGTCGTCCCTTTCAAACGAGGATATTGAAATGCTCAAAGGCGTTGCCGGCTCAATTCTCAACCAATCCGACACGCAGTCCTCAGCTCAACAGCAAAAGCCGTCCCAATCAACGCCGCAATCCGCACCGCAGGACCGGCAGTCACTGCCGCCGCAAATTAATGGGCTTAATTTCAATTCCGACGATTTTGCAATGATTATGAAAGCAAAATCAATTTTTGACAGAATGAATAAAACATCGTCGAAAAACGCCGATTTGATAAATGCGCTCAAGCCCCATTTGTCGGAGCAGTCGCGCCAAAAGGCGGACCAGGCGATTCGCATTTTAAAACTGTTTGATATGTTGCCGTATTTAAAGGATTTGTTTTAATGGCTGATTTCTCCGCTGCCGATATTAACGAGGCAAAAAGGCGCGTCCGCGAAATGCAAAGCAGAGCAAGGGCGTTCGTCCCCGACAATCAAAATACCTCCTCCACAGAGCCGCCACAGAAAAACAACGATGCGCCGCAACGTTCAAAACCGCAAAATTCCTCCGATTCGGGCGGAAACGGCACGCCATTCGGTCTGTCGGGGCTTTTTGAGTCCTTCGGTTTGGGCGGCTCAAATACTTCGGGCGACAGTTCGCTTATTCTTGCTCTTATATTGATTTTATCACGCGAAAAGGCTGACAATATGCTCATTTTGGCGTTGCTTTACATTTTATTGTAATTAATTATGGAAATTTGAGCAATAATATGTTATATTATTTTATTGTAATTATAATATAACGAAACGGTGATAAAATGAAAGATTTTGAAACAATTTGCGTTGCTTCCGGCGTGCAAATCGTCAGCGCTCCCGCAAACAGATTTAAAACAAATGAAATATCAATCAGCTTTTGCACCCCGTTGTCAGCCAAAACTGCATCGCGCAATGCACTTTGCGCAAACCTTTTGGCTCGCACCACAAAAAAATACCCGACACTTTCGGAGTTTAACAAAAAACTTGCAATGCTTTACGGCGCAAGCGTTACATGCTCCGTTGCAAAGCTCGGCGAAAATCAATTGCTTACTCTCAATGCCTCTTCGCTTGATGACAGATTTTCGTTTGAAAACGATAAAATCAGCGTTGACGCTTTCAATCTCCTTATGTCTATGGTGTTTGATGCCAATGTTGACGGAAACGGACTTTTCTATCCGCAGGATATTGACAGGGAAAAACGCCTCCTCGCAGAGAAAATCGAAAGCGAGGAAAACGAAAAGCGCATTTATTCACTTCGTCGCCTTGAGCAAATTATGTTCGACGGCGAGCCGTATGCCGTTAACCGCTATGGCAGTGTTGACGCCGTAAAAGCAGTTACTGCAGATGATTTGAAGTCTGCGCTCGAGTATTTCAAAACAAACGCAAAAATTCAAATTACCGTTGTAGGCAATGCTGATGTGAATGCCATCGCCGATTCGGCTAAACAATATTTCTCAACTTTGAGCAGAGATTATATTGCTCCGCAAAAGGCTGTTTTCGTTCCGACGGCAGATAGTGTGAATACCGTAGAGGAGCGTATTGATGTCAAGCAGGGCAAACTTGTTTTGGGCTTTCGTGTCAATCTTCAAAGCGATTTCAAGCCTGTTCCCGAAATGCTTGCGTTCAGCGATATTTTCGGCGGCGGACCTTATTCAAAGTTGTTCCTCAATGTCCGTGAAAAGCTTTCGCTTTGCTATTATTGCTCCGCTAAATACGACCGCAGAAAAAGCAGTGTAATTATTCAGTGCGGTTGCGATGAGGAGAATATGGACAAGGCTGTCGAGGAAATTTTGAATCAGCTCTCCGATATTAAAAACGGCAGCTTTGACGATGCCTTTGCTTCGTCAAAAATCGCCTTGGCAGATGCTTTAAACGCTGTTTATGACGATTCGCTCACTCTTTCAAGTTGGTATCTCACACAAATCGCCGATGACGAAATTATTTCGCCTGCCGACTCGGCAAGCAATATTTCCGCAGTAACAAAGCAACAGGTGCAGGATTGCGCCGACCTGCTCACACTCGACACTATCTATAAGCTTGTCGGAAATAAGGAGGGCGAATAATTATGAATATCAACGAAATCAAATCCGATATTTTAAATGAAAAATATTATAAAATCAATCACCCGAGCGGACTCACCGTTTATGTTCTTCCCAAGGAAAACTATTCGTCGGCTTACGCCGTTTTCGGCACAAAATACGGCTCTATCGACACTCGCTTTAAGCGTTCCGACAGCGATAAATGGACAGAGGTGCCGGAGGGTATCGCTCATTTTCTCGAGCACAAACTTTTTGAAAGTGAGGATTTGGACGCTTTTGAAAGATATGCAAAAACAGGCGCCAGCGCAAATGCCTATACCTCGTTTGACAAAACCTGCTATCTTTTCCAATGCAGCAGTAATTTTAAAGAAAATTTAAAAATTCTTCTCGATTTTGTTCAAAATCCTTATTTCACACCGCAAACCGTGCAAAAGGAGCAGGGAATTATCGGTCAGGAAATCACAATGTATTATGATGTTCCCGGCTGGATGAGCACTTTCAATCTTTTGCGTTGCCTTTATAAAAATCACCCTGTTCGCATTGATATTGCAGGCACCGTTGATTCAATCGCACAAATCACAGACAAGCTTCTTTACGATTGCTATAACACATTCTATAATTTGCACAATATGGCTCTTGTCGTTGTCGGCAATGTCACAAAGGACGATGTGCTTTCCGTTTGCGATGAGTATTTAAAGCCTGCCTCGCCGCTCTCAATCGAAAAATCGTTTGAGGACGAGCCTCGCGATATCGTCAAGAATTATGACGAATATCATCTTGCAATGAGCGTCCCGCAGTTCTCGTTCGGATATAAGGAGGCTTGCGAAAAGCCGCTCCCGACATATAAGGAATATATCGAAACCTCGATTTTGCTTGATATTATCAGCGGCAAAACCTCGCCGCTTTATCAGGATTTATTCCAAAAGGGGCTTATCAATTCGTCATTCTCAAACGAATATTTCATCGGCTACGGTTATGAAACTGTTTTGTTTGAGGGCGAAAGCGAAAATCCGCAGGCTGTTGCCGATGCGCTTAAGGCAGAAATTGCACGCGTTAAAAAAGACGGCATCGACTGTGAACTTTTCGAGAGCGTTCGCCGCTCAATGTACGGCAAGGAAATTATGATGTATAACGATATTGACAGTGTTGCAAACTCAATGATTACCTGCGATTTCAACGGATGGAATATGTTTGACGCAATGGATATTTATAAAAATGTCACCGTGTCCGACCTTGAAAAACGCCTTTCAAATATGATGTTTGAGCAATACAGCGCTTTGTCGGTCGTAAAAAATAAAGATTAATCGAGGATAGTTTTATGGATGCTACTCATGTTCAGTTTGACGGCTTGGGAATATCTTTTGATTTGCCATCGGTCGCTTTTTCAATCGGAAATTACCAAATCCATTGGTACGGCATAATTATCGCCTTAGGCTTTGCACTTGCAGTGCTATACGGCGGCAGAATGGCATATAAATGGAAAATGAGCCTTGACGGTATGACCGATGTCCTCATTTGGGGCACAATACTCGGCATAATTTGCGCAAGGGTATACTATGTTGCTTTTGAATGGGATTATTATTCACAGCATTTAAGCGAAATTCCCGCCATTTGGAACGGTGGAATAGCGATTTACGGCGGAATTATCGGCGCGCTTATCGGTGCCGCAATCGGCTGTAAAATCGGAAAAATCGACTTTTTCAATCTTCTTGATTTAGGCTCGCTCGGCTTGCTCATAGGCCAGGGCATCGGCAGATGGGGCAACTTTTTCAATCAGGAGGCGTTCGGCACAAATACTCATACGGCACTGTTTCGTATGTGGTCGCCGAAAATCCGCGATACGCTTGCCGCAAGCGCAGATTTGCTTGCTTCAAAAGGCGTAACGGTTGACCCCAATGCCCCCGTTCACCCGACATTTCTTTATGAGAGTGTTTGGTGCCTTTTGAGTTTTGTCATTCTCCACCTTGTCGTAACAAAGGCAAGAAAGTTTAAGGGCGAGGTATTCATTCTCTACGGAATACTTTACGGCTTTGAGCGTATGATTGTTGAGGGCTTGCGCACCGATTCGCTTTATGTCGGCAACACTTCAATCAGAGTTTCACAGCTTTTGTCGGCAGTAATCGTTTTTGTCGCAATCGTTGCTTTTGCAATTTTGATGCGCAAATATTTGACAGATAAACTCCCTGCAAGACTTGCCGTTGCGGCAGTCGAGCAGTCATCGACAGATTTAAAAAATCCGTCGGAGAATGCAAAATATGATAATACCGATGACAAAGATAACGAAAAAGATATTGATGAAAACGAGGAAATAAATAATGCAAATAATTGATGGAAAAGCTGTTTCAAAGGCAGTTAAGGAGCAGGTTAAGCAAAGATGTGAGGAGCTTAAAGCTCAGCGCATCACTCCCGGTCTTGCGGTTATTATTGTCGGCGACGATTCCGCATCGCAGGTTTATGTCCGCAATAAAGAGCGTGCCTGTGAGGAATGCGGCTTTTACAGCGTGAAATATGCTTTGCCTGCCACAACAACCCAGCAGGAACTTAATTCTTTGGTCGAAAAACTTAATAATGACCCTAAAATCAACGGCATTTTGTGCCAACTCCCGCTCCCCGAGCATCTCGACGATAAAGAGGTTATCAACCGTATTGACCCGATTAAGGATGTTGACGCGTTTCATCCGGTTAATGTCGGCGCAATTATGATAGGCGATTATAATTTTCTCCCCTGTACACCGGCAGGCGTTATGGAGCTTATTCACTCAACAGGTGTTGAAATCAGCGGCAAAAAAGCTGTTGTTATGGGCAGAAGCAATATTGTCGGCAAGCCGATGTCAATGCTTCTTCTTCACGAAAACGCAACGGTCGAAATCACTCATTCAAAAACAAAAAATTTGGCTGATGTCACCAAAACAGCCGATATTCTTGTTGCCGCAATCGGCAAGGCTAAGTTTGTAACCGCCGATATGATTAAGGATGGCGCCGTTGTAATTGATGTCGGTATGGACAGGGACGAAAACGGCAAACTCTGCGGCGATGTCGATTTTGAAAATGTCAAGGACAAGTGTTCATTTATCACTCCTGTTCCCGGCGGTGTCGGACCTATGACTATTGCAATGCTTATGCGCAATACTCTCACTGCCGCAGAAATTCAAAACGGCATTAAATAATTTTTAATTCACGAGGTTTGTTATGACTCTTCAGGAAAAGACAGTCGAAAAACTGATAGAAAATAATTATCATATCGCCTTTGCCGAATCATGCACAGGCGGTATGTGCTGTGCCGCACTTGTCGATGTCGCAAATGCATCAAGGGTGCTCGATATGTCGTTTGTCACCTATGCAAATGAGGCAAAAATCAAACTTCTCGGCGTAGATGAAAATACAATCAGTACCCACGGCGTTGTTTCCGAGCAGGTGGCGCGCGAAATGGCATGCGGCGTTTGCAAAACTGCCGATTGCGAGGTCGGCGTCGGCGTCAGCGGCATTGCAGGTCCAACCGGCGGCACGGACACAAAGCCGGTCGGTATGGTCTGCTTTGGATTTTGCGTCAACGGCAACACCGTTTCATATACAAAATATTTTGGCAATATCGGCAGAAATAATGTCCGCACCCGGTCAATGAACTTCGTTTTTGAAACTTTGCTCAAACTTCTTTAATATTACACTTGATTTTTTCATCACTTTTTAGTAAAATATAACCCGATGCCGATAGAGTTCGTTTGCAAACAGCGTTCGCCGCTCCTCGGCTCAAAGCAAGTGAAAAATTGAACAAATGCTGATATGGCTCAGTTGGTAGAGCAGCTCATTCGTAAACGGAAGGCTGTTCGCCGATTTAGGCTCAAAGCAAGTGAAAAATTGAATAAATGCTGATATGGCTCAGTTGGTAGAGCAGCTCATTCGTAATGAGCAGGCCGTCGGTTCGAGTCCGACTATCAGCTCCAAAACCTGCGTAAACACGGCGTTTTCGCAGGTTTTTTCTTTTTCAGAAATGAATTTCAAATTTCAATTCGCAATAAAAAATCTCACTCTTTTTTATGGAGTGAGATTTTGTTCGTTAATTTGATTTTTCGCTCAAGACCATCTATTGACCATTTATGAATTTGCCGCATTTCCGTCGAGTAAATTACCCATTGTGTTTGCAACATTCTCTTGCATGGAATCCGTCACATGCATATAGGTGTTCATTGTAAATCCTGCGTCTGTGTGACCTAACATGTGCGATACCGTTTTAATGTCCATTCCTTGCTCAAGAGATAAGGTAGCAAAGCTGTGCCGTAAGTCGTGAAAGCGTATTCTCGGCACACCTGCTCTGTCTTGTATTCTGTGTAATCTTCGTGTGACTGCTGAAGTATCTCGTATCTCTCCTGTTACAGATGACGGGAATATGTATTTTGATTTTGGCACTTGATTTGCTTTTAATTCGCTTAATAACCGAATACACTCATCACATAATCTTATCGTTCTGATCGAGCTTTTTGTTTTCGGTGTGTTGATTTTTATCTCGCCTTTGATTTTTTGTACCGCCTTGTTTACCGTTATCGTTTTGTTTTCAAGGCTTAAATCATTCCATTCCAAAGCGCAGATTTCACCTAATCTCATACCTGTTGTCAGTTCAAGATAGTAGAATTCATAGCAACCCGAACGTTTGGTTTCTTCAAGAAATGCTGTTAATTCTTCTTTCTTCAGCGTTTTCATTTCAGGCTTTGCGCAGTTAGGCAACTTCACTTTTGATATGGGATTTTTTGGAATTAAATCTTCATCCACCGCTTTTTGAAGGCAAGAACTGAGTGTTCTCTCTATCCCTTTTACAGAATAATATGCTAATCCGTTACCGTGTTTTTCTCTGCCTCGTTGCCTGCCGTCACTGAATAATCCCACCAAGAACTGCTGACAGTTCACGGTGGATAGCTCGCTTAATTTCATATCACCCAACGTAGGTAAGATATTGGTTTTGAACCTTTGCTCGTAACCGTTTACGGTATAGTCCTTGATAACATTTTTGCAAAATGTGTTTATCCATATTTCGTACCATTCATTAAGCGTGGGATCAGAATCGGTCAAGTAAGTATGAGAAGATAATACAGATTGTTCTTTCAGATATTCTTCTTTGGCTTTGTTCAGCTTTTCTTGACATTCGGATTTGGTTTTTGCGGTAACACTTTTTCGTTTTGTTTTGCCGTTTTCGTCTTTACCGATGTTAAACCAACCTTCCCATCTTCCGTCTTTTCTTTTGCGAAGTGTTCCTTCGCCTTTTGTTCTTCTTGCCATTCTATAGCCTCCTTTCTGCTTTTGGCAACTCAAACATTACCACAAGCCTTTTTCAATAGCCAGATAATTATCTTTTAGATTTTTCATCAATCCATTCCTTTAGCTGTTCTTTTGGAATGGATTTTCTTCTGCCTAACTGAACAACAGGGAACGATTTATCTTTTTCAATCAGTTTATACAAACTGACATTTGATATGCCAAGCACCTCTGCCGCTTGATTGACCGATAACATTACAGGCATTTCATCAAAGTTTTTATACACTTTATCACCTCCGTTTCTTTGCTCACAGGCTTTTACAAATTGCCCACAAGCCGTTTTTAGTTTAAGTCCGACGAGTTACTCTATTTTAGATAGAACTCGTCAATTTTTGCTTACAGCGTTGCCTGATTTTTCATAAATAGATTTATCATACCGCAACGCTTGATTGAATACGCAAAAACCTTGATTTTCTGCGAAAAACAGACTTTACTGCATACGAATTTGGAATCATACGCAAAAGTATTACGATTGGAAAAGCCGACAGGCTTTGCCGGACGGTGTTTTCGGGCATTTCAACGCCCGAAAATCATACCCCTTTATCCTGCTTTAAAATCGACGGCTTGAAATTCGCTTCAAAACCCACTCAAAAGAGCCGAGATTTCATCCAAAACCGCATCAAAAATCTATTCCAAAAATGCAAAAGAAAAATGCTGTTTTTTCAAATTTAGGCTTTTAGATTATTCGTCAACAGCTCGTACAGTGGGGTACACTAAATTTGACAACACCGTTTGTGATTTCCAAATTGTTTCAACACTCCTTTCAAGAAAAAATATAAACCTATACGCATCTCAAAATAAAAATGCATATAGGTTTATCATAGTTTTATTGAATTTTCTCTCCGACTTCATAGTAGCAAAAACACTAATTTAAGTCAAGTACTTTTAGTTAAGAAAAATTTTTTAGCCTTTACATATTGTTTATCCATCAAAAATGGAAAGGTAAAAATAGAAATACATGTTTGACTATATTATGAGATGATGCTCATAACATTTTTGTTTACAAAATGTATTTATAATATACTCTTTATAATAATTCTATTATATTAGATGATTAATCTGTATTATAAAACGAATTTGATTCATCATATATGTTTTGTCCATCTGTTGTCAATATTTTATATGAACCCTCAAGGAAAACGGTATTACCAAAATGATCTGTTGAATAAAAATCATTTTCTTCAAAAGTAAATATAAATTTTTTTGTAACACCCTTTGGAATAAATTCTCTCTTGCACTTGATTAACGATTTAGTCGGAAGTTCGTAATTTGTTTTGGGATATGTTATATAAATCTGAACCACCTCATCACAATCAAATTCGCCGGAGTTTTTAATTAAGCAAGATAATTGCTTCTCTTTTGAATTGTAATCGATTTTTAACAAATCGAATTTTGTATAAGTCTTTCCGTAGCCAAAAGGATACTGCACATCACCCTTAAAATATCTGTATGTTCTGTTTCGCATGGAATAATCGCAAAAATCAGGTAAACCATCAACCGAGTTGTAAAATGTAATCGGTAATTTACCGCTTGGAGAGCATTTGCCGAAAAGTATGTTTGCGATAGACTGTCCGCCTTGTGCTCCCGGATACCAGCATTGCAAGATCGCGTTTACTCTGTTTTTATATTTTCTAAAATCTATACAGCCACCTGAAAAGTTAAGCAAAATTACCTTTTTGCCTGTGTCGAGCAATTCCTCAACATATTCTTGTTGATTAAGCGGTAGTTCTATTGTTTCACGGTCACCCTGTTCACCGATATTACCGCCTCCTCCTGCAAGAGCACCTCCGGCTTCTTCGCCCTCTATTGAAGAGTCAAGCCCTGTGCACATAATGATAATATCCGATTCGGCGGCAGATTTTAATGCTGCTTCCTTGTCATAATTTGTGCTTTGATTATAAAGATGTATGCCTCTTATAAATTCAGTATCAATGTTATATTGTGAAATAGCTTCGGTAACCATAACAAAATGCGACGGATCTCCGAAATAATTTCCGAGGTAAGCTAATTTGTTGTCGGCATTAAATCCTGTAATCAAGATTTTCTGTGCGTTTTCTTTAAGGGGAAGTATACCGTCATTTTCTAAAAGTACAATTCCTTTCTCTGCCATTCTAACTGCTTCGCTTTCGTGCTCGGGTGTTGCATTATCACTAATGCTTATTTCGTTATAAGGACAATCCTTATCAAACATTCCGAGAGCACTTCGGATTGACATCAGTCTCGACACAGACTTTTTTAAGGCTTCTTTATTTGTATATCCCAACTTAACTGATAACGGCAATAATGAATATACTACTCCGCATTCAAGGTCGCAACCTGCATTTACAGCCATTGCGGCACCCTTTGAGGGATTAAGGGTTCTTTTATGCTTATATATAACATCTAATATTGCAGAGCAATCCGAAACAAAATATCCATCAAAGCCCCATTCATTTCTTAATAACTTATCAATCAGCTTGTCAGAGGCACAACAGCTTTCACCGTTCACCATGTTATATGCTCCCATAACACCGCTGACCTTTGCTTTTTTAACGGCGGCTTCAAACGCAGGAATATACGTTTCATAAAAATCCTTTTTGGATACTTCGGAATTAAAAGTGTGCCTTAATCCCTCGGGACCGCTGTGTACGCAAAAGTGCTTTGCACAGGCAGAGGCTTTCATATATTTTTCGTCGTCGCCCTGTATTCCCTCAATAAAGGCACAGCCGAGAATGGAGGTTAAATACGGGTCTTCGCCATAGGTTTCGTGACCTCT
>ENA-UESI01001327-UESI01001327.1-human-gut-metagenome-genome-assembly--contig:-NODE-1327-length-16061-cov-4.522460_pt1 | contig 16061 bp, 15 predicted proteins | sample MGYA00243005_ERZ508006 | MGnify/ENA primary metagenome ERZ508006 (study PRJEB26167, sample SAMN06115436) | human gut metagenome | host: Homo sapiens | place: China:Shandong | collected 2015-06-10... | reverse complement strand
GTCCGGGACGGCAGACTCACCCAGCTCACCCACGACCACTCCTACGTGCAGGAGCTGGTGGACTGCGGCACCATCACCGCCGAGGAAGCCGAGCATCACCCCCAGAAGAACATCATCACCCGGGCGCTGGGCGTGGATTACCGCCTGGACCCGGAGTTCACCAGTGTGGCTGTGCATCCGGGCGACCTTCTGCTGCTGTGCTCCGACGGCCTGACCAACGCGGTGCCCCGGCCTCAGCTGGAACAGCTGCTGCGTACTGGCAGCTTCTACGACCTGCCGGATCTGCTGATCCGGGCCGCCAACGAGAACGGCGGCAAGGACAACATCACGGCCTTGCTGCTGGGCGTGGAGCCGCTGGAGGTGCACCATGGATAACCTGATCGGCAAAAAGCTGGATGGGCTGTATGAAGTCAAGGAACTCATCGGCTCCGGCGGCATGGCCAACGTGTACAAGGCGGTTATGCTGGGCCGCAACGGCCCGGTGCCCGCCGGTACTGTGGTGGCGGTGAAGGTGCTCCGGCAGGAGTACACCCACGACCCGGAGCTTGTGCGCCGGTTCAAGAACGAATCCAAGGCCATTTCGCTGCTCAACCACCCCAACATCGTCAAGGTATACGACGTTTCGGTCAACGACCAGCTGCAGTATATCGTCATGGAATATGTGGACGGTATGACCCTGCGGGAATACCTCAACGAGCGGGGCGGCAAACTCACCAGCCGGGAGACCGTGCACTTTATTTCCCAGATCCTCAAGGCGCTGGAGCACGCCCACGCCAACGGTGTGGTGCACCGGGACATCAAGCCCCAGAACATCATGCTGCTGGACAACGGCCAGCTCCGCATGATGGACTTTGGCATCGCGCGCATCTCCCGGGCCGAAAACCAGCTGCTCAGCGGCAAGACCATGGGCAGTGTGCACTATATCAGCCCGGAGCAGGCCAAGGGCGACGAGACCGACTGCACCAGCGATATTTACTCGGTGGGCGTCATGATGTACGAGATGCTCTCCGGTCAGCTGCCGTTTGATGCAGAGGACGCCGTGGAGGTGGCCATCAAGCAGATCTCGGATCAGCCGAAATCCCTGCACGAGATCGCTCCGCAGGTGCCTGCCGCACTGGTGGAGATCACCGAAAAAGCCATGGCGGCGGCTTTGCCGGAACCGTCCAGGCCTTTGTGCCCTTTGAGATCCTGGAAAGTTTCCGGGCCGGCATCGATGCCGTTCTGGGCCAGGGAGCCTGCCACGTACTGTCCATCCGCCCCCAGGGCGGTGTGGAGATGGAAGTGGAGGCATAAGCCATGCAGATTGAAACCTACATTGATTCCCTGGTTTCCTATGCCATGAACCGGGGGCTTGCCGAGCCTGTGGACCATCAGGTGCTGGTAAACCGCATCCTGGACATCCTGCATAAGGAGGACTATGCGCCCTCCGACGAGCCCCAGAGCGAGGATCTGGAGGAGATTCTGAAGGGCATTCTGGACTATGCCTGTGAAAAGGGCCTGTGCGAGGACAATGTTACGGCTCGGGACATTTTCGATACCCGTATTATGGGGGCTGTGACCCCCATGCCGCGAGAGATCATCCGCACTTTCCGGGAGAAATATGCCGTGTCCCCCCAGGAGGCTACGGACTGGTATTACCGCCTGAGCTGCGATACGGATTACATTCGCCGTTACCGCATTGCCAAGGACATGCGCTGGAAATATGCCAGTGAATACGGTGAGATGGACATCACCATCAACCTGTCCAAGCCTGAAAAGGACCCCAAGGCCATTGCTGCCGCCAAGAATGCCCCCCAGTCCGGCTACCCCAAGTGCCAGCTGTGCCGGGAAAACGAGGGCTATGCCGGCCGAATGAACCATCCCGCCCGGGCAAACCACCGCATCATCCCCATTACCATCGCCGGGGCGGACTGGTACCTGCAATATTCTCCCTATGTCTATTACAATGAGCACTGCATCGTCTTCAACGGCCGGCACGTGCCTATGAAAATTGATCGGTCCGCCTTCGATAAGCTGCTGGATTTTGTAACGCTGTTCCCCCACTATTTTGTGGGCTCCAATGCGGACCTGCCCATTGTGGGCGGCTCCATCCTGAGCCATGAGCATTTCCAGGGCGGCCACTATACCTTCGCCATGGAGACGGCACCTGTGGAGACTCCGGTTGCTTTCCGGGGCTTCGAGGACATTCAGGCAGGAATTGTGAAGTGGCCTATGAGCGTCATTCGCCTGGATGGCAGCGATCCCCGTCGTCTGTCTGAACTGGCCGAGAAGATCCTGAATGCCTGGCGGGGCTATTCCGATGAGAGGCGGGGGATTCTCGCCTTCTCCGATGGGGAGCCTCACAATACCATTACGCCCATTGCCCGCCGCAGAGGGGAGCTGTTTGAGCTGGACCTGGTGCTGCGCTGCAATGTCACCACGGAAGAGCACCCGCTGGGTGTGTTCCATCCCCATGCGGACAAGCACCATATCAAGAAGGAAAACATCGGCCTCATTGAGGTCATGGGTCTGGCCGTGCTGCCCAGCCGCCTGAAAGGGGAGCTCAGCGACTTGGCCGAGAAGGTCGTCGCCGGGGCGGATCTGCGGGCCGACCCGGTCCAGGCCAAGCACGCGGACTGGGTGGACGGGCTCAAAAAGCAGTACACCTTTACGGCGGACAATGCGCTGGACATTCTGCTCCAGGAGACCGGAAAGGTCTTTGCCCAGGTACTGGAGGATGCAGGCGTGTACAAGCGGACGGAAGACGGAAGAGAAGGCTTCCTGAAATTCGTGGATACCGTCAATCAGTGAGAATAAGGCAGTGCCCGGGGACCAATGGATTTCCCGGGCCTGCATTTTTTAAGGAGTTACCAGATGGATCGTCTGTGCCAACCTACAGCCTTTTTTCACCTTCCGGGGCTGTTCGAGTTTTATGAGCTGTACCGCCGTTTCCTGCCCCTGTTTCGGGAGCACAGGGAATATTTCTTCGACTGGTGCGAAATCGGCTCCGTTTATGGTGCCCCGGCGGACTGCATCTGGGGTGGGGGAAGGGTCGGTTTCGGAGACAATGACCCCCGGGATGTGTTGGCGCTGGTGGAGGAATACGGGATTTCTGCCCGGCTGACCTTCAGCAATTCCCTGCTGCCGCAGGAGCACCTGTCGGACAGAAGGTGCAATTTCCTGTGCCGTCTGTTCAGCGCCAGACCCGGAAACGGGGTCATCGTCCATTCTGAGCTGCTGCTGGACTATTTGAAGCGGGAATATCCTGCGTTTTATTTTGTGTCCTCGACGACAAAGGTCCTGACAGACCGGCAGGCTCTTGCAGCAGAGCTGGACCGGACGGATTTCCGCTTCGTTGTGCCGGATTTTCGACTGAATCGGGATTTTGATTTTTGGCGGACATTGAGCGCTGCGCAGAGAAGCAAAGTGGAATTCCTGTGCAATGAATGCTGCTGGTTTGGCTGCCGGGACCGGAAGCAATGTTATGAAAACGTCAGCCGCAAAAATCTTGGGGAGCCCTGCGCAGACCATATTTGCGCCGCGCCGGATGGCGGGGCAGGCTACCGGTTTTCCAAAGCCATGGAAAACCCGGGCTTTCTTGGGCCGGAGGATATTCGGAACATTTATTTGCCCATGGGTTTTTCCAACTTCAAGCTGGAGGGCCGGGGACTGGGCAGCGCTATGGTGCTGAAATTCTTGCTGCACTATCTGGTGAAGCCGGAATATCAAATCCACGTCCGGGAGGCCGTCTATCTGGATAGTATGCTGGACTTGTTTTGAAGAAAGGAGTATGTCATGAAAATTGTAATTCTGGACGGCTATGCCCTGAACCCGGGGGATCTGAGCTATGATGTTCTGAAGCAATTTGGCGATTTGGCTATTTACGACCGCACGGATTCCGAGGCGGAAGCCATTGCCAGGATCGGGGACGGCGAGATCGTTCTGACCAATAAGGTGCCCATTACCGAATCGCTTCTGGCAGCCTGCCCGGGGATTCGGCTGGTCTGCGTCATGGCGACGGGCTACAATGTAGTGGACTGTGCTGCCTGCGCCCGCCGGGGGATCCCGGTGACCAATGTGCCCGGCTACGGCACGGCGGCGGTGGCACAGTTTACCATGGCCCTGCTGCTGGAGCTGTGCCACCGTGTGGGTCTTCATGACCGGGATGTGCACAGTGGCGGCTGGGCCAAGGCGGACTGCTTCACTTATTGGCGGACGCCCCAGACGGAGCTGGCGGGAAAGACCATGGGCATCATTGGCTTTGGGGCCATTGGCAAGGCTGTGGGCAGACTGGCCCGGGCCTTCGGTATGCATGTTCTGGCCTACAATCGCAGCCAGAGCGAGGAGGGCCGCGGCATCGCAGCCTATGTGGACCTGGATACCCTGCTTGCACAGTCGGACGTGGTCTCGCTCCATTGCCCGCTGTTTCCGGAAACGGAGCACATCATCGATGCCGCAGCCATTTCTAAAATGAAGAACGGGGCGATTCTGCTCAATACAGCCCGGGGGCCGCTGGTGGAGGAACAGGCCCTTGCCCAGGCACTGGGGGCCGGGAAACTCCGGGGCGCGGCGCTGGATGTGGTCAGTACGGAACCCATTGCAGAAGAGAATCCGCTGCTGCACTGCCCAAACTGCATCATCACGCCCCACATGGCCTGGGCCCCGGTGGAGAGCCGCCAGCGGCTGCTGAATACGGTAGTGGAGAATATTCGGTCCTATCTGGAGGGAACTCCCCAGAACGCGGTCAATTTGTAGTCGAACCAATGCAAAAAGGCCGCCAAACCGGCGGTCTTTGGCCAAAGACGGATATCCAAAAGACAAGTCCCCTGATCTGTCGGCTAGCCGATTCGAAGATCAGGGGGCTTTTCGCATAGCCCTGCTGCTCCATCAGCGCTTCACAGGCGAGCCGCAGCTCCACGCCGGCATAGGTGTGGATCGCGTTGTCAATGCAGCGGTGGTTCGGCACATAGCAGCCGGTCATGCCGGAGTTTGCTGCGTTGACAATGGCGTCGCACTTCAGCGTGGTGATATCTCCCTGCCATAGGTACAGCCCGGGTTGAACAGGGGAGATGTCATTGATGTCCGTAATTCCCTTTTCGGCGGTTTCTGCCTGCAAATAGGCATCCTGCTTGGTAACCCTTGCGGGATGAAAATGCAAAGCCCCTGCGTTCCGGCGGACGGAACACAGGGGTTAGAACGATTCGGACGGATGGAAAAGCGCCTGACCGGCATATAGCTGCCGAAAGGCTGCAAAGGGATACCGGATAAATGACTGGATGGAGCAGCTGCCCAGGGCCTGCTCTGCCCGGAACATCCGGATATTCCCGTCTGCGAGGAGCACCCGGATATCTTCCCATGCAAAACCGGAAGCTGTACCCTCCGGCGGCGCTGCGGGGACCCGCCGCTTCAGCTCCAGGAAAAGACGGTATTCCTCTTCCGAGCCCAGCAGAAGCTCCGGGATGAATTCTGCGTTTTCCAGCAGAAACAGATTGGTGAAGGCCCGGACAAATCCGGCCTCCCGGGGACGGATGGGCGTGGGAAGGGGCAGCCATTGGCAAATCTGATAACGGTAATATGGCGCGTCCGGACTGCCGTGGGTTTGTGGAACCTCCAGAATGCTTCCACGCTGGACCAGGGCACTGCGCTGAACTGCACCGTACCAGAAAATTCCGGCATGACCTGGGAAAACGCGGGGCGTCTGGAACAGGGCCACATAGTGAATGGGCTTGTCTTCCTCGGTGACCAGGGCAGCAGGGATGTAATAGAACCGGCCATCCAGGCAGGCTTTGAGCTGCGCAGCGTTCCGCAGAGTCCCCACCAGAACATCCCGCCGGTCCCAGTTCACCGCTGCCAACTGCGCCTCCACATCGGAAGGAAGCACGGCCTTCTCAAGGGGGATTGCGGGAAAAACCGGGGCCTCTGCTTCCAGTGGGATTAGTGTGCGTTTGACGGAGCTGCTGATGGCCCGGGGCTGCTTTGGGGCAGAGGTACCGCGAAATCTGGTGAGGAGTGTGCCTGCTGCGGATAAAAGGTGCGTATAGATTTTTCGAATGACGGCGAAAAAACCCAACACAGCCGCCCCCTTTTTGCCTTTAAAATGGAAGAATACCGTTTTTATGATAAGCGAAAAGAGAATAGATGTCAAGCTGCAATGGCATCGAATGCCGGGAGCTGTCCTGCTCCCGGTGGGGCCTCAGTCCCGTTTGAAAATGTCCCGGGTGAAGACCTTGTCCTGAACATCGTCCAGGCAGGGATCATATCGGTTGGCGATGATGCAGTGGGAGAGAGCTTTGAATTGTGCCAGGTTATTGACGACCCTGCTGCCAAAGAAGGTTTGGCCATCGGCCAGTGTGGGCTCGTAGATGATAACGGTAGCGCCTTTGGCTTTGATGCGCTTCATGACACCTTGAATGGCGGACTGACGGAAGTTATCAGAGTTGGATTTCATTGTGAGACGGTAAATCCCGATGACGACCTCTTTTTCATGAGACGGATCATACTGCCCGTCTTCGTAGGAGTAGCCGCCTGCCATTTGCAGCACCTGGTCGGCAATGAAGTCCTTTCGGGTGCGGTTGGATTCCACAATGGCGGTCATCATATTTTGCGGCACGTCCTCAAAGTTCGCAAGCAGCTGCTTGGTATCCTTGGGCAGGCAGTAGCCGCCGTAGCCGAAGGAGGGGTTATTGTAGTGGGTGCCGATCCGGGGATCCAGGCAGACACCGTTGATGATGTCGCGGGTAGACAGCCCCTTGGTCTCGGCGTAGGTGTCCAGCTCATTGAAATAGCTGACCCGCAGGGCCAGGTAGGTATTGGCAAAGAGTTTCACGGCCTCGGCCTCGGTGAAGCCCATGAACAGTGTGGGGATATCCTCTTTAATGGCCCCCTGCTGCAGAAGGGCGGCGAAGATCTCCGCCTTTTCCCGGGTCCCTTCGTCGCAGGAGACAATGATCCGGGAGGGATACAGATTGTCGTACAGCGCCTTGGATTCCCGCAGAAATTCCGGGCTGAAAAGAATGCTGTCCGTGCCGTATTTTTTTCGAACGGAAGCGGTATACCCCACGGGAATGGTGGATTTGATGACCATGGTAGCCTGTGGGTTTGCCTTCAGCACCAGCTCAATCACGGCTTCTACGGCGGAGGTATCGAAATAGTTTTTCTTGCTGTCATAATTGGTGGGGGCGGCGATGACGACAAAGTCCGCATTTCGGTAGGCATTTTCGCCGTCCAGCGTGGCAGTCAGGTCCAGCTCTTTTTCGGCCAGATACTTTTCAATATATTCGTCCTGAATGGGGGATTTGCGCTGGTTGATCAGCTCCACCTTTTCTGGGATAATATCTACGGCAGTCACGTGGTTGTGCTGGCTCAGCAGCGTGGCAATGGAGAGGCCCACATAGCCTGTACCGGCTACGGCAATATTGTATTGCTTTTTTGGAGCGTTTTTGGGTTCGGACTTTGCTTCGTCAACGAACAGCGCTGTGATGTCGAAGTCCAGCGCCTCTGCCAGGGCTTCCAGCTGCGCGATGGATGGTTTAAAGGTTCTGTTCTCCAGCTGACCGATCATGGAGCGGTTGATACCCGTCAGGTTTGCAAGCTCGATCTGCGTCAGGCCCTTTTCCTTTCGACTGGATTTTACGGTTTCGGCCAAACGGTCGAAGGAAAGCTTCTTCATAGAAAATGTCCTCTCAAATGATAGAATCAATAGCATTTTGCGGAGCGCGGGAAATGCAATTGCATATCCTTTTCGAAAATCTTATCACAGAGATTGGATAAAATCAAGAGATATCCGGAGAAAAAATAGAAAATGAATGGGAAATGCCTGCGGAAAATGATAGTATTAATATCATTACAAAAGGAGATAGATAAGGGGACCATCGAAGCAGAGAAAAAATCATCGGTCTCTTTTCTTTATTTTAGGGGGCGACAAATGGAAAGGGATGTGTTATAATAAGAAAAAATGACCGAAAGAGGTTTTTTAGAATGAAAAAAGCATTGATCACCGGCATTACCGGCCAGGATGGCTCTTATCTTGCCGAATTCCTTTTGGAAAAAGGCTACGAGGTCCATGGCATTACCCGCCGGGCATCTATTTCCAATACGGCCCGCATCGATCACCTGATGGGAAAGCTTCGTCTCCATGATGGCGATCTCACCGATTCCACCAGCCTGATCCGTATCATCGGCCAGGTGCAGCCTGATGAAATCTACAATCTGGCCGCCCAGTCCCATGTGCAGGTCAGTTTTGATGTACCCGAGTATTCCGGCGATGTGGATGCTCTGGGTGTCCTGCGCATTCTGGAAGCGGTCCGCATCTGCGGCCTTGCAAAGACCTGCCGCATTTATCAGGCCTCTACCTCCGAGCTCTTCGGCAAGGTGGAAGAGGTTCCCCAGCGAGAGACCACGCCCTTCCACCCCTATTCGCCCTATGCCGTTGCCAAGCAGTACGGCTTCTGGATGATCAAGGAGTACCGGGAGGCCTATGGGATGTTTGCCGTCAACGGCATTCTGTTCAACCATGAATCCGAGCGCCGTGGGGAAAACTTCGTTACCAGAAAGATCACCCTGGCTGCCGGCCGCATTGCAGAGGGCCTGCAGGACCATCTGGAACTGGGCAACATGGATTCTCTCCGGGACTGGGGCTATGCCAAGGACTATGTGGAGTGCATGTGGCTGATCATGCAGCAGGAGACCCCCGAGGATTACGTTATCGCCACAGGCGAGCAGCACACGGTCCAGGACTTTACGGAAAAGGCCTTTGCCGCCAATGGCTACCGCATTCGCTGGGAGGGTACCGGCATTGACGAGAAGGGCTATGATGCCGAGACCGGAAAGCTGCTGGTTTCCGTCAATCCCCAATGGTTCCGCCCCACCGATGTGGACAACCTGTGGGGGGACCCCACCAAGGCGAAGACCAAGCTGGGCTGGAATCCCCAGAAGACCAGCTATGCAGAGCTGGTAAGGATCATGGCCACCCATGACCGGGCACTGGCCAAACGGGAAAAGGCTATGCAGGAGGCAGCAAAATGATGGAGAAAAATGCGAAGATCTATGTGGCGGGCCACCGGGGCATGGTGGGCTCTGCCATTGTCCGGGAGCTGCAGCGCCAGGGCTATACCAATATTATCACCCGTACCCACAAGGAGCTGGACCTGACAAGGCAGGATGCAGTCGAAGAATTCTTTGCAGCGGAGAAGCCGGAGCATGTATTCCTGGCTGCTGCGAAGGTAGGCGGCATTGTGGCAAACCAGAATGCACTGGCGGACTTTATGTACGATAACATGGTCCTGGAGATGAACGTCATCCATTCCGCCTGGAAGAACGGCTGCAAGAAGCTGGAGTTTCTCGGCTCCTCCTGCATCTATCCCCGCATGGCGCCCCAGCCTATGAAGGAGAACTGCCTGCTGACCAGCGAACTGGAAAAGACCAACGAGGCCTATGCCTTGGCGAAGATTTCTGGCCTCAAATACTGCGAGTTTCTGAACCGTCAGTACGGCACGGATTACATCTCGGTCATGCCCACCAACCTGTATGGCCCCAATGATAACTATCACCCCACCCACAGCCATGTGCTGCCTGCCCTGATCCGCCGCTTCCATGAGGCCAAGGCCAGCGGGGCAGAAAGCGTCACCTGCTGGGGCGACGGAAGCCCCCTGCGGGAATTCCTGTATGTGGATGACCTTGCCAACCTGTGTGTGTTTCTGATGAACAACTACTCCGGCAACGAAACCGTCAACGCAGGCACCGGCAAGGAGCTGACCATCAAGGAGCTGACCGAGCTGGTTGCCAAGGTGGTTGGCTATACCGGCGAGATCAAGTGGGACCCCAGCAAGCCCAACGGTACGCCTCGGAAGCTGCTGGATGTCTCCAAGGCTACGGCTCTTGGCTGGACCTACAAGACGGAACTGGAAGACGGCATCCGGCTTGCCTATGAGGATTTTCTGAACAACCCCATGCGGGCCGAACGCTGAGGAAAAGATTATGAATATTATTCTGCTCTCCGGTGGATCCGGAAAACGTCTTTGGCCCCTGTCCAACGATATCCGCTCCAAACAGTTCATCAAGTTCTTCAAAAAAGAGGACGGCAGCTATGAGTCCATGGTCCAGCGGGTCTACCGGCAGATCAAAAAGGTGGATACGGATGCCACGGTGACCATTGCTACCAGCAAGACCCAGGTCTCCGCCATCCACAATCAGCTGGGGGAGAATGTGGGCATCAGCGTGGAGCCCTGCCGCCGGGACACCTTCCCGGCCATTGCACTGGCCACGGCTTATCTGGTGGATGTGCTGCACGTTTCGCCAGAGGAGTCTGTGGTGGTTTGCCCCGTAGACCCTTACGTGGAGGACGGCTATTTTGAGGCGCTGAAGGAGCTGTCCGCCCAGGCGGATCGGGGAGAGGCCAATCTGGTGCTCATGGGCATTGAGCCCACCTATCCCAGCGAGAAGTACGGCTATATCATCCCGGAAAGCGGGGACCATGTGGCCGGTGTCAAGACCTTCAAAGAAAAGCCCACGGCAGACGTGGCTGCAAGCTACATTGCCCAGGGGGCCCTGTGGAATGGCGGCGTGTTTGCCTATAAGCTGGGGTATGTGATGAACAAGGCCCATGAACTCATGGATTTTACCGATTATCAGGACTTGTTCGATAAATACGATACCCTGAAAAAGATTTCTTTCGACTATGCGGTGGTGGAGCACGAGCCCAAAATTCAGGTGGTGCGCTATGCCGGTATGTGGAAGGACCTGGGCACCTGGAATACCCTTACCGAGTCTATGGATGAGAACATCATCGGCAAGGGAGAGCTGAACGACAAGTGCACGGGCGTGCATATCATCAATGAGATGGATGTGCCGGTGCTGGCCATGGGGCTGCACGATGTGATCATTTCCGCGTCTCCCGAGGGCATCCTGGTTTCCGACAAGGAGCAGAGCTCCTATATCAAGCCCTTTGTGGACAAATTCGAGCAGCAGATCATGTTTGCGGAGAAGAGCTGGGGCAGCTTTAAGGTCATTGATGTGGAAGCTGCTTCCATGACCATCAAGGTGACGCTGAATCCGGGCCACAGCATGAATTACCACAGCCACAAGCACCGGGATGAGGTGTGGGTGGTCATTGCCGGCGAGGGCAGGACCGTTGTAGACGGCATGGAGCAGAAGGTCCATGCCGGGGATGTCATTACGATGTCAGCCGGATGCCGCCATACGGTGCTGGCTGACACGGAGCTGAAGCTCATCGAGGTGCAGCTGGGTGAGGAAATCAGCGCCCAGGACAAGCAGAAATTTGAATTGGAGTATTGATAGGATGGGAAGTCCCATGCCGGAAAAGAACAGACCCTTGCTGCTTCGGCCTGTGGGGAAGGATTACCTCTGGGGCGGAAGTCGGCTGAATGACGATTTTGAAAAAAATATTCCCCTGGCCCCCCTGGCAGAGACCTGGGAGTGCTCCACCCATCCCGACGGGCAGAGTTCTGTGTCAGGCGGCGACTTTGATGGGAAAACCCTGGCGGAGGTGCTGAAGATCCATCCGGAGTACCTGGGCCTTCGCCACAGAGGGGAGAAGGAGCTGCCGCTTCTCATTCAGTTCATCTCTTTCAAAGCTTGTTGTTGCTGGCCGTTCATATATTAAGTTTGAGACATCAGTACCGCTTGCAACAGGTGAATCAATTTCAGTAAATACTAATCAGGAAATATATCTTGTTCCTGCGCAGCTTTTAAAGAGTGGCTCTAAGAATCCATCTAAGAAGAAGACAGCAGGCAACGGAATCAAGTGTGAGACTAAGATAAGTGAGTCAACATTCTTTGGATTTGATTTATTAAGCAAGAATGGTGATGATTATTATGTGACAAGAGATTATGATATAGCTGGTTCTGGTCTTAATACAATTGATTATGATAAGTCAAGAACATATTATTATTTCAGTTTCAAGGATACAGCATCACTTAATACTTATGCTAAGATTATATATGATTATACAGATACTCAGTTTGAGGAATTCCTTAATAATACTTCTTATGCACAGAAATGCAGTGCTGCAGAGAAAAATGATTATATTAAGGAATCTAAGTCTTTAAGAAATGCTATTAAGAAATCTGTAGGTACATATGCCGGACTTAGTGGTTCATCAGTTGTAAGAAGTGAAAGTCTTACAGATGGAGCCAGCCTTGGTATCTTTGCTGATAATTCAAGTTTTGATTTTAATACTGAATATTCAGACAGATCGAATAGATATAATGTGTTTAATAAGATACTTGCGCCTCTTGGGGATTCAGTAACATATACAACAACTCAGCAGGCAGAGGAATATCTTAATAGTATTGCTCATAATAATATTGCTATTGATCTTAGCAAGTACACACCTGATGATGTTTATGACAATATTATTAATAAAGATGGTTTTGCAGAAGTTACTGATGGTAAGGCATTTATCAAACAGGTAGAAGGAAAATGGTTTATAGCTTATGCGTTATCTGAAGTATCTGCATCAAAAGGTATAGAACTTGTTATAGATAGTAATTCGTCTGAATCAAAATCAAATATTCTTAAGATAACTTCGGGCGTTGTTGTCTGCTCTGGTAATGTTCATATTAAGAGTGATTTTGATGGAATTGTTGTTTCTAATGGAATAATTACGATTGATTCAGGAGTGACAGTTTCTAATAACATATTCTCTGATTCACTTTTCAGAACATTTATTGATGACCATGAAGCAGAGCTTACAGATACTAACGGAAAAGGCAAGACAGTCCACTATAAGGATATTTTCAGATTCTGGAATCCGCATGTTGAATCTAAGAAGGATTCATCACTTAGTGTAAGCAATATGACTTATAAGGATATGGTTACATTCAGTCTCTGGAGAAAGTACGAAGATCCTAAGGGAACTAATGTTGAGTCTACAACGGAGGCACCTACTAATCCGTCATAATACGGAATATTATAGAAAGATTATTTAATGGAGATGTGATGATGAGCAGGAGAGGGAACAGACATTTTAAGAAACAATTAAATAATCAGGGATTTTCTTTATTGGAACTTCTTGTAGTAATCGCAATAATCGCAGTTGTTTCACTTCTTGTAACAGTCGGACTTACAGTTCTTAACAAGGGAAATGCCAAGAAAGCTAATAAGAATCTTTATTCAAGTCTTAGTGAGTTAAAGACAAGTACTATGGCTAAGAATGGGAACTGGTACATGGAGATTGGTAAAGATGGAGATTCTTATGTATTTACTACATATAAGGATACAGGAAGTCCATTAGAAACATACAAATGTAGTGCTTCAAGGATTTCTATTGTATATGAAGCTGGGACTTCGTCGTATAATGTTGATGATTATACAATTATGGTTAAGTTCAGCAAAGCAGATGGTTCATGTGACAGTGTGACAGCTACTAAGTCAGGAATGGATCCGGTTGAACTTAAGAATACAGCAACTTCAGGAACATTTAAGGTTACATCATCTGGTGTTGATTATGAATCTAAGCTATGGTATAAGACCGGAAAAGTTACGACATCGAACTAGTTTATTAATATGGAGTGGAGTTATGAAGAAGGATAACAAGGGATTCTCATTAGTGGAGCTGCTTATAGCGATAGCAATATCAAGTATTGTTCTTATGGCACTTGTAATGCTTATTACGCAGGCGGTCAGAAGTTACACGAAGCAGACAGCTTTGGCACAGATACAGAGTGATGCTGATATAAGTCTTAATCAGATGTCAAAGAATATTCTTGAGGCGACAGAGATAAAGATTGAAAAGCTGAATGGGGATGTAACTATATATACTAATAAGGTTATTGAGAAAAAGAATAGTACTGAGGTAGGCATTGAATGGGGATACTATTATGAAAGTGCAACACAGCAGCTATGGTATATCAATTCAGATAAGTCAGAAATGAGTCTTGTATGTGATAATGTTACATCATTTGATGTAAGAATATCAAAGGATAGTATAGAGCTTGATACAGCAACAATTAAGTCAATTGACAGGAATCCACAGATTGTTATTTCGTTAGGTTTACAGAGGATGAATGAAAAGAGAATCGTTTCAAGAACATTTTCAACAAGAAACCAGCTTAATGATAATATAACACTTGGCAAGTCTGTTACATCGGTTGAAGGCGATAAGGAAGATGTTGTTAATACACTTAAGGTTGGCAACACGTTATCAGCAGCACAGATAATTGATTATTTTACAGATAATTAAGTAAACGGGAGGTAATCTTTATGAAGTCAAAGTTCAAAGAAAATGGTAAAAACAGAATATTGGCAGTGATTGCTTCTGCAGTTATGTTTTGTCTTGTTGTGCTTCTGATAATTGTTACACGAAAGACTGATGTGGTGGCAGATACTTCGGTTATTATTAATGGTAAGGAATATTCACAGGATAATAAGATGAAGATTCTGGAGATTGTTTCTGAAGATTATTATGATGAGTTAGGACCGATTATAGGTAATTCATCTGGTAGTGTCAAGTGGGATGATATTGTAGCAAAGGCTACTGATAAAAAGGTAGCATCTAATAGTGATGTACAGAAGAATATGGATGTGTATCTTCAGTATGTTAATGGTATTCTTTTAAACGGAACTAATTATAATTTATGCCTTGAGTATAAAAGTGGCAACTCATACAATTATTACACTACTTCTAATGATGCAATACAGAAGGTTGGCACTTTAGATGTTGATAATATAAAACTTATTTTCTGTAAAAAAGATGGTAATAGCTATATACCTATGACAACAAAAAACGGTTCTAAGTTAAGAGATGCATTTTCTTTCTTTGTATTTGGTGACAAAGGAATGGAAGGATTTGTTGATCTTGTAATCAAGAAACCGTCAGAAGTTACAATTAAGGATATAGATGAAGCAACTATTGTATATTTTTCATGTAAAATTCACAATGCGGGAATATTATCTGCGTATAATTATCTGAATGGAACTAATGTATCTTCTACAGAGAAAAAATGGACATTGGGAGACAATGACTTATCAGCGGAAACAGCACTTTACCTGTATATGGTGAATGCTACTAAAGGAAAAGCCATAATGTATAATTCTGCCGATAAAGGTCTTGGAAGTGATAATAAGTATTCTAATATTGCAAGAATATGTCTTACTATGTCTGGTATTGACAGAGATCAGTTTGTTACAGATTTTGCCCATACCAAAGAAGGCATAAGCGGAGGTGTTACAGGTAAATATTATAGTGGAAATGTAGGATATATTAATATTGATGACGAAAATGGCAACAAGGTAATTAATTATTACCTTGAATCTGGAGAAAAAAGAAGCTTTGAAGATGCCAAGGGCTCAGGACCTTTTGCTTACTGGAGAAGTTATCAGATGATTTTTAATCCGGAAAATTTTGAAAACAATAAATCAGATTGGGTTACTACATTTCCAATATATAATGCAACGGAAACAAATAGACAGAAGTATGTTGATAAGTACGTATGGGAATTCAATTCAGATAACTCTATTACATCAGAGCTTATGTCAAGTAATGTGTATCCTGATAAAGCTGCTGAAAGTGATATTAAGTATGGTACAACTTATGAAGAAGCAAAGCAATTTACTAAGGATAATAAAACTGTATCAGCTGACCTTACAGGCTCCAAGATAATTCAGTACATCATTGGCGCATATAAGAGAACACCTAGTGAATCTGTCAATGTACTTGAAATTGAACCTATTGGTGTATATGGCTATAATAATGATGGCGGTAAGGATATTATTAAGACATGGTATGGCTTGCCAAAGACATCAAGTGTAACGGTTAATGTTACAAGTATGTCAATAAATGCATTTGCAGGACTTAATGAAGATATTCTTTCAAAGTATGATCTTGTTATTATTGGTGATAGAGGTTCTGCGCAGACAGTTGGCAAAGTATTTGGTTCTCATATGTATAATACTGACAGAACATTTACAGAATCATCAAAGACATATAATCTGAATGCTAATGACCTGACTGAGAAAGCGTTTAATAAACTTTTTGAATTTGCACAGAAGGGTATGCCGATAGCACTTGATAAGAATGTATATTATGGCAATAAGTCAGTTGTAGACAGTAACACTAACATGT
>ENA-UESI01001325-UESI01001325.1-human-gut-metagenome-genome-assembly--contig:-NODE-1325-length-16102-cov-19.859657_pt1 | contig 16102 bp, 19 predicted proteins | sample MGYA00243005_ERZ508006 | MGnify/ENA primary metagenome ERZ508006 (study PRJEB26167, sample SAMN06115436) | human gut metagenome | host: Homo sapiens | place: China:Shandong | collected 2015-06-10... | reverse complement strand
TGGATGGGCGTGATGCCCAGCAGCTGCCGGAAGCTGCGCAGGCAGGCGCTCTCGCTCAGGGCCACGCAGGCCGCGATCTTCTCCACCGTCAGCTCCTCGGCGTAGTGCTCCTCCACGTAGCGGAGCATCCGCTTCATCCGCTCCGAGGCGATCTGCTCCTGCTCCGAGACCTTGGTCTTGCCGCCCACGCACTGGGTGCTCAGCAGCCGCAGCGCCGCCGAGAGATGATACCGCACCCGGTTCTCGTAGTCGAACGGCTCGTCCGCCACCTCTTTCCAGGCGTCCCGCAGAAAGACGAGTACCTGTTTCTGCCAGGGCACCGCCTCGTCCAGCAGAAAAAACGCCGGGGCACCGGGCTGCAGCAGGGGCCGGATGAGCTTTTGCCAGAAGATGGTGTCCATGCCGCCCACCAGACGGGGCTGGAAGACGCCGGAGTGGAGCAGGGCCGTGCCCTCCGCCTGTTCCACCGAGTGCAGCGCCCCCGAATTGAGGAAGACGCCCTGCCCGGTCTGCAGTGTCAGGCGGGTCTTGTTCACATCCACATGGAGGGGGCCCTGTATGGTGAGGATGTATTCAAATTCCTCATGCCAGTGCCACGCCACCGAGTAGCTGGCCAGGTCTTCGGCGTAGCAGGCGATGGGAAACAGCGCACTGCCGTGCTGCACCAGCTCGCGCCCTTCGGCGTCAGCCACGATGTCCGGTTCGCAGTGGACGCCGCCCTCATGGACGATTGTTGCACAGCTCGTTCGATATGCCATATTGACCAGTTCCTTTCCGCAAATCTTTGAACATTTTTTATCAATGCCGGTTTTGTTGTACAAAATTTCAGATTTTCTCCTACCACAGCCGCTGATTTCGTGGTATTATTTCATCAGAGGCCGCAAGTCCAGTATAACACCGAAACGGGAGGAACACAACCCATGGCACAGCTTCTTCTGCCGGTCATCTATCTGGCGTTCATCAGCCTCGGCCTGCCGGATTCGCTTCTCGGCTCCGCCTGGCCGAACCTCTACCCCGCTTTCGGGGTGCCGGTGTCCTACGCAGGCATCGTCTCGATGATCATCTCCTGTGGGACCATCGTTTCCAGCCTGTGCAGCGACCGGCTGACCCGTGCGCTGGGCACCGGCAAGGTCACGGCCCTCAGTGTGGCGATGACGGCGGCGGCGCTGTTCGGATTCTCAGTGTCGAGCGCGTTCTGGATGCTCTGCCTCTGGGCCATCCCCTACGGGCTGGGTGCCGGAAGCGTGGACGCCGCCCTGAACAACTACGTTGCCCTCCACTACGAGAGCCGCCACATGAGCTGGCTGCACTGCATGTGGGGCGTGGGCACCATCATCAGCCCGGTGCTGATGAGCCTGGCCCTGACCGGCGGGCAGGGCTGGAACGGTGGCTACCGCATCGTAGCCCTCATCCAGGTCGGCATCACAGCCGTTCTGGTGCTGAGCCTGCCGCTCTGGAAAGGCAGCCCGGCCGCCGTAAGCGCGGACGGCACCCCGGCCAGGCCGCTGACGCTGCCCCAGATCCTGGCCATCCCCGGTGCGCGGGAAGTGATGCTCTGCTTCTTCTGCTACTGCGGCCTCGAAACGACGGCGGGCCTCTGGGCCAGCAGCTACCTCACGCTGAGCAAGGGCGTCCCGGCCGACACGGCCGCTGCCTTTGCGGGCCTGTTCTATCTGGGCATCACGGTGGGGCGCGGCTTCTGCGGCTTCGTCACCCTCCGGTTCAACGACACCCAGATGATCCGTCTGGGGCAGACCGTTCTGGCCGTGGGTGTGGCCGCCCTGCTTCTGCCGAGGCCGCAGGCGCTCTCGCTGGCCGGCCTCGTCCTCGTGGGGCTGGGCTGTGCGCCCATCTACCCCAGCATCATCCACTCCACGCCGGACCACTTCGGCGCGGACCGGTCACAGGCTGTGATCGGCATCCAGATGGCAAGCTGATACTCCTGCTCTTTTAATTTCTGCAAGCCCTCTTTTCCGGTATTACAAAAATCGGCTTCTATATGTTCCGATTGTACGCTGCGTTTAATCAAAGCGCACAGTTCTCTGTCATCATCTATAATCAAAATTTTATTCATGGCGTAGTTCCTTTCCTTGTTTTGTCCGGCCATCAAGCGGCTTCTCCGCAGTTTTAGGGAGCAGCCAAACACCGGCCATTTTCACAGCGCCGGGGATACGCCCACCGGCACAATAATAATTTACCCTACGAGGTGTCACGCCCCATTTCTCGGCGGCCTCTTTCAATGTCATATAGTCCATTTCGCACCTCCACAGAGTACATTATAGTTCTCTTTCTCGAACAATGCAAGAAACGGAATGTGAATTATAAACTTCAACCAACCTGCATATAGCAACATTCCACGGGCAAAGTATGAATTATACAATGTAACTGGGTGATGTTATATGGCGAAAGTTGAAGATTGTCCCGGTTTTGAAACCTTCGGCGCAGATGTCAAAGCCGCACGAGAGGCAAAGCGTCTGGCACGAAAAACATTGGCAGAAATGGTTGGGATTGAATGGCGGTATCTTGCCAACATTGAGAATCAAGGTGCGATTCCGAGCCTGCCTGTGATGATCCAGTTGATTAAGGTCTGCGGACTTCCCGTGGAACGGTATTTTAACCCGGAGATCATGCGGGAAGAAAGCGAACAGCGGCAACGAGTCAGCCACAAGCTGAAGCTTTGCCCTGAAGAATACCTGCCGATTATCGAAGGTGCCATAGACGGGGCGCTCAAAATGGAACAGACTGCGAAGCAGAAGGAGGACGCATAATCGCGGCCTCCTTCTGGCGTTTCTGTATCATGTTTCCCTGCACTTTTCCCAAAGTTCCCGGCACCTCTGCTGGATTTCTCCGGTTTCTGTCACAGTCAGATCGCGGTCATTTCCGGTAATCTTATCTTCCAGAAAGTTGGCGTATGTATCCAGCAAGGCGTTTCGCAAATCCTCCGGAGTTTTCTGTATTTCGGCGCTGTACCAGTCATTCCGGTGAGGTTCCCATGCCATCAATGTATAACCGTGGCTGGTCTGCACCACCTCATACAGAGGATCATCATCCAGATATGCCTGAAACACTTCCAGAACCTTTTCAAAGGTCAGCATTTCCCACACCTCCCATTCAACTGCAAATCAGTTCCCTGATTAAAATTTCCTCAATCTGTGCCGTTAATGTGTTCATCAGTCCTACCCAGCGCATAGGATCACAGGCTTTCAGTTCCTCAGTGACACCCGCAGCCTCCATCATGTGAGGCAACATGGTGTCCACGCGCTCCTGCGCTGTCCAATCAATCTCTAACAGGTGCGGATACAGTTTCTCGCTCATCAGCAGTTGGTTGTAGAGAATAGGACGGTGTTCCTTCAGGTAGGACTTTCGCATCCTGCCGTACTTGCCGATAGAAGTTTCCGGCTGTTCAGAAAGTTTTAGGTTGGGTATATCATAATCTCCACAACGAATGTAAGTCAACTTACTCATATTCATGCTCCTTTGCTCCGTGATGATTAGACTGCTGCGCTGGCTGCTATGCTGCCTTTGCGCGGTTCTTCTTTTGGTAGCTGCCCGATAGTAGAAAAAACACCTTTTTTCATATCCTCAGCCCGGATCAGGGCTTTCTTAGCGTCCATTTCCGCTTTTTTCTTCGCCTTGATTTTGTCCTCATACCGTTTCTGTGCGCCGCTGGCTTTCCGCTTCAAATAGTTCTGATGGAGCCTGTCCTTGCGTTCTTCTCTTTTCCGCAATTCTTCCTGTTCCTCTGGGGTTAAAGGAACCGGCTGTAAGGATGGTGGAATATAGCGTCCTAAAAAATTAAAGTAGATTTCAATTTCCTGCGTGGTATCCTGACTGCCTTTTCGGGAGCGTTCATGGACAAGGATTTTCTCTACAAACTCGTTGAGCATGGTATTTGTCAGCGTGTCAAAATTCTCGTACTTATCAATCAGGGCTATAAATTTCTCTGCTGATTTCTGGCTCTGCTCATAGCCGGTAACAGCCTTTTCCAACTCCGCAATTTCAATCTCAAGTGCGTCCTGCTCTTTGGCATACTGTGCATCAAGCGCCTTATATCGTGTATCCGGCAGCTTGCCGAGGGCGTTATCCTCATAGATTTTGCAAATCAGTTTTTCCAGTTCTCCGGCTCTCTTTTGGGCAGTAGCCAGATGCCTGCGCTTTTTCGATATATCGGCACTCTGTTGAGCAACCTGCGTCTCCTGAACAGTGTGAATAAATTCCGTCCGGTCATTTCTCGAATATTCAGCGATAGCCCGGAGTGTGTCGGAAACCAATGTCAGAACAGCACTCTCATTGATACGGTGTTGTGTAAGGCATAGTGTCCCACACGGAACTTTGGTATAATTGGAACAGGTATATTGAGAAATCCGCTTGCCATTGTTGGTGCGGTGGACATACATCTTGCCGCCACAATCGGCACAATAGAGTAAGCCTGTGAGGGGAGCTGCTTCGCCCCAGCCGTTTGGATAACGCCGTACATTGCTGCGGATTTTCTGCACCAGATCAAAGGTCTGCTGGTCGATAATGGCTTCATGGGTATTCTCAAAGATCGTCCACTCGTCCTCAGAAACATAGTGGCTTTTCTTGTCCTTAAAGTGCTTGCGGGTCTTGAAATTGATGGTGTGCCCCAAATACTCTCGTTTTTTCAAAATGTTCACGATGGTAGATGATCCCCATCCATAGGGGTCTTTGACCGGCTTTGAACGGTTCACACCCTCGTTGAAGCGGGCAAGGTGTACGACAGGAATTTCAATCCGGTCTGTGGATAATTTGCAGGCGATCTGGTAAGGCCCATATCCCTCCAGCGTGAGGGAGAATATACGGCGTACCACTTCGGCAGCTTCCTCATCTACCAGCCAATGCTCCCGTTTTTCGTCCCATAAGTAGCCGTAAATCACAGTGCCGGTCAGGTGCTTGCCGCTCATACCTTTTGCCTTAAACACAGAACGGATTTTCCTGCTGGTATCACGGGCGTAAAATTCATTCATGATGTTGCGGAATGGGGTAAAATCGTCATCGCCTTTCAGACTGTCCACACCGTCGTTGATGGCGATCAGACGAACACCGCGTTGCCGCAAAACCTCCATGACCTGACCGACCTTCAGATAGTCGCGCCCCAACCGGCTCATGTCCTTGATGACGATTGCCTCTACACGCCCTGCCTCCACTTCCTCCATCATCGCCAAAAATCCGGGGCGGTCAAAACGGGTGCCTGAGATACCATCATCTGTAAAGTGCGTAGGGTTTGGCAGCCCATTCCGGCGGGCAAAATCCTCTAACATCTGTTTTTGGTTGGATATGGAATTGCTCTCGCCCTGTAACTCGTCGTCCCGGCTCAGGCGCTCGTACAGTGGGGTAATTTTTTCATTTCTCATGGCTGTACCTCCTGAAACAAAAATGCTCTAAGTGATTGCTTCACTAACCATGACAAAATCATGATTAAGAAGTCACTTAGAGCATATATCACCTGTAACTACGAATTTGTTTCACTTTAATTGTGGTATTGATTGCTGGAAAGTGTCGGAAATATTGGATGTGATTTCTTTTGATAAATATCCTCATTGGCACAATGGTGCAGATAAAACCTCTGAATGGGCAGTTGGGGTAGAGTCAGCTTTTGCATACGATTATTGCCGCTCTATGCAAAATAAACCGTTTCTTTTGATGGAGTCTTCCCCCAGCAGCACAAACTGGATGCCGGTTGCCAAACTGAAGCGTCCCGGCATTCACATGCTTGGTTCCATGCAGGCAATCGCCGGAGGAGCAGACTCGGTTCAGTATTTTCAGTGGAGACAGAGCCGGGGTGCTTTTGAAAAATTTCACGGTGCAGTGGTGACCCACAATGGAAGTGAACATACCAGAGTATTTCAGGATGTGACACAGGTTGGGGCCCGCTTGGCAGATTTGGCTCACATAAAAAATACGGAAACCAAGGCGCGGGTTGCAATCATTTTCGACTGGGATAACCTAAGAGGATTGGACGAACAAAAGTCACTTCGAAATGTAAACCGGGATTTTGAGCAGGTAATTATGGAGCACTATGAGGCGGTAATACAGAATTATGTTTCTGTGGACGTGATTGCACAGACAGCGGATTTTTCCCGCTATAAGGTAATTATTGCGCCGATGTTGTATATGTTTTTGCCTGGGACGGCTGATAAAATACGTATTTTCATCAAAAATGGAGGTACTTTTATCATCACATTTTATAGTGGAATGGTAAACGAAAATGACTTAGCCTTTGAATGCTTTCCTCCTTTTGCATTAAATGATGTCTTTGGCATAAAAGCAGAAGAAACTGATAGTCTGGAAGATAGTGACGAAAATAGCTTCAACTGGGAAGGAAAGACTTACAAAGTGAAGCGTTATTGTGATTTGGTACAGTTGTATGGCGCGGAAGTTATGGCTGTTTATGAGCAAGATTTCTATGCGGGATTACCGGTGTTAACAAAGAATGAATATGGTTCAGGTATGGCATATTATATGGCAGCCAGAAGCGATGTGGATTTTTTGAGAGACTTTTATGCACGAGTTCTTTGTGACACAGAGATTTCTCAAATTGTTAAGAGTGAGTATGTGAAGGATGTTATGGTAAAGGAGCGCTGCGATAAGGAAAAACAGTATGTCTTTCTGATGAATTTTTCAAGGGATTCCAGAGAAATATGTGGCGAGACTTTGAAGGGTTATGAAGTGAAAATTTTAGAGAAATACTTATAGTATTGTACTGGTTACAGATGGCAGAGGAAAGAGGGTAAGAAGTGTTTTGACCCTCTTTTCTTGTATGCTCAGAGTTTTCAATTCTATATATTAATACATAAAAATACCGTATTGGTTATTGTAACTATAATGAAATTGGTGTAGGAAAGTTCTAAATAGAACAAAGAAGCACTAAACCTTGGAGGATATTTGGACATTGGTCTTATAGATACAATGCATGACCTGTTTGTTAATTTGATAGGTGCAGTTATATTTTCAATTATTGGATATTTTTATATAAAGCGTAAGGGCACAGGAAAAGTAGCATCAAGATTTATTCCGAAAAATAAAAAGTAAAACAGTTTTTAGCAATGAAGAAAGAGGATTAAATCTTATAGCTTGATGGAGAGAAAAATTTCAGTAATACGCTCTGTTGATGTGCTGATTTTTCTACGATATACTCCTTCAAAAAGGAGTGTGCTCTTATGGGTAGAGAAATTTATGACATCATCAATGACATGGCAGAAGTATTAAATGCATCGCAGATGCAGAAACTACAAGAGGTGTTGGTAAAACGGTTATCTGAAAATACTGTATCTGATTATTTGCAGACAACGAATATGGACTTTCTAGATATGTTTTTAACTGCAAAGCATTTAGAAGGGTGTTCTGACAAAACAATACGCTATTATAGGTGTAATATTGAAAAGATGTTGGATACAATAAATATTCCGGTCATAAAGATAACGACCGAGATGCTACGAAAATATCTTGTAGAGTATCAAACGATAAATAATTGTGGAAAGGTAACTATTGATAATATTCGTAGAAGTCTTTCCACATTTTTTTCGTGGCTAGAGGAAGAGGATTATATTATAAAAAGCCCAATGAAAAGAATTCATAAGGTAAAGACTGCCGTTATTGTAAAAGATACCATTCCGGATGAGAAAATAGAAATTCTTAGAGATAATTGTAATAATCTGCGTGATAGGGCAATGATTGATTTTCTGCTTTCAACAGGAATTAGAGTAGGCGAATTGGTAAGGCTGAACATTGATGATATAGATTTCTCTGAGCGGGAATGCGTGGTTTATGGCAAAGGAGACAAAGAGAGGAAAGCATATTTTGATGCTAAGACCAAAATTCATTTGTTGAATTATATTGAATCAAGGACAGATAATAATATAGCGTTATTTGTGTCGTTAAACAAACCACACAGTAGACTTACTGAAAGCGGTGTGGAGTTACGATTACGAGAAATGGGGAAGAAGTTAGGTGTAGAAAAGGTACACCCACATAAGTTCAGAAGGACTATGGCCACCAGAGCAATTGAGAAAGGTATGCCGATTGAACAGGTACAGAAAATTCTGGGACATGAGCAAATAGATACAACGCTCAGATATGCAATGGTTAATCAAAACAATGTGAAGCTATCGCATCGAAAATATATTTCATAGATTGACTTGTAACGCAAAAGACGTTACAATAAAAGAAAGATGGAGGTGTATTCTATGGGAAAAACAGCAACATTAAATATAAGAGTAAATCCAGATGTAAAAGAAAATGCAGAAAGTGTATTGGCACAATTAGGGATACCAATGGCTACTGCTATAGATATGTATTTAAAACAAATATCATTAGTAGGAGGAATTCCCTTTTCTATTGTATTACCAAAAGCAGCTAATTCAGTGAATGCAGATATGATGTCTGTTACACAGATTCATCAAAAGTTAGAAAAAGGATATGCCGATATAGAGAAAGGAAATGTTGAGGATGCAGCTAGTGCGTTTGTGGCATTTAGAGAGAGGCATTAATGAAGCAATATAAGGTAGAGATTACAAAAGAAGCTTTGCAGGATATGGAAGATATATACAATTATATTGCTATAGATTTGCTGGCTTCTGAAAATGCAATGGGACAATATGATCGTATTGCGGATGAAATACTTACATTAGACACTTTCCCGGAACGATTTAGGATTATGGATTCTGAGCCGGAAAAGAGAATGGAGTTGCGTAGAATGCTCGTCGATAATTATTCAGTGTTTTACACAATCCGTGACGAAAGGGTAATTGTAACGGATGTGTTATACACGGCATCTGATATAGAAGCACGTTTGAGAGGCGAGCTATAAAAGCATGCGTTTATTTGCAGTTTACAGCGAGGTGAAAGATGTTGAATTATGTAGAATATGGAAAAGAAAACAAATATGATGATGATATATTTTTTCAAAAATACAGTCAAATGAGTCGCTCACAGCAGGGACTAGCCGGTGCAGGAGAATGGGAAACATTGAGAAAGCTGCTGCCGGATTTTAAAGATAAGCGTGTGCTTGATTTAGGATGCGGCTATGGATGGCACTGTATTTATGCGATGGAACACGGAGCGTCTTCTGTTGTAGGTGTTGATATTTCTCATAAAATGCTCGAGGTAGCCAAAGAAAAAACACATTTTCCACAGGTTGAATATAAATGCTGTGCTATAGAAGATGTGGAATTCCCAGAGGAGAGTTTTGATGTAATATTAAGTTCACTTGCGTTTCACTATGTAGCAGATTATGAGATTTTAGTAAAAAAGATATATAGAATACTAAAGTCTGGTGGTAAGCTAGTTTTTACGGTTGAACATCCTGTTTTTACTGCCTATGGAACACAAGACTGGTATTATAACGAAAAAGGAGAAATACTGCATTTTCCGGTGGATAATTATTATTATGAGGGCAAACGAACAGCTGTGTTTTTGGGAGAAAAGGTTACAAAATTTCATAGAACACTGACCACATATCTAAATACACTGCTTTCAAATGGTTTTATAATAAATCATATTGTGGAGCCGCAGCCACCGGAATACATGATGGATATTCCGGGGATGCAGGATGAAATGCGCCGTCCCATGATGCTGATTGTATCGGCGAACAAAAAAGTGGATAGATAGAACTAAAACACCTATAAGGTATAAATGGAGTTAATTTATGTTTAAAGAAAAAATTATTATAGAGATGAAAGAAGTATTCAAAGAAATTCCTTTTGGCATAGAGCATACTCTCAAAGTTTTGAAAAATGCAGAAGATATAAGGTAAGTGAATGGGATACCATGGAGGAATATTATAATGTCGAAAGATGAGTATTTGATAACCGATACGCCCCTCAAAGCGTTGACGGTTTTTGCAATGCCAATGATTCTTGGAAGTTTTTTTCAGCAAATATACAATATGGCCGACTCTATTATTGTCGGCCAGTTTGTTAGTTCTTCCGCACTTGCAGCTGTCGGTGCATGTGCAGCATTGACCAATGTGTTCATTTGTGTGGCACTGGGAGCCGGTGTCGGAGCCGGTGTGCTTGTGAGCCGTTATTTCGGAGCCAGGGAGTATGGCAAAATGAAAACAATCGTGTCAACCTCCTTGATTAGCTTTTTGCTTCTAAGTATAGTCCTTGGTGTTTTTGGCTTTTTCTTCGCCGGCTCGATGATGAGTGGACTGCAAACCCCTGCCGACATACTGGATGATGCAGTACTGTATCTGCGGGTCTATTTTGTGGGTTTTCCGTTTCTGTTTATGTATAACATTCTTTCTACCATGTTCACCTCAATCGGTGAATCCAAAATTCCGCTAGGACTGCTGATTTTTTCGTCCATCCTGAATATTTTAATGGATCTTTGGATGGTAGCCGGGCTAGGTCTCGGTGTGTTCGGTGCGGCTATTGCAACCCTGATTGCACAGGGAATTTCCGCAGTGTTTTCGTTTTTGATTTTCTTTGCACGGATGCAGCGATATAAAAGCCCATTTAACAGGTTTGAACGGCAGGAGCTGTATTCCATGCTTCGCATAGCGGTGCCGTCGGTTTTACAGCAGTCCACAGTGTCCATCGGTATGATGATTGTGCAGGCAGTGGTAAATCCTTTCGGTACACAGGCACTCGCCGGGTATGCAGCAACGATGAGGGTGGAAAATGTTTTTTCATTGATCTTTGTATCCATCGGCAATGCGGTTTCGCCGTATGTTTCCCAGAATCTTGGCGCAAAGAAAATTGATCGTATCAAAAAAGGCTACCATGCTGCGCTGGTGCTGGATCTGTGCTTTGCCGTTCTTGCCTTTCTCGTCATTGAAACGCTGCACACGCAGATCTCCTCACTGTTCTTAGGAAAAGACGGAACGGCGTTTGCCTATCAGGTGTCTGGTGATTATATGAGGTGGATTGGTTACTTTTTCATCTTCATGGGTATCAAGATGGCAACCGATGGAGTCCTTCGCGGTCTCGGAATTATGCGTCCGTTCCTCGTTGCAAACATAGCGAATCTTGCGATTCGTCTGTCCGTTGCCCTAATCTGTGCACCGCGTTTCGGCATTGCCTTTGTCTGGCTTGCGGTACCGGTTGGCTGGCTTGCAAACTTTTTAATTTCCTATGTGGCTCTTAGGAGATCATGGCCGACTGATAAAATGGCATCCATTAGTTAACTTCCGGTTTGCCAACTTGTCCTTTGAGAAGAGAATTTTACAAAAGAAGTGTTCTCTATGTTCTCAGGCGAGAAAGTTCTTCAAGATTTACGGTGTGATAACAGCCTGATGAAAACAATGGTTGACCGCTTCGGAGAAGATGTGACAGACCAATATCAAACCGGACGAAGTGCATATTTGCGACTGGGACAATTATTTATGAGATTATTTGCTGGATTGCTATAAGAATCTGATGAAACGACCTTTCAAAAAACAGTTGATTTAGAAGTTAACTGTTTTTGAAAGGCCGTTTTTGCTATATCTAACAGTCTGTTGTACAAAGAAGATTTTGCATGGATGAAAAAACAAACCTTGTTGAGGTTAAATTGAGTTTTCCATTGTATTGTATTGCTAATGAATAAGAACAGACAATGCTGAATGCTCTGGAAACAAGAATATCTGAGTATAGTATGTAAGTTCGTAACAGAATGAAAGGAGCGATTCAAATGAGCAATTTGGAAAATTATATGAAACAGCAAGCAATTTTTTGTGAACAAAATGATAGCATTAGTAAGAATCTGTATTCAGAGTATGGTGTAAAAAGAGGCTTACGAGATGAAAAAGGCCAAGGTGTGTTGACGGGGCTTACAAATATTTCTGATATAAAAGCTTTTGAATATCGTGATGGAGTAAAGAGTCCATGTGATGGCGAGTTATCTTATCGTGGTTATAATATAAAAGATTTAGTAACAGGAAGTAAAGGAAAAAGGTTTGTCTTTGAAGAAGGAGCATATCTTCTTTTATTCGGAGAATTGCCAACTGATACACAGTTAATGGAATTTCAGGGAAGACTATCTGATTGTATGGAACTACCGACTAACTTTACCAGAGATGTCATTATGAAAGCACCTACATCAGATATTATGGGTTCTATGACTCGAAGTATTCTTACATTGGGCTCTTACGATAAGGAGAAAGAAAGTCTTGAAATTCCGAATGTGCTAAGGCAGAGTATGCAGTTGATCGCAGCATTTCCTATGTTAGCAGTATATGCATACCATGCTTATTGTCATTATGAAAAAAACGAAAGTATGTATATTCATAGACCTGAAAAAGATTTATCTATTGCTGAAAATTTCCTGCGCCTATTAAGACCAGATACAAAATTCACAGAACTGGAAGCAAGAGTACTGGATATAGCATTATTGTTACATATGGAACATGGTGGTGGTAACAATTCTACATTCACTACACGGGTAGTAACATCTTCAGGTTCAGATACTTATTCTGTTATTTCAGCAGCAATGTCATCCTTAAAAGGAAAAAAACATGGCGGTGCAAATCTGATGGTAATGAATATGATGGATGATATTAAAAGTCATGTGAAAGATTATGAAGACGAAGAGGAAATTGCATCATATCTGAGTAAGATTTTGAAGAAAGAGGCGTTTGATCAGAAAGGACTTATTTATGGAATGGGACATGCTGTATATTCTATTTCCGATCCGAGAGAAAGGGTGTTCAAAGGCTTTGTAGAACAACTCGCAAGGGATAAAGGACGTGAGAAAGATATGACCCTTTATAACAATATTGAGAAGATTGCACCTAAGTTGATTGCAAAGCAGCGTCAGATATTCAAAGGAGTAAGTCCTAATATAGATTTCTATAGTGGTTTTGTGTATGACATGTTGAATATTCCAAGAGAATTGTACACGCCATTATTTGCGATAGCAAGAATTGCTGGTTGGAGTGCACATCGCCTGGAAGAATTGATAACTACAGATAAGATCATTCGCCCGGCATATAAGAGTCTAGTCAGCAAAAAAGAATATATAGAAAGAGAGGAACGATAATATGGGAGCAGGAACCAGTGCAGAGGAGTTTTTTTTAAAGAGCATCAATGTTGAAAGCATATTTGAATTTGTCGAAAGAACAGATTATTTGTTCCTTTATAGTATAAAGGAATGTGTTGAAAAATCAGACTGTCATGAAGGAGTATATCTTTCAGAAGTGGCAGAATACATGAAATTATCGATTCCAGAAACATCTAAGATGGTAAAAAGTCTTGAAAATAAAGGATATATTATCTGGAAATTAGATGAAAAAAAAGAAAGAACGTACCTTGTTTTGACGAACAAGGCAATTGAATTAAGTAATTGTCAGAAAGAAAAAATGATAGAAGCTTATGAAAAAATCATATCGAATATACAAGAAGATGACCTGGCAGTTACACGGTGTACATTGAGAAAAATCCGACAGCTTATGGAAGAAATAAAATAGTGATTAATACAACGGAGTAAGAAAAGCTCCTTCATATATTAGAATAAAAATATGACTGTTTCTTTAAAAAGAAGCCTGTCATATTTTTTTATGAAAAATAAATTTTGTTGAGGTTAAATTGAGATTGACTTTGTATTGTATAAGTATGAAATAAAAAGGAATCAGGTGATGTACAATGAAAAAGTATAAAATATGTAAAATCCTTCTTGTTATACTGGCAATTTTTTTATGTGTGGCTTTTTATGAATTGCTCGGAATCTGCGTTGCATATAAAAAGCAGCCGGAAGTGTCCAATACAACCAAAAAAGAAACAAAAAATGGGTCATGGAACGAATGCAGTGAAAATACAGAACGGGCAGTAATCATAGAAAAGAATCCAGAAGCGCTTTTACAAAGAGTGCGTTTGATCAAGAATGCAAAAAAGGAAATTATTCTTTCTACTTTTGCATTTCAATCCGATGAAAGTGGAAAATTGATTTTAGGAGCACTGCATGATGCGGCAGACAGAGGTGTACATATTCGTCTGTTAGTAGATGGAATGGAGAGCTGGATTGATATGGAAGGAAATCCGTATTTCTATGGATTATCTTCCCATGAGAATGTTGAAATTAAACTGTATAATAAGGCCAATCCGTTGAAACCATGGAAGATGATGGGTAGAATGCATGATAAATATTTGATTGCAGATGGAAAGAGATATATTCTTGGGGGAAGAAATACATACAATTATTTCCTGGGTGATTTTCCGGGACATAAGAACTATGACAGAGACGTGTTAGTGGTTTGCGATGAACCTGAGAAAGAAAATTCAGTTAACCAGTTGTTAGAGTATTTTGAAACGATATGGGAACAAGAAGACAGTGGTTATTTTCATGACAATAAAAAACTGGCAAATAGAAAATCTGTAAAGAACGCAGTTTTAGAGCTGCAGAACGGCTATCAGAAATATTTTGAAGAGAATAAGGAAAGAATCTGCGATACCGATTACACGGACGAAACTTTTGAGACAGAAAAGATTGCATTAGTGTCAAATCCTATTCACACAGGTTCCAAAGAACCAGTAGTGTGGTATCAGTTGGGAGAATTGATGAAAAATGCAAAAAATCGTGTGAAGATCCACACGCCATATATTATCTGTAATGATATGATGTATAATACATGGGAGGAGATTGCAGAGAACGTTTCAGATTTTTCTATCATGACAAATTCAGTTGCGAATAATGGGAATCCATTTGGGGCTGCCGATTATGCGAAAAACAGAAATAGAATCTTAAGTACAGGAATTAATATCTGGGAATATGAAGGCGGTTATTCATACCACGGAAAAAGTATTCTGATTGACGATGATCTGTCTGTAATCGGTTCCTTTAATATGGACATGAGAAGTGCATATCTGGATACGGAACTGATGCTTGTAATTCGCAGTAAAGATATTAATAAACAGTTGGAAGAGGGCATGATGGAATATGAAAGAGTGTCCCGCCAGGTATTGGAAGATGGAACCTATCGTGATCCATATCATGTAGAGCCAATCGAATTAACAAAGAAACGTCAGAGAAAAATATTTTTGGTACAGCATCTGCTTGGATGGGCAAGGTATCTGTTTTAATAAGGAGGAAGGAAAACGTGTTTCAAATATTGATTGTAGAAGATGATAAAGAATTAAGCCAGCTATTCCAAAAAGTGCTTGAGAAGAATGGATATCAAGTCAAAAGTGCATCGGATGGAGCACAGGCATTAGAAGTATTGGATAAGGAATATATTGATCTGATCATTTCTGATATTATGATGCCGGTTATGGATGGCTATGAACTGGTGTCAGAACTTCGTTCAGCAGGATATCAGATACCAGTGCTTATGATCACTGCGAAAGGTTCCTTTGATGATATGCGCCAGGGATTTCTTTCGGGAAGTGACGATTATATGGTAAAACCGGTAAATGTGAATGAAATGGTTTTAAGAGTCGGAGCACTGCTTCGCCGTGCACAGATACTGAATGAACACAAAATTGTGATCGGTTCAACAGAGTTTGATTATGATGCAATGACGGTTACAACTGATAAGGAAAGTCTTGTTTTGCCTAAAAAAGAATTCCTGCTTTTATATAAGCTTGCAGCTTCGCCAGGCAGAACATTTACAAAACAACAGTTGATGGATGAAGTATGGGGATACGAGACGGAGGCAGACCCACATACGATAGAGGTACATATAGGAAGAATCAGAGAGCGTTTTAAAGATAACCCTGATTTTGAAATCGTAACAATGCGTGGAATTGGATACAAGGTGGTGAAAAAATAATGGAACAAAAGAAAGAAAAAGGATTGCGGATCCGATCCTGTCTGACTGGTGCAATCTGGCTGGCACTTGTATTTTCAACAGTCATATCTGCTTTATTATTTGCTTTTTTGAATCATTTTTTTAATCTGCCGGGCAGCATACCTGTGCTTGGCTGGCTTTTGATTTTCAATACATTGATTGCAGGGCTGATCACTTCCTTTATTAATGCAAAGTTACTGGAACCAATTACCAGACTTAGTAAAGCAATGAAGGAAGTTTCTCGGGGAGATTTTGAACAGCATTTGGAAACGAACAGCCGTATAGCAGAAGTTGGAGAATCTTATCAGAGTTTTAATGTGATGACAAAAGAGCTTCGTGCAACAGAGGTGCTGCAGATGGATTTTGTATCTAATGTTTCTC
>ENA-UESI01001318-UESI01001318.1-human-gut-metagenome-genome-assembly--contig:-NODE-1318-length-16156-cov-8.017476_pt1 | contig 16156 bp, 16 predicted proteins | sample MGYA00243005_ERZ508006 | MGnify/ENA primary metagenome ERZ508006 (study PRJEB26167, sample SAMN06115436) | human gut metagenome | host: Homo sapiens | place: China:Shandong | collected 2015-06-10... | reverse complement strand
CATATAGCTCATGAATAACGGATTTCAGATACCGCCCCCTTCCAGTTCGTTTATTTTTTTTAGGCGCACGATTTCTGCTTCCTGTTTTAGGAATTCTCTTTTCAGAAGTTCTATTTTATATTCTAACGTTTTTTCTCTGGTAAGAACCTTACGTCTCGAGTATCTGGCTAATGGATTACCTGGTTTCTTCTTATTCTCAAGAGCTGTTGTTCCGTTGTTTAAATATTGACGTCTCCACTTAGCGATTAATGAATATGCAATACCTGTTTCTTTTCCCAGCAGTTTAACTGATTCTCCGTCTAAATTTCGTTTGACTAATGCTAATTTTTCTTCTTGTGAGTGATATTTATTCTTTCCGCCCTTTGGTCTGCCCATTTTTAACAACTCCTTTATTTTTTATCTTAACATAACAAAAGATGGTAGACACTTTTTTGTGTCTACCATCTTTATACCACTTTAATGATTGTTTTTAATTAATTATTATTTATATCGCTTTCTATTTTTATTAATCTCATTGATTTCTTTAATTATTCTTCTTAATTTACTATTTGTGATCCTATTTATTTCAGGAAAAGAAGTTCTTTTTATACTTCTTGCTGATGCTACCATACCACTAACCTGTTGACATTGTAAAAGCAGCTTCTTGTTATTATCACTTAATGGTCTTTCAACTATTTTCATTTTCTTAAATTCTCTAATAATTTTCATTTGTAATTTATTAGGAATACATAAATTGTGATTTCGGTTAATAACAACCCCTGTAATTATTTTGGGCTTCCTTTTCGAATAATATTTTATTTTTTTTTGACTTAAGGAATGACCATATTTTTTTAAGATAATATCTATTTTACTAATAAAAACTCGCCATTTCATATCATCAGTACTTGAAAATGTCATATCATCTACATACAAAGAAAATTTATAATTAAATGATTCAGCCAACATCTTTATCTCTTCAAACATATTAATATATGCGTAAAATGCCAACAGCTGACTAGTCGATGTACCAGTTGGTATTTTACCATCATATGTTGTCAAATCTGTTAAAATACATGCCACGTCACTAGAATTTTTCATTACATCAACGAAGAATCTGTATACATATTCTCGTTTACATGAATCAAAAAACTTTTTTATGTCAACAGTTAAAATATAATTTGATTCTTTATGAATCGCAGCATTATCAATATAACATTTACCTTTTTCTCCCGAAATTAACCAAACCGGCCTAATTGCCCTTTCTAATAAACAGAATATTCTTTTTTGTACTGACCTTAACTTTTTTACAGGAGCTGTAATCTTTCGTTTATCTATGCTATCTTTTTTATCTTTAAAAAAAGTATAATAAACTGGCATTTCACCTAACTTAATTAAATCCTTTAAGTTAACTAACAGCAATTCAGCCAATCTTCTTTTCGTCCTACATTTATAAAGAGCAATTTGGTTTAACTCATATTTTTTCACAATTCTTTCCCTCGGAAATTATAAAAACCATTTATTATATTTATCAATAACTTTTGAATAAAAACTGTATTTTTGCCAGCCTTTTTTGCCTCTTCAAGTGATTCTGATAATAGAATTAATGAAGATAGTTTTATATCATAAATTTCAGCATATTTTTTTAAAAGATCTAAGGAAGGTTTCTTCTTGTCATTTTCAATTTCAGATAAATAGCTTTTAGAAATCCCTAGCAATTCACTTATCTCTCCAGCTTTAAATCCATATATTAATCTTGTTTTCTTCAACATTTCACCAATCATAATGCACCTACTTGACTAAAGTAATTTAGATGGGTCGCCTATTTTTTACACTCTCAATCAAAATATCCTATAAGTTTACCCAAAAAATCAAGTATACTATTAAGATGCTCAACAATGTGAATGCATAATTTAAAAACTCTCCCCAAAAAGGAAATTTTTTTAAATATTTTAGGCTTGTTTCGTTTAAGTAACGCTTTATTTTTTGACATGACTTTCACCCTTCCAGAAGCTTCAGTATAGTTAAAAGCTTCCCTCCCGTAAAAGGGTATGGTCCAAACAAAACTTCGCCCCATCTAAATAATTCTGGATCGATAGCCCCTCCTGCTATCGATCCTCAGGAACGCGGCTGAGCAAATATCATCCAGAATTACTTTTGCCCTGCTCATATGAAGGTACAGGACAGGACTTCTTTGCGGGCTGGACATGCAACTATTACAAAAGGCGCATGACCACGTGCCGATTCCAAGAAACAGAGTATATCAATACTCCACGAGTACAAGACTCCAATTTATGGGAGGAATTACCATCAGTAGAAAATTCTACCGGCGTTACGTTTTATATAATAACATCTTTTGAGTCCACTGTCAATTTTTTTCGCTATTAGCGATTTTATTTCAAAGGCTCCCATCATAATTTTATTTAATCTTCGATAAGAAACTTATTTTGGAACAGAACTTTTCTTTGTTTTGTATAACTCTATTGCACCTATTTTTTAATTATATATACTTGAAATTGCCCATTTCATATAGTATACGCGTATAAAGCAATTTTAAAGCCAGATAAGCGTGAATACAAACAATATACGTAAATCTAGCTATAAAATAAATAACCGGAGATACATTTTCCATTTTCAGGAAACCAGAATCTGCATCAAAAAATACTGCATATGTTCTAGATGAACTACATGCAGTATTTTTATTTCTCATTCCCCCTTGATAAAGCTCACTACTTTCTAATTCGTAGCAGCATTTTTATAGCCAGCCTTGATAATCGTAATCTTTATTTTCAATGTTTATTTTTAAGTTCCTGCTCCTGCATCTTTTCATGAAACAAGCTAATAATTTTTCTTGCACGTTCCTGAATAAATTTTGACATAATCTTTAACACATCATCATCGATATTATATTTGGGATGCTTCCTGAACTCAAAGTTTAAGAGCTTGCGCAGCTTCTGCAGATGTCGTTTTTCAACAAATAGCCGGGCCTGCTTATCAATACTGAAATATTTGCATGATAAGGTTTTGACGTAATCGTTACAGTGTTCACTAGTCAGCTCCTGGTTAGCAGCTCCGTAAAAAAGTGAATAGCCGTTGTCAAAAAGAGGCGCCGGACGTAAATATTTACCAGTGTTATTATCTACCATCATGCCAAAGTTACCCAAATGCCGGTCTGCATTAGCAATAATACTGTCAAATACCATCATATCTGCATAACGAGGCCCCATCGTTGTGAGCATTTTCTGCTGGACACTTAAACTGCTAAGCTCGGCGTTATTGACATCAATACCGGCTTGCTTGAAATAAGTCGCCGCTTCTACAAAACCTTCATTTTCAGAAGTAAATAATTTGCAGGTACAGACGATTTCTTTTTTGCCAGATCTGTGGTGAAATTCTTCTAGATCATAGTTGACGTGTTCAAAGCCTAAGGCAGCAGCTACCTGGGCCGCGTAGTACTCAATTGTAGCCTGTGACCGTCCATCTGGCCGCGGCATGAACTCGTCGCCTTTGATCAGATAGATTCCATCAGTCCGGTTTGACCAGCATTTTTTTAAAGCGCCACTGGAAGTCAGCTCCGGCGAAGATATCAAGCCACTGATTTTCTGACTATGACCGGTAAAGGCTACATAGGACAGAACATCGTCAAAAGGATGCTCGTACAAATTACAATCTTTCCAGCTGATCGCAACTCCTTCGTTGGCAATCCAATAAGCGTCGTTTAAGGATAAAGCATGAGATACGTTCACGTACTTTAAAGGATTAGGACTATCATCAATTGCTGCAAGGATCTTTTCGACAAATTGCCTGTTCTTAGGCACCTTGCGTTTGTTGATCCATTTTAGCAGTTGCTCTTCATTTGGATCAAAGGGCAGGTTTTTGGGGAAAAGCTGTTTGTTTTCCGTGTAGATCTTATTGATCTGCAGGCTATATAAAAAATCAAAAGTACCTAGAGCTTCTTCTTCAGTTTCAAATAAAGAAAATTCTATTAACGGTATATCCTTTGAACGCAATATATATTGATCAAGTAATTTGGGGCTGTTATTCATTGGGATACACCACCTTTTCTTTTCTACCAATAATCAGCGTATCTATATCATGCTGCACATACTCTGGCAAATTCTTGTTCCAATAGGTTTTATCAAACCGTTTACCATCCGATACAACCTCTATATTAATTTTCCACTCCATATTATCACCTTTATATGATTCTAATTTTAATTATACTAAGTATATATATTATACCATAAACCAATCCATGCCACTGCGCCATTAAATAACTTCATTGATAATACCGTTAAAGTATAATAGAAATGGTTAATAGTGATAAGCAGATATACATAATCAGGGCAGCTTCCACCTTCTATAAAATTCTACACCATTGCATTAACATGATGTTCTTAATATTTTCCTAATTAACATTCTGTATTCTTAATATATACAAAAACGCGCCTGCCGAATCGGCAAGCGCGCGTTTTTACTGGTGTCCTGGAAGGGAATCGAACCCCCGACCTATCGCTTAGGAGGCGATCGCTCTATCCTACTGAGCTACCAAGACGAAATGTTCTGCTGTTTTTCAGAACCCTTTTACTATAACACAAATAAAGCCAGCATTCAATCACAAATTTTCTGCCATTCCCGGAGGCATGCTCCATTCTACCAGCACGTCCGTATGGAACCAGAGTCTGGTCAGGCAGATTTTAAAATTTTCCAGGCTGGCCAGCGGCTCTAAAGTTTTAGTGACAAATTGCCGGATAGTATCGCCTTCCTGCACATCCAAAGTCAGTTTCTCCTGCAAAAATTTTTCTACTCTGGCTTTCGCTTCGGCGCTTTTTAAAACAACTTCCGCTTTTTTATTTTCACTATCATATTCAACATAGCCATAATCGCAATGATAGTTTAAGGTTACAGCAAATTTGCTCATTCTTTTTCCTCCTTAAAACTTCTGCATACATTATAGCAACTTGCAGACAATTCTACAATAAGCAGTATTACTTACGCGATTAAATTACTCCTTGCCGTCCTTGCTATACATAGGCCGCAATCTTACTTCCATTGGAATTTTATCGGCAGCAGCCGTTAAAAGCGCTTCTTCATACAGAGCGCTCTGGGCGCTTACTGGCGTAGCCTTATTGGTCACGCGCCTGTAAGTACCGTTGGACTGCATCATATGCGCACCGACATTATCACGCAGATACAGCTCAAGGATATCTTTGATCCGTTGAATATGTTCCTCGCTTTCGACCGGGAAAAACAATTCTACACGGTCGTTAAGGTTTCTGGGCATCCAGTCGGCGCTGGAAAGATACAGCTGCTGTTCGCCGCCGTTGGCAAACCAGAAAATGCGGCTGTGTTCCAGCTGCCTGCCGACGATACTGCGGACGGTAATATTTTCACTGATACCTTCCAGACCGGCCCGCAGACCGCAGATACCACGAACGATCAGCTCTACCTGCACACCGCCGATCGAGGCTTCATACAGTTTTTGAATGACCTGCTGATCGATCAGCGAATTCATTTTAACGATGATATGCCCCTTGTTGCCTGCTTTGACCTGTGCTATCTCGTTATCGATAAGCTCATAAATTTTATCACGCAAGCCCAACGGCGCCATGACCAGTTTATTCCATAAGGGCGGCTCAGAATAGCCTGACAGCAGATTAAAGAACGCCGAAGCATCGCTGCCAAACTGATCGTTTGCTGTTAAAAGTCCCATATCTGTGTACAGCTTGGCTGTATTATCGTTATAATTACCGGTGCCAAGATGCACATAGCGCTTGATGCCATCGGCTTCCTTCCGTACGATCAGAATGATCTTGGCATGGGTCTTCAGTCCCACCAGTCCGTAAATAACGTGGCAGCCGGCCTGTTCCAGACGTCTGGCCCAGATGATATTATTTTCTTCGTCAAAACGTGCCTTGAGTTCTACTAAAACTGTGACCTGCTTGCCGTTTTCGGCAGCACGGGCCAGAGCGGCCACAATGGGTGAATTACCACTGACACGGTACAATGTCTGCTTGATGGCCAGTACCTTCGGGTCTGAGGCAGCATCATTGACCAGTTTTACGACCGGGTCAAAACTTTCATATGGATGATGCAGCAAAATGTCTTTGGCTCTGATGGCGCCGAACAAATCGCTGTCATCCGGCAGTTCTAAAGGACGCTGCGGCACAAAAGGCTCGTAGAGCCAGGGCCACATTCCGGGCCGGCCAGCAAATTTAAAGAAACAGGTCGCATCCAGCGGTCCGTTGATTTCAAAAATTTCCTGTTCGGATAAATCAAGATTATCACTGAGGAATTTTTTGATCCTCAGATTAGTTGTTTTATTTAATTCTAAACGCACCGCCGCACCGCGTTTTCTTTTGCGCAGCGATTTTTCTACTTCTTTCAGCAAATTATCAATGTCATCTTCATCAACGTCAAGATCGGAGTCACGTGTCAATCTAAAGGGTACTACGTCTAAAATCTGGCAGCCTTTAAATAATTCGGCACAATTACCACTGATAACGTCCTCTAAAAAAACAAAGGTACGTTTTTCTTCGCCTTCTACTTCAACCAGACGCGGCAGTACCGAAGGCACCTGCACCAGCCCCATGCTTTGTTCCTCGTCCTGGTTGATGAGTTCCACCGCTAAATTCAATGTCCTGTTGGCCAGAAACGGAAACGGTCTGGAAGCATCGACAGCCATAGGCGTCAGAACCGGATAGACTACCTCACGGTAATATTCATCCAGCCAGCTACGGCCTTTTTCACTGATCTTATTCACGCGGCAGATCCTGATACCATTGTTTTCCAGTTCTTTAAGGATCGACAGCATGTATTTATACTGCAGCTTGACCTGCTCATGAGCGGAAGCGCTGATTTCATCCAACTGTTCCTTTACCGTCAGTCCGGAAGCATCGCGCTGGTTGATACCATCCTCCCATTTATCCCACAATCCAGCCACACGCACCATAAAAAACTCATCTAAATTAGAGGCGGTGATCGCAACGAATTTCAGGCGTTCCAGCAGCGGCGTGGTTTTGACAGCGGCTTCCTTCAGTACACGCAGATTAAACTTGAGCCAGCTCAATTCACGATTAAAAAAATATTCAGGTTTGTTCAAATCTATGCTTTTCATCTATTCACTCACCCGTTCTAAAATTGCTTTCAAGCCGTAAACTTCTTCAAAAAACACGGCTTTGCCCTCAAAAGTCCATTCTTCCAAAGTCAGGTCGACCTTGCTTTTGGCTTCGATCCGCATCGTCCCATCCTTAACGCTGACTTTGCAAAGCTTGATTTTCTGCTGATAGCTGCGGTCCATGGCATCGGCCAGACGCACTAAGGCAGCTATTTTAGCTACTAAAGGCGTCAGTTCTTTTTCTATTTCCGGGCTGCCGGCTTTATTTTCAAAAAGCTGATTGGCATGATAATAGCTTGCCAGAGCCACGATTTTTTTGTCATCATCGCTGAAGCCCAAAATGTCCGTAGACATGATCAGCTTGTAGGTATAAAGCGAATGACTGCGCATGGAAATATATTTACCGATGTCATGCAGCAGTGCCGTAGCCTGCACCAGGGCGCGGCAGTGACTATCCATGCCGTGACTTTTGCTCAGTTTATCAAACATCGCCAGTGCCAGCCGCTCCACCTGCCGGGCGTGCCTGGCGTCATAGTTATAATGCTCGCCGATATTATGGATCAGGCTCAACTGTTCTTTTTCCAGCTCAGCGGCATATTCTTTGTCCGTCTTCGGCCCAATGTGCAGCAGCTGGATACCGTCGATAAAGCGATCAGCAGTGATGATGATCTCTTTGGTCGGCACCAGAGCCAGCAGCTGTTCATACAAAAGGATCGTCGGCAAGACCAGTTCCGCCACGCTTTCCTTGATATTGAACACTTTGATGATCTGCGGCAGGTTCAGCTTATGGACTTTGTTAAAGAGCTCCATAAACTCCTCGGCTTTGATCCGCGTCACTTTAGCCTGGATATCCATGCCCAGCATCTGCAGAAGCAATTCCGTTTCAGTGCCTGACAGGATCAGATAGCGGATATTCGCATCTTTCAGCGCTTCGCGCACCGGTCCCATCGTGCTGGCTAAAAATTCTGTCAGCGCCCGATTGAACTGCGTGCCGTTGCGCTGGTTCCGGTTGAAGCTTTCTTTGATCCGAATGATGCCTACATGAAAATTCTGCTGATATTTGATTTGTTCATCATCGACAAAAGTAATACCCAGGCCGCCTGAGGAAATATCCATCAGCAGCATGCCGTACTCTTTGCCGGTAACGCCTTCACCGCGTAAGGTCTGCCGAATCGCCGTATACTTGGTATAAATCTCCTGGGGCATATCGACGACCTTTACTTTCAAGCCGGTTTTGATATAGATCTGGTCCAGCAAAAAGACCTGGTTCAAGGCCTCGCGCACGGCAGTAGTCGCCTGTACGCTGCATTCTTCCACTCCATATTCGGTCATCAGGCGTTTGTATCCCTGCAGCAGCTCGCAGATCTCGCTGACCATGCTGAAAGGAATGATTTTATTCTTAAAAGTTTCTTCGCCCAATTTGACCCTGTGGTTGCATTGTTCGATGACTTTTACTTTATTCATATTACGGTATTCAACTATCTGCATGCTGATCATCTCTGATCCCAAATGGATAGCCGCAAAGGTTGTATAACTTTTCTTTTTCACACACAAACCTCCTTTATTTTATATTAAATTCGACGCCAGACCTCTAAATCCTTGCATAAATGTTACTTTTTACAATTCTTTGCGTAAAATTTTACAAAATCAATAAAATTACGCAGGATTTTTTTTATCTGTGAGTAATATATAAAATATATAGTTTTTATAGAGGAATGTTTTTCTATTTACTGGGAGTGAAGAATATGCAGCGTATCGCAATCATCGATATCGGTTCCAACTCGGCTCGTCTGGTAATCAGCCATATTTATAAAAACGGCGCCTACAACATGGTCTATAATCAGAAAGAAGCCCTGCGCCTGAGTCAGAAGCTTGATAAAACCGGCCGTTTGACAGAGGAAGCCTTCGCCTCGACTCTGGAAACGATGAAAAGCTTTGCTTATATGTGCAAGCTTTATAATGCCGATAAAACTATTGCCGTGGCAACTGCCGCTATCCGTTCGGCTCCTAACGGTCCCGAACTGACACGCCTTGTCGAGGCAGAAACAGGTATTACCCTGCATATCATTACAGGCAATACCGAAGCCTATATCAGTTATCTTGGCGTCATCAACACTCTGCCTGTTAAAGACGGCATTATCTTTGACCTGGGCGGCGGCAGTACAGAGTTGATCCTTTTTAAAAACAGGCAGATCGTGGAATCTGTTTCCATGCCTTTTGGCGCGGTAAATACCACGGATATGTTCAATACCCGCGGCACGATGTCGCCTAACGTCTACAGCGATATGAGCTTTTTCCTGCTCAGCCGCCTGGCGCAGCATCCCTGGCTCAAACAAAACCGTCTGCCGCTGATCGGTGTCGGCGGTACGGCGCGTACCCTTGGCAAAATGCAGCAAAAACGCAGTAAATATCCGTCTTCTAAAATTCATAATTACAAATTTTCCGCACAGGCCTTTCATGATATTTTCAGCCAGCTGCGCGGTACAAATTTAGAACAGCGCCGCAAAATAGCCGGTCTCAGCAGCGAACGTGCCGATATTATTTTAGCCGGCGCCGGTATCGTCAACTGTTTGCTGGAAATCACCGGCTGTAAGCAGCTGATCGTTTCCGGCTGCGGCCTGCGTGAAGGTTTATTTTTCGATTACTATTCCAAATCTGAAAATATGCCTTTGATCGCGCCGGATATTCTGGACCGCAGTACGCAGAACATTTTAACGTTATATACGCCTGACACTACGCACAGCAAGCACATCACCGAGCTGGCTCTGACTATGTTCGACGCCTGGAAGGATTTACATAAGCTTGATAAAAATTATAGAAAATTACTGAAAACAGCATCACTGCTGCATGATATCGGTATTACCATCAACTTCTACAGCCATGCCCGTCACAGTGCCTATATGATCCAAAATGCCCAGATCTTCGGCCTTTCGCATCGTGAACAGCTGATAACCTCCGTTATCGCCGGCTGGCATAACGGTATTTCCAAAAATTATTTTCGTGACCGGATCTACAAAGAGTTATTGGACGAAAACCACTGGCAGGCCATTAATAAATTAGCGCTGCTGCTGGCTCTGGCAGAAAGCCTTGACTATTCACAAACCAACCAGATCCGCGGGATCCAGCCGCGCCTTGAAAAAAAATATGCGGTGTTATCTTTACATGCCGAGGGCATACCCAGTATCGAAATGCATCAGATCAAACAGCATATCCGCTGGTTTGCCAAAGTTTTTGGTGTCGAGCTCAGCGTACAGCTGGAATAAAAAATACCTGTTATTTAAACGTGATCAGCGTTTAGATAACAGGTATTTTTGTTCTTATTTTGCAGCGGCCCGCAGAATTCCGTAAACCATCAGCACACTGTTGTACAGATCTTCTTCTAAAATAAATTCATCTACCGTGTGTACTTCGCTCATTCCTGTACCCAAAATAACGCAGGGCACACCATAAGCATTGATAAAGTTGGCATCACTGCCGCCGCCTGTTACGGTAACATCCGGAGTAAAACCGTTTTCTTGACATGATTCCAGCGCCAGCTTCACAACGTCAGAATCATGACTGAGGTCAAAAGGCTGATATTTGTGGATGATCTCCACATCTACCGTTCCCCCATTAGCAACAACGCCCGCTGTAACGGTATTGACCAGATAATCACGCTGTTCAGCCAGTTTAGCAAGGTTACGGCTGCGGACGTCGCTTTGGATCTCGACCAGATCGGGAACAATATTAGTGGCTAACCCGCCATGAATAATGCCGATATTACAGGTCGTTTCTTCATCGATCCGGGCATATTTTTCAACGCCGGCTAAAGCTTTAGCCGCTACCATGATCGCATTGATACCTTTTTCAGGGGCAAGTCCGCCATGGGCAGTTTTACCATGTACCTTGAAATGTACCCGGTCCTGTCCCGGCGCTGCCGTAACTATTTCTCCCGGATGGCCTTCACCGTCCAGAGCATAACCAACATCGACATGCAACAGGCTTTTATCCATACAGCGCGAACCGTTGACTCCACCTTCCTCTGCAATCGTAAACAAAACCTGGATATCACCGTATTCAGCCTTTGTCTCCTGCAGCATCCGTACGGCTTCCAATATAGCCACTACGCCGGATTTATCATCACTGCCTAAAATAGTGGTTCCGTCTGACATGATCTTACCATCTTTTTTTATGGGCTTAATACCTGCGCACGGTTCTACACAGTCCATATGCGCCGTCAGCAGCACGCGTTTCGCTCCGACTTTGTTGCCCGGCAACCATCCCCATAAGTTACCGCACTCGCCGCCTAATTCTTTACCTGCGTCATCTTCCTGTGTCACAAAACCCAGATCTTTCAGCTTCTGCTGTAAAAGTTCAAAAATCTGCCTTTCTTTCAGAGTATGACAGGGAACAGAAACCAATTCCACAAATTCATCAAAAATTCTTTCCTTGTTTGCTTCTGCCATTGTCAACACTACCTTTCAAAATTATAAATTACAGCCAGCCGGTATGTTCCAGCAGGATCTTCGTACCGATAATAATAAGTACGCAGCCGCCTGCTAACGTAGCTCTGCTGCCGATCCTTTCACCTAATCTGAACCCGGCCAAACCACCTGCCATAGAAAAAATAAAAGTTACCAGGCCGATCAGCCCGGCCGCACTCCAGATCTGTACGTCCAGAAAGGCAAAGCTCACGCCAACCGCCAAAGCATCGATGCTGGTAGCTACTGCCAACGTCAGCATTTCTCTGATATTATAGTGCTGCTTCAAATCACAGCTGTCAGCAGCCTCCGCCTCGCGCAGCATCTTGACCCCCAGATAGACCAGCAGTGCAAAAGCGATCCAGTGATCATAGGCTTCGATATAAGCTCTGAACCTTATCGCACAGAAAAACCCCAGCACAGGCATCAGTGCCTGAAAAAAACCAAACCAGATCCCAAAACGCAGTGCTCCGCCGAAGCGCGAAGCCGGAGCTAAAGCCAAACTACCGCAGATAGACACTGTAAAAGCATCCATTGCTAACCCTACGGCCAAAAGCAATAACTCTGGTAAACTCAAAATCAACCCTCCGCAACAAGTTTTAATCTAATTCGCTGACAGCAGCAGCGCCAAAAATATCTACAATAAGATGCTTTGATTTCTCTTTGACTTCCGCATCCACATATCCCCGGACCTGCACTAAGGCATAGGTAATAGCTATAAAATCATCGCTGTAGCCCAGCACAGGCGTCAAGTCGGGAATGAAATCCAGCGGCGCGATCAAATAACCTATCGCACCTGTAATAAGCGCTTTCTGCTGCAACGGCACATCAGGCTTTTGCAAAACATACCACAACTGCAGCACTTTATAAACGGTGCCTACGCCAATGATTTTAGCATATTTTCGCAACTTGTCTTTGAAGCCGCTCTCGCTGTATTTCTGCTCATATTTCTGCAGTTCTTTGTCATTGATCTTAGAACTGTCAAAATTTTCCTCTGTTTGTTTTTTATCACTCATCATCTATCGCCTCAACAAACTTTTTTGCTATGATGTTTCAGCCAAAAGCTTCTGTCTTTGCGTATCTTCAAGACCCTGAATAAACTGGAGACCAGCATCACGCCAACAGCTATGGCGCACGAGTCTGTTATTGCCGTCAGCAAAATCGACATCCCGCCATTATAATCATTGTTGATAACGGCAAACATGCCTTTATAAATTCCTAAGCCAGGTACCAGCGGAATGATCCCCGGTATAACAAAAACGGTAGCAGGCTGCTTGAAGATCCTGGCGGAAAGCTCGCTTAAAAGTGCCAGCGCCACTGTCCCAAAAAAGTTGGCATAAAAAGAGCTGTAACCCAGCTGATCACGCAGACTGATAAAAACGACCCAGCCCACTGCACCGATCAAGCCGTCAGTCAGCAGTATTTTTTTAGGTGACTGGAATAATACTGCGAAAGCCATAGTCGCAATAAAAGCAAAGGCAAAGGAAGTAATTATTTCCATAGGTCCCACCCCCACAATACCCAGGCCCGCAGCGAAAAGGCGATCCCGATAGCGATCGACGCGGCGAAAAGCAGCGCTTCGGCGATCCGGGCGTTACCAGAAAGCAGATCGCCGGCCATATAGTCACGCAAACCGTTCGTAAACGCCACGCCCGGTACAAAAGGCATCAAGGCACCAACTATGATCTTTTCCATAGTGCACTGCACGCTGACAGCGCAGCAGATAAGCGCCACTACGCCAATGGCCACACCTGCCAGCGCATTCTCCCAAAAAGCACTGGGGCGATAACCGGCGATCTGTTTTAAAACCAGCATCGCAATGCCGCCGGTCATAAAAGCGGCAATAAAATCATGGGTGTTGCCGCCCAGCATGGCAGAAAACGAAGCCGAAGCTATGGCGGAAGCCAGACAAACCTTCCATTTGCCATAGGGGGCCGGCGCTTGCAGCTTTTCTTCGAGCCAGGCGATCGTGCCCCGATAGCTCATAGGCCAGCGCTCAAATTTATAGGACATATCATTCATTTCACTGATCATCCCCAAATTGGTGCTGCGATAACGGATACGGCTGACACAATTAAAGCTGTCAACCTGCTCGTTGCCCAAAATTATTACCGTTGGGGTCACAAAAATATCGACTTCATAGCCATTGGCAATACAAAAGCGGTTGATAGTATCCTCTACGCGATACGTTTCCGCACCACTCTTGAGCAGGATCTTGCCTACCATTAACGCTACTTTCAGGGTCTCGTCCCGCGTCATTTTATTTTCAAGCTCTTGTTCCATCGTCATTCCCCATTAGCAAAAAGCTGTGCCACAGCAGCTTTAAAACGGTTAGCGCCGCCCATGGACGGATGCGGCACGCATGCTACGCATTCCACGCCATAACGCTGCAGCGTCCCGGCTGACTTTTGACCAATAGCAACTATTTTTAAAGTCGGGATTAACGCCAGCAGCATTTTTGCATATTCTATACCAGCATCAAGTTCGTCATTAGTAGGCGTCCGATTGGTCAGCAAATTATCTTTTTTATGCGGATGAAAAGGAAAAATATTCCATAAAACAGTATCACAGGCAGACAATTCATGTCTGGCCAAAGTATTCCACATCACCGTCGCCGTCGGCTCATTAAAACCGCTTTGTTTTTGCGTAGCCTTAAGCATTTTACTTTCAGGGTTACTGGTCCTGCAATAATCCCATTCTCCTAAAACGACCTCCGGCCTGATATCAGGATGCAAGCCCAGTAAGATTCGTTCGGAAGTCATCGCCATTCCCGAAAAATGGCCGCCCTGATAGCCAAGTCCTTCAGCAATAAATAAATAATGCGCCTTTTGACGCAGCTGCAAATATCTGGTCAAATTAGCCGCACGAATAGCAGGCGCTTCGCTGCTTATATCACATTCAGGATCATAATCGCGCCAGGGGTTGAAAACCAAAGGGCTTTGATATTCTTTTAATGCCTGCATAAAAGTCTCAATTTTCACTTTATCCCTCCGAGGTTTATTATATCATAAAAAGCCGGCAAGCATAGTGCTGCCGGGCGCAGATTTTTTGCAAAACAGGTATTGTAAGTAAATAAATAGAAAAACGCCCGTGCTAGGCACGGGCGCTAACTTTAATATCAGAACAGCAGGATAACCATACCTGCCAGCAGAGCCAGCGTAATACCCAGAGCATTACGTTTGCAGACTTCCATGGGATCGACACCGGCGATACCGGCGCAGATAATGGTTGCGCCTGCAATCGGCGACATCGTACGACCCAAAGTTCCGCCCAGAGCGGCCATGGAGCCCATATCGATAGCCTGCAGACCAAACTGTGCCGCATGCGGGCGCGTCGGTCAGCTCCAGGAAGCTTGCGCGGGAGGCCAGCAGTGCCACGACCGAGTAGAGCAGCAGATTGGAAAGTTCGGTGCTGCCTGCCATGCGGCCCACGGGGGTAACAGCGCCGACAAGGCCTGCCAGGGTGATGATCAGGACGGTCCAGGTGGACTTATCCAGGAAGGGCATCGCGCTGTTCAAGGAAGCGCCGATGTCCTGACCGAAGGCGGAGACCACCAGGCCCAGGCCCAGCAGGAAGATCAGGTTGACGAAGGTCGCCTTGTCCTCGTTGGACTTGGCGTCCTCCTCCAGACGGCGGGACACTTCGTCCAGCGTGGTGGTGTCGGCCTTGGCCCACTTGTTGAACTTGGGTGCCAGATTGATGGCCCACAGCAGGAACATGACCCAGATGGAATAGTCGATGGAGTCCACGACCAGCGCATACGCCATGTCGCCCTCGCCGATGTCCAGAGCAGCCTGCACGGCGATCATGTTGCCGGAACCGCCCATCCAGCTGCCGCACAGCGCACCCAGAGCCTTCCAGGCCTCAGAGCCCAGGAAGCCCTTCATGATGGCGAAGGTGGCAATGAAGCCCACCGCGATGGAGAAGGAAGCGGCAAAGAAGCCGCCCAGCATCTTGGGGCCCAGCTTGATGATCTTGCGGATGTCGCAGCGCAGCAGCATCAGGAAGATCATTGCATACAGCAGGTTGTTTTTCAGCACGGAGTAGGCAGGCTTGGTGGCCTCCATGTCCCATGCACCCAGCGTGCAGAGAATCATGGTAATGAGGTACAGCAGAACGATAGGTGGTGCATAGTCGAAGAATTTCGATTTCGTGTAGCGTTGCAGCCACACCAGCAGTGCGGCAATGAACACCAGCACGGCGATGTAGGTGAAACCGTTTGTGATCATGAACCCAATCCCCTTTCTTTTTGTGCAATTTTTTGCGGACAATTGTCTTTACAATATCGACAATTTCGTATACAATACTACCATAGATTTCATAATCTGGCAATATTTTTTTATCGAAAGGGGTAGGTTTTTGCATGAAAATCACGGAAGTACGTCTCGGTCTGATCTCTGTGCCGCTGCGCGTGCCTTTTAAGACGGCTCTGCGCTCGGTCAGCAGCGTGGAGGATGTGATCGTAGAGATTCACACCGACACCGGCGCTGTGGGTTATGGTGAGGCACCTCCCACCGGCGTTATCACCGGCGACACCACCGGTGCCATCATCGGTGCCATCCGCGACCATATCGCAAAGACCATCATCGGCCGCGATGTGGAC
>ENA-UESI01001315-UESI01001315.1-human-gut-metagenome-genome-assembly--contig:-NODE-1315-length-16171-cov-4.956878_pt1 | contig 16171 bp, 16 predicted proteins | sample MGYA00243005_ERZ508006 | MGnify/ENA primary metagenome ERZ508006 (study PRJEB26167, sample SAMN06115436) | human gut metagenome | host: Homo sapiens | place: China:Shandong | collected 2015-06-10... | reverse complement strand
GCCTTCCGTGACCAGACAGCCCGCCGCCAATATTTTGACGTGGAGCGCAACCGCCGTCAGAGGGGAGACCTTTATATTACCACGATTCTCGACGAGGAGATGAAGCCCAATGATCCACGCTTACAATAAAAGCTATCTTTCTGCTGCACAGAAAAATCTTGCCCGGATGCTGGATTATCTTGTCAACGATCTGCATTATCCGTTGGAGACGGCATGGCAGTGGTTTGTGACCAGTGAACTGTCTGCCCGGTTCGAGCAGGGGGATTGTTCTGTGTTGGTGGGCTTGTCCGGTGTAGAACTTGCCCGCGCTGTACTGGAGCAGGCGGGCGAAGTCGTGCCTATGCAGAAACCCTCGTATGCCTACGACCGCAGCCCGGAATACTGGACAGGTTGGGCTCTTGCCTATTACCAGTGGCTGACCAGTTTGCGCTTTGCGGAGATTGAACAGGCAGTGTCTATCACGAAAGTGCGGCTGCTGTATACGCCCTACCACGAGATGGATGTACGGCAGTTTGCAGACAAGATGAACGAGTTGTACCGTGCGGCAAAGCCGGAAACAAACCTGAAAGCCATGCGCACATTGGCCGGATTGAGCCAATCGGAACTGGCAGTACAGGCTGATGTGCCTGTGCGTACCATCCAGCAGTACGAACAGCGACAGAAGGACATCAACAAAGCACAAGCAGAAACGCTGCTTCGCCTTGCGCGTGCGCTGAATTGCAACGTGGAGGATCTGATGGAGAAAGTTCCACCGCTGAATTTTAAATAAGAATGAAGCGATGAGACCTGACACAGATTGTGCAAACAAAAAAAGAAAGCTGCCATCCATGAGAGAAAAATTCTCACGGATCGGCAGCTTTTCTCTTTGAAGTTGTTATGCCTTCGTTGTGGTCAGAACTTCATCATTGACCAGCTGATTGGCCTTATCAAATGCTTCGATCATCTGGGTCGCTTTCGGATGGAGATAGACTTCATCCAGCGTTTTGGATTTGGGCGTGTGCCCGACAGCGCGTTTCAGGATATCCTTGTTGACGCCTGCGCGGTCACAAAGGCTGGCGTAGGTATGGCGGGTGGTGTAGGGCGTATAGGTGGCAAGCTTCCCGGCAAACTCCGGCTTGCGCTTACCATTTTCGTCGTAAGGATTCGGCTGGATGCCGATTTCCTCCAGGAAAGGATAGAACTTGCGGTTACGCCAGTTCTTTTCATTCCAGAAACCGCCTTTTCCATTGGGAAAGAGCGGACCGTTTTCCACAGAGGTGGCATACGCATGTTCAAAAACCGGGATGCCAAAGTCGAGAATGGGAATGATGCGGTTGCGTCCGGCCTCGGTCTTGCAGCCGCCGATCAGATAAGCACCAGATTCCGTGCGGTGAAAATCTTCGTGTTTGAAGTGCAGCAGCTCATAGATACGCACTCCGCAGGCCAGAAGAGCAATTACCATCTGCCCGGTGGGCGTGTTCTTTTGGCTCAGGATCAGCGTCACCTGTTCGTCCGTGAAAATCTCGCGTTCCGGAGATTTGCGCCCTTCGACTTTCAGGACAGATGCAAGGTTGGCATCCACGACACGCCAGCCAATGGCTGTGCGATACAGCTTACTGATAAGAGTACGCTCTTTTTCCAACATACTTTGAGACAGGCCGTTATCGGCCATCTTGTCTAAGATGTTTTGAAAGTCCTGCGCATAGAGGGCGGCAATTTTGAAGTGCCACAGCGGACGGAGATATTTCCACGCAATGTCATAGAGCTCGCGAGCCTTATCGGACCGGCCCTTATATTCACGGGACTCTTTGAACATCCGGAAGCAGTCCTGCAGGGTAGAGTCCTGATAGGGTGTGGTCGGACGCTTCATCATTTCGGCGCGGACAGCTTCTGCTTCTTCACGGGTGACGTAGGTGCCAACAGCCTTCATGACTGTAATTCCGGTGTGAGGATCAGGGATTGGCATTCGGAGCAGCCATGGTTTCCGGCGTGTTCCGGACATTCGTGTGATGCTGCCATTGCCAGACGAGGCTTTCAGCCGGGGCGATTCTCGTTTGGCTGGAACGGCAGGTGGAGCTACTGCACCGGGGGATGGCGCTGTGCCAACGGGATGACCGCAGGCAGAGCAGAATTTAGCGGTATCTGAGATTTGATGACCGCAATTTTCACAGAACATAGAATTGAACCTCCTATTGCTTTGAACTTGCTTCAAAAATGCCCCCGGCATTTGGAGGATGCCGAGGGCGGATGGTCGAATTAGTTACGGGCGCGGGAGAGCTGGTACTCCAGGCTCTGTTCAGCTGTGAGACCATTCTGGATGAAATTTACCAAATTTGGGTAAAAGATGTAGATACGTGATCCGTTCGGTACGTGACTTATGTAACCGGCGGCTACGAGGTTGCGGAGACTGTGGTATGTTATATCATAACCTTCGCTCCGTGCACGACGTGCGGCACCTGTTAGTGTAAGAAAATCCTGCGGCTTATTAACCATAATTTTTCTCTCCTTTCATAAACTGATGGAAAGCACAGGTGGCTTTTCATAATAAGCATATCTTTTTGAGATATAGGACTCTTAAAGGGCGATTAAGGGTACCAGGGAAGATCTGGCATTTTTGAGAAGTCATAACGCTCCAAAGAATGCAAATCAGGTTGTACCACCTCATATTGGGCGTTTAAAGGAGGAACGACATAGCCGCAGTTAAAGAATAGACTCTGGTCACGCAGCATGATAGCACCACAATCGATGTATTCACAATCGCCGGAAGTGTGACATGGAGGCTCTGTAAAATAGATGGCGGGCCTCATAGTTGATAGCAGATCAGTGTACTCGGGAGAAACAGGGTTTTCAAAAAATCCATCTGGGATGTTCATGATAAATCCTCCTACTTGTTTATTCAATAATAGATGTTGGAAAGTTGATGCTTACCTGAATACAGTCGGAGCTGGGTTGGAGTGAGTCTCCGATGTGCGTGAAATCGGATAACAGAAGGCACTGACCGACCTTCAGCTTTTTAAGAAGCTCGACCGTTCCGGAACGCCGAACTGGTTCGGCTAGCATCTCGGAACAGGCTCGAATTTCCGTGAGCGGCGGTTTGAAGAAAAGCTTGGTTCCAGTCTGACTCAACGCCAACTGCTCATCTGGAGCAAAGCCCTTCAGAGATTGTGAGATGAGAATGGAACCGATTGAAAACTTGCGGCCTTCTGTGATAATTCGGTTCAGAACCGTGCCGCGACCAAGCCTAAGATTCTGCACTTCATCGACCATGATGACGATGGGAATCTGCAGCGCACGAGCGGAGCGAAACCAATCGTATAACAGAAGTTCTGCCAAGGTAGTCCTGATTGTATCAGGATAGCTGCTCACATCAAAAATATGTATATGAGGCGAAATCGGAAGGGAGGAGCTTCCGTTTTGGCGGCGTTCAAACACATCATGCTGGAGAAGCGGCTCCAGTCGATTTCCCAACATGCGGACATTTGCAGAAGTGGAACTTTTCAATGCCTTAAGAATGCTTGGGAAGATATGGGGACAAATTTCCCGGCGCTCCACAATCGTTTTGACCTCGGCTGTGAGCGATGCAATTTGAGCAGGGCCAAAACGATTATTTTGTCCAATGATCTGGCAAAGACCATAGGCCGTGTCATAGGGGGACTCTGTATTGCTTCCACAAGGTTTAGGATTGAGAATGTCGGTGGCCACAGATTCATTGTAGAGATCATGCCTGATTGCCAGTGCCTCAAATTCAGAGGACAGCGGTGGGCAAATGTGATCAGGCGACAAAGTGTGTCCAAGGTCCAATGCGAGCACGGGAATTCTTTGCTTAGCGAACTGAATTGCCATGCATTGCCCCGCTGTGGATTTTCCGCTGCCGCTTGATCCAGTGAGAAATATACTGGAAGGATCAACTCCGGGGTGAAGTTGAAGGTGGACCGGGAATTTTTCAGCACCTTCCTGATACGTGCCAAGGAATGCCTGGATTTCTGGCCTTGAAATCATAAGATAACCTCCTTTAGGTTGAAATAGTTGTAATGTCACGACGACCATATCCATTCACAAAGCTGCGATTAATTGATCGAAGCCTGACATTTTTGGAATGCCCGGTAGAGAGCCTGAGCGTCTTTACGATAGAGCTCGAAAGAATGCCAGCTTCAGTCAGCTGAGCCAGAACGTCAGATGTAAGAAATTCCGGCATGCGCTTTGCAACCAAACGTTTCACAAGATCAAGGGTGAGATAGAGCTTATACTCATCATATAGTACCTCCTTTTCTTTGCAATAAGTCTCGTCTAAGTCACCAATGTCCCGGAATCGGATGGTCTGTTCGCGTGCAGCTGCATAAAGGGCATTGCGGAAGCAATCCGATGCGGTTGTGTTTAGCATAGAATCCCACCGGGAAGGATAGTGATCGAAGGCGGTTTTATAAGCATCTCGAACCTTCTCTTCGGATAAAAACGCTTTTTGAGAAAACGTCCAGCAAATAATTTCGCTTACAGCACGTAAAACGGCAATTTCCTGACAAAAACTTGATCCTTCCATTCTGTCACGTTCCTCCTTATATGCGCGATACACGCGGGAATCAAATTCGTTTGGATTGCCCTCTACCAAGGAAATCAAATCACCCCATGTTACAGAATCTACACCGGTAGTAGCGGAGCAAGCCTCTGCCGGATTTAACTGGATCGGAATGCAATGCTCACGAATCTCCGGCGTCAATTCTTTTGCCTGAACAATGTAGATCGAACGACTCGTGCTTCCCTTCTCGGCTTCATCGGAGAGGTAATCATAATTCGTAGCTTTCTGATACCGGTTGGACGCAAATCCACCACGGACATGGATGAGCAAGTCGTCTCGATGATGGTTCAGCTGCTTTTTAAGCTCGGCGAGCTTGCAATTGAGAGTGATCTCTGTTGTGATCGAAAAACTCTCAGAGATCACAGCAAACGGCTTAGTCGGCTGCATGTCTTCAGGAAGACGTGTCTTCAAGAAGGATAATCCGATGACCGCGGCCATCATCATCTGGTCTTCGGATGTCAGAGCATCAGGACGAAGAATCGGACTATCCAGCGGCGCCTCACATCCTGCCGACTCTTTGAAAAACCATCTTGAGGCGTTGATATTCCACCCAGGTATAGGTTGAAAATAGATCTCGTGCTTACTCAAAAGCTGCGCAACGAGCATATAAAACAACCGGGGACCATCTTTTCCACAGCGGAGTGTGCCGCCGCTTTTGTAAAATCCTTGAATCAAAGCGTTCTGCTGAAATTTGTCATCGGCAACACGGAAGCCTGAAAGAGTTCCGTTAGGAAGTCTGTACTGGACTTCAATGCTCTTAGAGCCGTCCCGTGGATCGATCGCATATCGAGCAGAGAACTCTGTACAGTCTGACACGGGCTTGACAACCTTGTAGAATTCTCCAAGATTGTTTTCCTTAATGAGGTAATACTTTCCATCGGGGAATTTTGCGAGATTCTCTGTTTTATATGCGGTGAATTCTCGCAGGTAAGCGCGATTAGCTGCTTTACAAAGCGGATTCTCCCTTTGCTGCTGTAGAGACTGGTTCGCACTTTTCAGAGCAACGTTTTCCTGCTGCAGAGCAGCGTTTTGCGCCTGCAGCATGTTTACTGTCGATAAATCTACATAATTGCCACCTCCAAATGTGAAAGCTGGCTGCGGAACTTGCGGCGCTTGATAGATACTCATGCCATACATCTCCCTTTTTCTATATTTAGTTTTCAAGGATCAACTGCTACGTTTCCTTCGTAGCAAGGTGCCGGTGCCTCAAGGGCTATGCTATATTGTAGATCATCGTTATACCTCCTGCCGGTTATGTGTGCATCGAGTGAGCCTTGTTTTGCTTGGCTCAGTCCCCGGATCGCTTCCGGTGACCATATTGTACAACAACCTTATTACAATAGGAATCAGGAATATTTTTTGAATCTAGCTGCTTGAATAGTATTGTAATTGATGAAAATATGAAATATAATGAAGGAAAAAATACACTTACGATAGTGAACTTGAGAGATTAAAATTTAACGAACAAAAAGTAGTAAGAAAGGACAATAAAAAGTTTTATGCTAGAGACAACAAATATGAGCGCAGCAGAATTTGCGGAGCGCTTAGCAGAGTCGGCAAAGATAATCAAATATACCTTCCGGATGGAGATTCCTAAAGAGGAACAAGATCTCCAAGATAATCTTGTTGCGTGTTCCCTGGATCAGGCTTATAGAATGGCAAAACCACTTTTTTTGGATCGATGGAAAAATCACCCATTTTTAAGAAACCCAGAGTTCAAGCAGGAAAGCAACCAACAAGTCAAATCAGAGAGTGGCTCGGAGGCCAAACTGAATAGCGACCAGCAGGCCAAATTGAATAGTGACCATCAGGCCAAACAAGAAGAAAGAAAGAAAAGTTTCAAAGAAGAGGGAGAGAAGATTCTTTGCGATGCTGCAGTGGCTGAACTGTACTGCATAATTCGTAAAATTATCGGCGAGGAAAACCTCTTGACTACATATGCCGCAAGCGAGTATGCATTTTTTGATCCAAAGGCTTTCGGCACAGAACAGGTTGACATTTTGAGTAACTTTGCTACAGGCATGGATGACCTTATCAACCGAAAAATCTACCGGTTTGATAATACTCAACCGCTTACATTTGAAAAAGAGACGCTGAAAACCGAAATTCTGGGAAAAAAGAAAAGCAGTCGAAATCAATCATTGAAAACAACCACAAATAATGTGGATGCAAAACTTACTGCCTTCTTGCCCGGCTATCGAAGTTTCTTTCAGGAAGAAAACAAAGAAAAAAACGACAGTTCTATCTCTTCCCAAAATCAGAAAACTATTTTAAAAAGTAGCGATCTGGATTTAATGGTAATTCTGAAACGCTCTGCTAAAAAATTGGGTATCTTGGAGGATATTCAGAAAGCCAGGGAAAACCATACCGTGTTGAGCATACGGCAAATACAAAATCTGCGGATTTTGCACGAGGAGTTAACTAGTCTCTATGAGCAGCGATATAAAGAAAAAGAAAAATACATGACAACAGTCAAACTTGAACATCTGACGGCCGCGGATAATCTGTACATTCAAATGGAACTTGAACGAACCATGAATTGCACTATGCTAGCAAATCTGCTGAAGAATTTTCAGGAATTTTCAGATGAACAAACCATTGTAATGTTTGCAGATCCAGCATCTATAAGGCTCTTTAGCCGTTGTTTTGAATTGGGAAATATATACAATAGGACGGAAGTTTTAAATCTAACTTTTCAGGGATTACAGAATTCGTCAACATTATTAAGAGATCCCGATTCTTTTTCGATGGATACTTGGGAATATGATGTTAGAAATGAACTGGAAGGTAGAATGGTCGGTCTCGAAGAAGAAAAAAAGATATCTTTTTTTGAGCAATGGAAAAAAGTATATGAAGAAGAAATGGATAGTTGGTCGAATTGGATCTTTCCATTATTTATGTCTTGTTTTTGTGTTGTACTGAATGAAAATATTAGAAAGCAACAAATGGCATCAAAAGAAGATGACGAAAAGGCAATGCAAATAATGTACATGAAATTGGCTGAATACATTAATAAAAAAGACCTCAAAATGGATACAATGGTGATAGACGATAGTCTTTTGGAGGAAGCTAAGAAAAGCTCAATTACAAAGAAAGTAATATCAAACTATATACTGAGTGCGATGCAAGAAAAGGATAGAATGTCGATTCCGGTAACGATAAAAGAAATCGATGAAATTATGCCGAAAGATAACAAGTTCAGGGAGGAGGAAAACTACTATTTGAACTATGCAATTATTCAATTTTTAAAAAGAAATCGTTGAGGATTAGTTCAAAAGATATGTACTAAAAAGAGAAAGTTTGGGACGCAATCCTACACTTCTCAAAAAAATTCAGCGTTAAATGTTCCCTAATACCAGGAAAATGGGAATGTTCCAAGCAAAATTTTTTTGAAAGTGTAGGAACAAGGGACACATAATGGCATTTTGACATAAATTCAGGGCGATCACGCAAGTGGTCGCCCTTTCTTTGTATCTGGTGTGATTTGACCTTCGGCAACATTATAGTAACCCACCAAAGGAGGATTTGCCGTTATGTTTGATTGCTATGACACTCTGATCACTCCAGAAGAAGTTGCCGATATGCTGGGATGTGGTATGAACACCACCTATAAGCTATTGAAGTCAGGAAAGATAAAGGCCATGAGAATCGGCCGATCCTGGAAGATCCCCAAGAGAGCGGTACAGGAATATATTATACAGGAATCCCACTTGAAATCAGTTGGGTGGTAACATGAAAAAACCCACATGGATGATGTTCCATGTGGGTTTTCTATTGCCTGAAAGTAGTGCTTGATGGAGTGATGTACATACGGGTAATCCAATGTTAATGCTAAATAATGTATAGAGCAGAAGGAAGGTGAAAGTTAATCTTTATTAACGGCACTAACATTAGGATAAAGTGACTGAATGGAATAGTTGTAGTACAAACAGTCGCACAAGAGCAGCCGAATGTGTAGTGTATATACATTTGGCTATTCTTGCTAGGGGGGAGGCGGATGCCGTCATAAATAATATTTTATCCTAAAGATTCTAGTTTATATTTAATTTTCTGAATTTGTTCTCATGAAATTCTATGGATAAAAAGAAGGGAATTATAATGGGAAATACCTTTAATATACGATTGACAGCTGAAGATAAAGTTCATCTACAACAGAGAATGGATGAAACTGGTAAAAGTGAAACAGAAGTATTTAAGAGTGCAATCTACTTTACTGAAATAGATGCAGACCTTGTTGATGAAATTATATCTAATATTGGATATTATGCGAGTGAAAAAAATTGGGAAGGGATAAAAGAGGAGGTTCATAGATATGTGTTATATCGAACTCAAAAATGAGAAGTATGAAACTTTGGAAGATTTAAAACGGTTACTGCATTATATTCTTAGATTAGATAAAACAGCAGAAGATAGTCAAAGAGCGAATACTATAACAAATACCTTAGCAGGTTGTCAGCCAGCGATGATTCCCAATGAATATTTGTGTGATCCGAGTTCAGTTTATCATCTGATGCTTTTTGAAGTCAGGAGAAGACATAAAGGTATTCCGCAGTTTGCAAAACACCGCATTGTTTCCTTCGCAGCAACAGATTGTATTTTGCCACAGGATGTAGTATCTCTAGCAGAAAGAATAGCAAGTATCTATGCGAAGAACGGTTATATTACAGCCTATGGAATTCATGCGGATAGATTTAATGTACATATTCATTTTGCAGTTTGTGCAGTATCGTTTCAAACACAGAATATGTTTCATATTCAATGGAAATCTGAATGGAAAATGCTTGAGATGGTAACAAATCAATGGAAATCTGAGTTTGACGAGATGCTTCAAAATAATATCCAAATGAGACAGTCAAGAGAAGCTGCATTGTATGGCGATGATATCGTTCGATACGGAAGCATTTCTCTGACAGCAAAAGGTCAAATGAATCAGAACAGAAAATCAAAGCGCAAATAAGAAGGGAGAATACAATGGATAAGTTTGATGAAAAAGTTATCGGCTACGAATCTACGAAAGAGATTCTGCGTCAGATTCTGGATATTCTAAAAAGACCGGAGGTTTATAAAAGAAAGGGCATTTCTATTCCAAGAGGGCTGCTGATGGAATCTGATCCTGGTCTTGGAAAAAGTCTGCTGGCATCTATCCTGATGGAAGAGTCCGAACGGAAGCCCTTTGTTTTTCGTAAAACCAGTCAGGAAAACAGTTTTCTGGATGAATTAAGGACTGTATTTGCTATGGCAAAGGAGGAAGCACCTAGTATACTGCTCCTAGAAGATTTGAACCTCTATGTAGAATCGAATTCTCCCTATGCGCCGGAATGGGCTTGTCTGCAAGCCTGTATTGATGATGCAAAGGATACAGATCTTTTTGTGATTGCTACTACTAACGATACAAGGTATATGCCACCATCCCTGTTGAGACCGGGTAGATTTGATTATGTGATCTATCTGCAACCTCCGATTGGAGAGAATGCAGAGAACATTGTCAGCTACTATCTCAGGGATAAAGATTTGGCAGAGGATGTACTGATTTCAGATATCGTCAAGGCTATGCCCAAGGTAAGCTGTGCTACACTGGAAACGGTAATGAACCTTGCTGCGCTGAACAGTGTCTATCAAGGTCATGAGCACATCCAGAAGGAAGATATCACAGAAGCTCTTCTTCAGGTGGTATATAAACTCCAAAAGACGGATAAGGAAACTGACTCCACAGAGCGTCAACTAATTGCGGTACATGAAGCTGCCCATGCAGTGGTCGGAGAAGTTCTTCACCCCGGAAGCATTGGAATTGTCACGGTTCGCGGAAGCCAAGGTGTAATTGGTGGTATGGCAAATGGCTGTGCTACTTATGCACAAAATGAGGAGGAATTTCTGGATGAAGTGACCAAAACATTGGCAGGCAGAGCGGGTGTGTCTCTAATCTATGGTGTTATGGATATTCAGGCATCGGCCGATATAGAGCAAGCAGATAAGCTCATGGATATTTGGCTGTGTCACTTTGCAGGTGGTGGCTTCGTAGGAATTGAATCAGGGGACAACAGAATGTCCGAGCAGAGACTTTCTTATAATGAAGCCATCAAGTCAGCAAAACTGGAAGAACTTTACCGCAGAGCATATAAGATTCTCCATGACAACAGGGATTTCCTCCTTGCTGTCCAGAAAGAGCTTCTGGAACATGAAACGCTGCTGAACAGTGATCTGGCAAAAATTCGGGAATCTTGTATCTAAAACCTATTATTCAAAATGATAAAACGGTCAAGTCCTTCATGGGCTTGACCGTATTTTGCTGCGGAATAGTTGAATTTTATCTTATATAAGAAGCTACAAAAATACAGCCCGTGAGTGAGACGCGAGTGTCGAAAGTGAATTTTTGCAAGCGCCCCTATAGCACACCCATTCTGAAAATGGGTGTGCCGTGAGAGGGTGCTCGCGGAAATTCGCTTTTGACACAAGCGGCTCACGAGCGGAAAAAATTTATTCCTCTTCCTTTATATATAGGAAGGAACGCAGCATTTGAGAGACCGCAGTTCTTTGAGCAGGAGAGAGTTTAGCCCAGAGATCAAGAAGTTCCTTCTGGTCGGAGGTTAAGTAAACAGAGTCTTCCTCCTGAAAGAACTGGGAAAGCGAGATACCAAGACCAGAGCAGATTTTCTCAAGAGAAGCTACATTGGGTTGAAGATTCCGTCTGCGCCAGGTAGAAATGGTAGATTGTGTCAGACCTGAATTCTCTGCGAGGGCATACTCAGACCAGCCACGGGAAAGGCGTTCCCGCTCAATACGGCCTAGGATATCAAATGTGGGCTTCTCTCGTTCCATGGTTCAGCCTCCTTAGATAAATCGTAGTGTGTACTTACGATTTTATTGTGATGAGACTTGACCGATAATTATATAAGTCGTATACTTTTGACAGTATATATCGAAACAAAGGCGAGCATTTTGGAAAATCGACACAGGAATTTCAAAGAAAAAAGAAGATGGACAGATTCTGTCTAACACCCTTGCTATAATGAGAACAAAGGAAGAGCGACCTTCCGTAAAGGATGTAAAGCATTCCGATGAAGTGGAAAGGGAGAATTTTGTAATGGAGAAAACAGAGTTCCTTCCGAATGTTTAGACCGAAGAGAAAAAGGAAAACGCAGAATCTGTCCAGAGCGGCACAGCAGACCCAGATGGACAAGTTTCAGGCAGCGCAGGGACATGGATTTGCCGCAGAGCAGGCGAATAACCTCCATGATATCCTGACCGGTAAAGATACAAAGATCGTTGGCGGCGATAACGCCAATGATGGCCCCGACCGCATGGTAAACGGTGTCAACATCCAGACCAAGTATTGCCATGATGCAGCTTCTTCTGTACAAGCAGCATTTGAGAACGGCCAGTATCGTTATGTCAATGCCGCCTGGCAGATGAACACGACCCAGACACTGGCAGAAAACCGGCTCCACAAAATGGCAGACGATGAGCACCAGCATCAGCAGAAGATAACATCCATCCGGCAGGAGCGTGCCGAGATGAAAGTGATGAAAAATGAACTTGCAGAACTTATGGGAGGTATTGAATTATGAGTACTGAACTGAATGTGATCCCTTCTTCCGCATTGACAGAGCAGGAGCAGGCAGATTTGAACGCCAGCATTGATTCCATCATTGCGGCGCACAAGAACAACCGGCAGGAGATCAACCGTCTCGTTTTCGAGAGCGTTTCCGCCATGACGGACAGCGAGGGCTATGAGCAGGAGCTTTCCAGTCGGAAGGGACTGCGCCGTTTTTGGGGTGCAATTACCGGCAGCAATAAGCGCTTGCAGGATAAGATCAACAGCAGCCGTGCAGCAGCACAGTTTGCCGCTCAGACTACCTTGCAGCGCCTTTCGGAGCAGAACTTGCTGACCTTTGACCTGATTACTGCTGTCAATAACAAGCTGAATGCTTCCATGACTGCGGTGGAGGGAGAAATCAACCAGATCTATGCGGCGCTGATCCAGTTCTTTAAACAGAATCGCAGTGATATGATCCAGCTGGAAAACCGTGTAGCAAAATTGGAACAAAATGTCAATCTGCTCAACTGGCAGAATTCCATTGAGTACCAGATGCTGGATGGCGTAGAATATGTTAATCTGGACGATGCTTCCAAAATCGTCTGCATGGTGCGTGATTTCTACGATATCACCGGCGGTGAATGGCGTACTTCCGACCTGCTTTTGCTGAAAACAGTCATGAGTACCATAGATATTTCTCCGCGTGGAAACATCCGGTACTATGATTTCATCGTCCGTGTGGCTGGGGATGAAAAGCTGCTGACCAAACTGCTGGGAGGTAAGCACATCCAGCGTTTGCCTGAAACCTATCTGGTGCCGCTGTTGGGCATCAAGAAACTGGAACTGCTGGATACCGACGAAGCCTACATTGTGGAAACAGTGGAAAATTTGCTCCAGAGCGCAGGCGTTGTCGCAGACCGTCACAAGCTGGAAAATAATCTGGTGCAGAACTATGTGGCGCAGGAATCGCAGGTGAATCTCGATACCGAGGTCAACAATTATGACCTGACGATGGAAATGCTGTTCAACCTCCGCTTCGCCGAGGACTCCGGACTGTTCTTGGAAGAAGTTGTGCCCGAAGTGCAGGAAGTGGAAACGGAAGCAAGCGGAGAACAACTTGCGAAGGAAGCAAAAGAGAAAGAGGCCCAAGCAAAGGCGGAGGAAGAAAAGAAAAAACTGGAAGAAGATTATAAAGAAGCTGCAGAACTGTTCAAAAACGCAAAGTTCAAACAGGTTTATCCGCTGCTGAAAGACCTTTCTAATCGTGGCTGTGCCCGCGCTAACGCACTGCTATATTGGTTGTGTTACGATGAATTCAACGATAAGATGGCAGTGACATATGCAAAGAAAGGGTACGAAGCAGGGGATGCGATCGCAAGTATCCAGTATGCATTTGATTGTGAAATTGATCCGAAAAAGAAAAAAGAGATATTTGAAAAGTATAAGCCGATCCTTTGGGACCAATCAATGGAGGGTGACATTTTTGCTACATATATGCTGGCAATCTGCTGGAAAAATAAAACGGATGAAGATGCAGATGAGGAAAAGGCGCTGCAATTGCTGCTGAAAGCAAAAGAACAGGGCTTTTATCGTGCCTATTACAGTACTGCAATTTTAAAATTCTATGGCGATGGTAGTACGCGGGTGGGAATCGACTTGATTAGAGAAACGGCAGAAAAGTTTCCAGAATACAAAAACCCGGAAAAATTTGCAAATGAGAACGACTTTACGATATAGTCTTTGATGTCGTAAAGTGGAGCTTGAAATAAAAATCAAAAATGGAAAAGGATATCTTAAAAACCACCCGCGTGTTGGAGCTTTATCAAGCCTTTCTTTCCGGTAAGCTCATCAACAAACAGGAAGCCGCAGAGCAGTACCATGTGAATGCTCGCTCCATCCAGAGAGATATTGACAGCATCCGGGATTTTCTGGCGGAACAGTGCACCAAAGAAGGCATCGTAAGAAAAATCGAGTACGACAAAAAGGAAAACGGCTACCGTCTGGTCACGCAGGAGGTTGAGCAACTTTCCAAAGGTGAAGTTCTGGCTCTGTGCAAGATTCTGCTGGAAAGCCGAGCTTTCACCAAAGAGCAGGTTGAGAAGCAGTTGCAGATCATCCTGAACCTCTGTGTGTCCCAGAAGGAAAAGGCAGAGGTCGAATGGTTTATCAGCAATGAGCTGTTCAACTATCACGACCCGGCTCATGCAGCCGTTGACCCGGACAATCTGTGGATGGCGGCGCAGGCCATCCGCAATCAGTCAGTGTTGGAAATTGAATATCAGAAGCTGAAAGACCATCAGATCGTAAAACGGACGGTTGAGCCGGTGGGGCTGATGTTCTCAGAGTATTATTTCTACCTCATGGGTATCATCACAGACAGTTCCACCAGAGAGACTTTCCATAAAAAGAACGATCCTTATCCCACCATTTACCGGCTTGACAGGATACATTCCATCAGGGAAACGGGCAAGAAGTTCTCTGTACCCTATAAAGACCGCTTCAAAGAGGGCGAGTATAAGAACCGCACTCAGTTCATGTTCGGCGGTGAGACGCAGACCATCCGCTTCAACTACTATGGGCCATCGGTGGAAGCTGTGCTGGACAAGTTCCCCATGGCAAAAGTTGTAGATGAAAAAGAGGGCGTTTGCTCTATTGAAGCCGAAGTCTTTGGAACAGGCGTGAAAATGTGGTTGCTCAGTCAGGGCAGCAAAGTCAAAGTGACTGCGCCGGAAACGCTGGTGCAGGAGATGAAACAGGAACTTGAAAAGATGGACGATTGGTATTAAGGAGGCTGTCTTACGAACAAGGAGAGCGAATAAAACTAAACTGCGAAATGTACTGAAAGGAACACACTTAGAAAGTAGGAGGTAAAAGAAAATGGCTAAAACTATCAAGTTCAATCTGATCTGTGACAACACACCGGTACGCACGATTGAAGACCTTCAGAACAATTTCTCCATTGAGGATGTGCTGGACTATTACCGCAATGGTCTGCTCTGCCGCTGGCTGAAGGTGCGTGGCTACGAAGAAGAGCTGAAAAAGGTGGAAGAAATCCGTTCGGAAGATTCCATGGGTATCATCAAGGAGCTGATTCGGATCTTTGAGATTCCCTGCGACCCGGCAGAAGTAGAAAAGAGCATTTACATCCTGAAATATAAGGTGGAAAGCGAGAGCGAGAACGAGCAATACAAACAGGAAGGTTATAAGGTAGAAGGCATCATTGAAGACTATCAGCAGGGATATCGGAGCCTGCTCAATACCATTTTCGAAAACCAAAATGATGCTGCGCAGATCAAGGCGGCTATTCAGGAGATCGTAGAGAAATACAAGTGGGTGCTGCAATATGATTACCGCAGGGTTTTAACGGAATTGATTGACCAGAAGATGCTTCTGGCTGTCATGTGCTTCCTGATGAATGAGCAGGCGCGTGAAATCTGCTTTGCACCCGACCCGGAGAATCTGACCTTCCCGCCACGCAGACATCAAGATCTCCATACTGTATATATAATCTCATAGGGAATTAACTACTATAATAGTAGGTAAAGGAGATAATATAATGCTGACACAATTTTCCAGAACAGAGTTATTATTTGGCAAAGAAGCTATGGATAAGTTTATATTAATTATTGCTCCATTTATTAGCGGTGTTAATTTTGTATCAACTTTTGGAATGATACTGTTAAACTTAAATTTATTATTTGTTGTTTGTATTTCGGTTTTGTCTAATACTTTAGGGGCTATGAATATGTTATGACTCTTTAGTTTAATACCATTTGTTAAAACATCTATATCAGAATTTAGGGATACTTCACCATAATTTATGAAACTTTTATTTATGATATCTACAACATTAGTAGTAGATAAACTTGATTGTTTATGACTTTCAGTATATATAGTTGGTGTTATTCCAAATATTCCATTTGGTGTATCACTTATTATTGACTCTACTTTATTATTTGAATTTTTATATATGTAATAGTATTTTCCTTTGGTATTACCTATTTCTTGTAATAAACCGACCACTTATCCTGAATTTTTTCCAAGCATAAACATTCATCATTTTTTCCTTGTCCTGTCAGATTATA